>Ga0302325_10010681_pt1 | contig 19856 bp, 25 predicted proteins | sample Palsa_T0_2_FD_201948 | JGI IMG/M metagenome (GOLD analysis project Ga0302325, IMG submission 201948) | Peat permafrost microbial communities from Stordalen Mire near Abisko, Sweden - Palsa_T0_2 | ecosystem: Environmental > Terrestrial > Soil > Palsa > Peat permafrost | place: Sweden: Abisko...
TCACCATCCATAATCCCTGCTAGGTATCCAACTTGCAAATCTGATAATCTCGAATTTCTTACCACGGCATTTTCTACACCCATATTTACCTCCATGGAATGCTAGGTCTTCACCGTTACGGACAACTTTTAAACGCCCATGAATTTTAGACGTTGAAGAGGTACACTGGAGCAAGGGCAAATGATGCCCACTGTGAGCCAGATCCACGCAGCATTGAATCTGCGTTGCCTGTGCCCTGAGAAATTCCCGCACCAGCCTGTACCCTGAAAGGTACACGGAAGGAAGCGCGTTGGGTTCCACCAGCGTTAGACTGGTTGGAGACCGGAATTTTTGTAGCTTCGGCCTTAAACAAAGAGTAAGCCGTGGTCCCGTGGAAAATGAGATCAGGAATCTCTTTGGCAAAGGCGTCTAGTTCAACCGCTTCTACAGCGGCTTCTAGTAATGCCATAAAAATTAGTTCCTTGAAACAAAGTACGCTGTAGAATTCTGAGATTCTACCCGTCTGTGCTGAGTCGTTACTTTTCCTTACCACGCCTTGCCCGTGTCGAGAATTGGAGCCTTCGAGGCCATTCAGGGTTTGGTAGTGTTTAGATCATAGTCGATTCTAAAGTGTGCGGGTGGGTAGAAGACTTCCTAGCCTTGGCTTAGGTTCTTCCTTACGCACTCCTAACCCGCTGTGCGTCTGCCGAGTTTGATGTGGATGTCGTATCCTACCCAGTTATGCATTGTCTGCGCTGTGTAGGCACCCACGAATTCTACTGAACTCCGAGTTTGATTTGGAATTTTTGTTTGTTCTTTTTTTGTTTCTTGCTGCCTTTTTTGAACTCTGCTTTGGCATAGCGGACGCTGGGCGGGTGACTTTTGAAAACTCGGTCGTGATGTGCTTTGCGTTCTGCTGCTTTGCGAAGTTTTGTGGCCAGTTTTTGTTCTGGTGTGCGCATGACTTAACCTCCTATAGGTTAATTGCCATGTGTCACCTCCTGCTTTGAATTTTGAATTTGGTGGAGCGCGGGTTATGCTGCTAGGTCAAGCACCCACGTCCCGTCCCCTCTGGTCTTTTCCTAGGTGGCACAGAGGGCAATGTTTTACAGCGATTGAGTAGCTACGGTGTCCGCAGCAATCACGGTGATATTGTAAGGTACATTGGGAGTCAGCGGATTAGCCGCCACCCCAGCGCATTGCACCGTCAAAGACGCCTGACTGCCTAACCCTGCAACTGCTGTTACAAAGCCACAGACGGAAATCGCATCTCCAACTTGTACGGGCTTGCCGTCACGAGTAGTTCCGCCAACTGTTCCTGATACTGCCATATGTTTCTCCTAGTGTTTGAATGAATTGTGGTTCTACTTCCGCCAAGTGACTAAGCGGTAGCCCTTGCCGTCTGTCGTACGTACGAAACCTCGTCCCATGATTTGCATAGTTACAAGGTCAGACGACTTGTACTCCTTGCCCCCAACCGTAACGTCCTCTCTAATCAAGTTCGTAGGTCTGGTAGCAACGTAAACTGGTTTGCCTGTCGTAACAGACTGTATGCCAGCCTTCGTGGCGGCATCTTTCTTCTCGGTCGCTGCTGCAACTCTTCCTGCAGCGCTTCCGCCTTTGGCGTAACCGGGGTACCTATTCTGAATAGTTTTGGTTACAATATCTTGTGCGATAGCATCGAGCTTGGCGTTGTGGAACTCAGCGATCTTGGCCTTGTTAGCCGGGCTGGCACCTAACTTCCAAAATGATGCCATCTGCGTTTGGTAACCTTTGTCGGTCCTCAGCGTGGCGTACAGACGGTCCTTGATGCCGTTGCCTATGTCAATCTTGGTCTCCCGGGGGAAATCCTTGAAGTACGCCATCTTGAGGAATGGTCCAAGGTGTTTACCGAGGACGCGGTTATTGTATTGCTCTGCGTCAGTGGCCACGCTGTTTTCAAACGCCCTGACCTTCTCTTCAGCATCGGCACTCTTTGACTTTTCAAACTCTGCCTTCTCTGCCAAGAACTTCTTGCGCTCGGGCGTCTCTTCGGGTTCCTTTGTACGGTTCTTCTCTTCCTCTGCTTGGTCGTTGTACCACTTGGTAGACTGTGCGACCCATGCCTTCAATGCCGCGATATTCGGGGCTGATGCGCCTGTTTCATCCTTCGCTTCCAATGCCGCGTTGAGATTGGCAAGGAATCTTGGGAAACCTACTTCTTCTAAACCTGCGACGAAGTGAGGTTGTATCGTTGCATAGAATGCCTCTTTGTCATGGTTCTTTAACTCCGACAGAAAAGAGGGAGCTAACTTTCCCATAGCCTCGGGATGGCCTGAGGCCTTCAGGTCTTCAACTACGTTCTTCCATAGTTGGGGATCGGCGTTATACAGAAGTTCGTCGGTAGCCTTCACAGCCTCTAGGTTACCGTTAAGTTTTTCGTAGCCCTCGGGTCCACCTATAGCTGCGATGAATTCCTTGGCTTCCTTGGCCGCTGCTACGGTTGGAAACTCCGTCTTGTATGCGTTGAAGCGTTCAAAGGCTCCATGCAGTTCTTTTACAACTGCCGCATTCTTGGGGTCCGCGTCCCGCATGGCCTTTAGGGCCTTGCGTACGTTGTCTGGTGTTGCTTTGGTATCAATGAGCTTATCGGCTGCAGCCTTGGCCGTCTTGTCCCTCTCAGCCTTTTGCTCTGGAGTCTGCTCTTCTGCCTTTGCTTCAACTTCTGTTTCTACTTCAGGTGTCTCCGTGGTTGTGTCTACGGCTGAGTCTGAGGTTTCTACTACTGGTGCTTCTACTGCAGCCGCTTCTGAGTCGAGCGCTGCAAAGTCTAACAATGCATCTGCCATGTTGAGTCCTTAATGTTTCTGAGTTATTCTAAGTCGGTGAAAAATGTTGAGTCTTCCCAGTTCAATGGGTGCTTAGGATGTGTACTCGGCTTGCTTTTCAACTCCAAGTAAAACTTCTGTGGAGTACTTCCCGTCTGAATCCACGTAGACACCGATGATACCACCGGGGTCAACGCTGGTCTCACTACTTTCTGGTCTTCCATCTTTGTTACCTCGGATCAAATTCTCGAACGTTACAAGATTGGAGTTGTGACTAACGTACACTGTGCCTTCTGTGCGCAATTCTTTGCCGAAGAATTCCTGCATTCTGGTTTCCAAGTCATCCAAAGATTCTCCATCTGGAATCTTCACCTTTGGGTTGTCGATGTAAAAATCTAGAATGTGCTGGTACTCATCACGGTCTTTTCCCGCAAGGAATCCAAGTGCCCAAGAAATAAGGCCGCGATCCTGTATTACATCCATTCCAAGTTCTTCAGCTATTATGTCGGCTGTTTGGCAAGCCCTGAGCATCGGTGAAGTTACTATCTTCTTCACAAATTCTTTGTGCTCGTCTGCTATGTCTTTTGCCGCCTTTTCGGCTTGCTTTATCCCTTTGGTATTGAGGGCGGGATCAAGTCTGCCTCTGAATTTATTCGATTCGTTGACTTCCGTGTCGCCATGGCGCACAAGAAGACCGACAAGTTTTTGAGTCATGTTGCTCCTGTGTTTACTGAAGCAGGGCAGTGTTTATCTGCCCCGCTCTTTTAACGCCGTAGTTGACGCGGTTGGCCACCCTCAGGCGGCTGTTGTGGTTGCGCTGGCTCACTTCCATGCTCAAGTACATTCGGTATGGCTTTTTGAGCTACCTTATGCTGCAAGGCTTGGTCGGCTTGCGCTTGGAATACGCCCGGGTTAGATTGGATGCCCATCTTAGCGAGTGCTTGCACTGCTACTGGTGGTGGCATCTTACTAACGTCAACCGATATAGACTCGGAAGGTGGTTTGTCGGGTGGCTTGTTAGCCATTGCAATCTTCTTGGCCATTGCTAGGTGCGCTGCCCAGTGAAGATGTATATTTGCCCAACCTGCTTGTTGTTCAGGGGAACCGTAGTGGAACTTCTGTCCTTCTGTGCTATTGAGCCATTCAAAGCACTCATTAGCTTCTACGACATGGTTCTCACTCTCATCGGTTGCAACTGTGACTGTGCTCACTTGCGGCGGTAGAGACTTCATTGCACCCTGTAACTGTTGCACCATCTGTCCAGCTTGCGGAGGAACTGGTTGTCCAGTCATCTGCGCCTGCTGCATACCTTCTTGTGCCTGTTTCAATGCGCCCTGCATCTGCTGCAGTTGCGGATTGTCTTTGGGCCCGGACCGTAACAGTACTTCGAATTCGTTACGCTGCTTTGCAGCAGAGGATGCGCCGGGAACTTTGAAGCCCTTCATACGAAGTGCGCTCACAAGTTCTATCGAGTTAGATGGAGAGAAGATAAGAGCATTCAACGCTTGGTTAGAGGAGCCCTTAGTTATCAAATCCATCAGCTTTGTTTCTTTCTGTTGCCATGACTCTGGGAAAGCGGGATTGCTCTCTGCATAACAAAGAACATTTCCTGCCAACAAGTTTGCAGTGTTAACTGAAACGTTGCCCTTACCCTTAATATTCTGACGGATAACCTTTCCATCTCGACATTCAGCCGCACACTTTACGGCTTGTTGCCCTGCGGCTGCGAACATATCCTGTACTGAGTTCCATGGACATCCTACGCGTTGCAGTGCTTGGTCACGTTGAATTACTGCGTTACCTACCGTGTTCTCTCCGGTTGCTGCTCCGAACAGTGACGGTAGTGCTCCCGAAATTTCTTCGGACAAACTGGTAATGAACCACTTGATAAAGTCAGGCAGGGCAGCTTGCGGTGCTGGTGTCGGCTCAACCATAATGTACTGGTCAGCACTGGTCAACCCCGGTTGTACTTGGAATGGTCCGGTGCTGCCGGGGACATTGGGTTGAGTCTTTAGAGCTTCCATGTCGAAGGCTTCAGCGTTCATCCACTTCTTGGGGACGGTTCTTTTAAAGAAGTCGTCCAACAAGTCTACCCAGTCGTTAATTCGTTTCTGAACAGAGATGAGCATTGAGCCCATAGCTCTTCGGTTCTGTCCCTTACCTGTCCACGGGTGGCCGATTACAATGTGATCGTCAACACTCTCGTTTCTTGAGAATGCGTACTCTGCACCTGCTCTGGCTAAAAGTGCTCCGTTAGGAAATGCTTCCAGCAACTCTGCTCTGGCTTCGTCGCTTACTGAGGCATCCAAGAACATGGAGGGTCTAAACCACGAAAACTTTACTGTACTGTGTCGATTCAGAGAGTCGCCAGTGACGTATGCGCCGACTACTGCTTGGCGTACGTTCTCTCTTGCGATCCTGTCTAGCTGAGTCTCGGACATCCCATCTGTGCCGGGATTGATCTTTTCTGAGATCCATGGAAACATTCCACGTACGACTGCCACGTCTAAGTCAAATGACAACTGCACAAACTGCATGAGAGAGAAATCATCAACAGCGATAGGGACCTTATGGTCCAACTTTCCGTGCACTGTGGTTACTTCTCGTCCTAAAGGTTTGCGGTCGTCTCCTGAGTTTCCCGCCTCGTCCAGCAAGTCTGTTCCTGAATCTCCTTCTTCGGTGCCACTTACTTCTGATTTCTCTTCATCCAAAATATCGTTGAGTGTGTCTTGTCCTGTGGGCTCTGGGGTGGGCTCATCAAATACATTCTCGGGAACAGTTGGTACCTCTGTCTCTCCCTCGAAACCGTATTTCTGTCCATTCAACTCATACCGCGTCCACATCAACACTCGGTCTTCATTCCAGAAGATTCTGGAGCACTCAGTAAGCAGCGCGTGAAGATTGTTATTTCGTGCCCAAATCTCTTTGAACCTTTCGGCCTCTTCTGCTGCGACTCTGTCTGGGCCGTACTCTGGGTTCACAGGGAAGAATTCTATCTTGGGAACTTCCCTAGATAATGCAGCGACGATGATGTCACCTTTGGGTCCGTAGATATTCGTGTCGTAAATGGTGTTTGTATTTCTCTGGTCTTTGGCCCCGAAACCTGTACCTGCGCCGGGCAGCATCCATCCACCCTGCTTACCTCGCAGAAGATGTTGATAACCGCGCTCAAAGTGTAGTGCTTCCCATGCTTGCTCTACTTCCATACGCCGTGCTGCGGTGTCGGTTCTGGTGGCTATATTGTCTAACCCCATGAGAGCGCCACGCGCAAGATCACTTAACTGAGCGAACGGCTCTGGGCTATATGGGAAGGGTGCGTAAACGCCTAAGGGACTGTCGTTAGGGTCTTCGGACTTTTCGCTGGCTTTGTTTTTTACATCAGCCCCTGCCCCAACTTCTTGGGATGTTGCAATAACATCAGCCATTGTCTCTCTCCTTAGTGCCGCATAGCCGCAAATCCTTTGGCCGATGCCTTCATATGCTTAACATGTTCACTGTCGCCGGGTTTGGGTTCTTTTTGTGCAGCCGATAATTTCTTTCCCTCGGGAATACCTAGCGCACGGTGTAGCCCACCCTTGCTGACGCTGAACGATCCCTTGGAACCTAGGTCCACTTTGTGTTGCTTATGTCCTATCATTTACTTCTCCTTCTTGGTAGAGGGTGCTCCCATTACTTCGGACATGTAATCTTGCTTAGTAGAGAACTTCATGTTTGTAGAAGGATTCGGCAATTTGGATTTCGGTCGTGCCATTCCTATTGACATTATGCTGCCCTCATTGCACTTCTGCTTAACTGTCCCCCGCTATCAATGCGAGGGCCTTTCTTTTTCTTGGGTGGTGTCATAGGAGCCTCGCCGCTCATCCACGACGGTACTGGAGTAGAGTCCATGGATGGTGCAGGTGTTATCTCGGTAGAAGTTGGTTTCTTTCTTCCTAACCCGTTCATTTCTTTCTCCCTAGTCCAGAGGACTTTGCTTTGTATTCGGACTTGCCACCCTCTGCGGCACGCTTCTCGGATAGCATTATTGCTACCGCTTGCTTTTGATTCTTTACAGGCTTTCCTGTTTCCTTGTTACCGCTCTTCAAGCTGCCTGACTTCCACTTGTCCATCACTTCATTCCACGGCACTTTTATTGTACCCCTGCGTTATCCGATGCAGATGCACACGATCCACTTGGGACTACAATTGAACGTCCTGAACTTGCACAGGTAACTGTCAGTAGAGCAGTGTTTCCTGTACCAGTTATGGCTGTGACAGTGCCTAGGATTGTTACCTGTTCTCCTGCTACGCCAAAGTACATTCCCGCTATGCCTGTAGCAGGGTACGTGCTGGCTGCATCAGTTTGTCCCGGCAATGGCTCAGCATGTTGTACCGCTCTACAGTCGTTCGCCTGAACTACTACAGTGCTTGTGGTCAATAAGGGCAGCACAGTTACCAAAGCCAACGCCCCTGAACCTGTGATACTTGAGATCATTCCCTGACAACTAACGTTGTCGAACAGGTTGATGACCTTCCCATCTTTGCTAAAAGCTGGCATTTTTTTTCCTATTCTGCGCTAGCCCTGAGGTATTAAAATTTTACGCCGTTTCCATGGCTTCGTGCTGGGGAACTTCATCGTTGTCCCCTTCGGAACTTGCGCCCTGTTGGTCGGGGTGTGTACGTCTTTTCACGCTGTCTGCCTGTAGTTCCCCACCTGCCTCGTATGCCAGAGCGGGGTCGGTGAACGATGCGTGGTGCTCATGCCCATCTTCAAACTTGGCATGGACTTGGTGCTCCCCGCGTTCGTGGTCGTGTGAGTACTCAACCTGCGAAGCAGTTCCATGATGTTGTACAGTCTCGCTTGGAGTTGCGGCATCGGCTGCAGTGTCTCGTGGATTGTGGCTCTTGGCATCGGCTCCTGAAGTGTTAACTTCGTCTCCACCGTGATTCATGGACGTAGACTCATACGTCGGCTGGCCGGGAGCTTCGTAATCGGAATCCTCTTTAGGCATCCCGCCGCCATCTTTGGAGGCATGCTCCATATCCTTGCGCTTACCTACGTAAGCTGAGCCGTATTTTTTTCCGTCTTTAGTCGTGTAGGACATTACTTTACTCCGTCGAGCAGATGTGAGTACTCGTCTGGTTCTGGCTCCGCTTGCTGTTGTGGCATACCAAGGTGTCTAGCTGCCGCATGCGCTGACTTTGCATCTTTGTGAATGGACTGGTGCATGTGACCGTCTGCATGTTGACTGGCTACAGCGTGTCGTCCTGTGTCCTTGTCGTGGGTTACTACGATCTTTGATGCACTGCCATGTTGCATGGCCGCATCTTTAACGTCGTCTGGAACTGTGTCTTCGCCTGTGGACTCGCCCTCTTCGTCTGTGCGCGACTTTTCTGGGTCTGCATCAACATCAGGACTTCCTTCGTCCAAGTCCATTGCCTTGGGCTCAGCATCGGGAACACCTTTGCTTGCTTCCTTGTTAGAAAACTTGGCTTCCCCAGAGTTCATTGTGCGTGGCATTTCTTTGTCTTCACTCGGGGTCTCAGGGCTTGCCTTCTTGTCACCGTCGCCCATTTTATCTGCGCCGGGATCATGTGCTTCACTGTGTCTGTTGGCTGCGAACTTGGAGCCAAATGGCTTTCCGTACTTTGATTTGAACATTGTTAATCTCCTTTAGCAATTACCGCATTTACAACTGATGATTTTCTTCATGCGGTCAAGTAACGCCGCGTCTGTTTTCTCTACCCAGTCCTTACTTTCGCAAGGCGCACACGGTGTCCATCCAGCGCGTTGGGAAAGTGTTTCCTTAGCGCTATACATACAGATGATCTTCCAACCATTCTCAGCCCTACACACTGATATGTGCGAGAGTTCTCCGGGGCATTTCTTTTCCTCTTCAGCCATGCTACACCTTAGCGGCTTCTGCCGCTTCCTTTTCTGCTTCCATTGCTAATTCTTTTTCATGGTCTCGCACAACCTGCTGCCAACGGCTAATGGGCAAAGGTTCTTCAAATCCAGCAAAACTGGGTTTCTTAGCCGAGGTTCTACTGGGATCAATACCCACACGCTGCTGTATAGCAATTTCAAAGATTGCCAGTTTACCTTGCAACATTGCTTTCTCATTGCGGAGATCAGCTACGATGCTTTGGTACTCTTGTATGCGTGCTTCGAAGTCCTGTCGTACGCGAAGGAGATCGTCTTCAAGTTGGGAGACTAGTGCAGAGTAGAACAGGTCGTCCCATGCTTGTCTGAGTTTTTCTGTGAATCTCATTGCTGTACCTTTCCCATCCATACTGGTTGCTCTGGTGGATTAAAGCAGTAACCTTTGCTCTTCTCCTCTGCGTCTTTCTTCATTTTGAAGAAGTGTGCGGCTATGGGATCTACCTTTACCAGTTCTAGGAATCTGTCTCGATTTACTTCTTCCTCAGGCTGCTTTTTAGCAGATAGTTGTCCGAAGAGCCCATAAGAGAAACCATCGTAGATGTCGTCGCCTTTTGCATCGACCTTCAAAACATCATCAATGTTCTTGGGATCACGCATTAAAGATGGGATAGCCAGTATGAGTTCTCGGCATGTGTCGAGGATTACCAGTGTTCCATTCTTGAACTCGTTGTACATCAGCGAGGCTCTTGCTATGCGGTCCCGCGTTGCAGGTGTTACGCCGGGCAGTCCGTACTTCTTCAATTCCCTAGAGTAGTCATCTGCTGGACTGTGACGTTCCATCTGTCGTGCGAACTTTTCGTGTGAGAAGTAGTGATAGCGTATCTTCACATCTTTTCCGTTAGGCAGTCGTGCTCTATTTGCCAAAATGGATGCCAGTTCTTTGTAGGACTTTCCACCTGTGGTCACAATCTCTGCGAAGCAAACTGTTTTGAGTCTGTAGTCGGCTCCAGAGGAAGACCATCTTACAAGTGCTTTGGTGAACAGGTAAATGGCGTTAGCGTGAAGCATGCCCCAGTCCTGTCCTGCCCATACAGGTTGGTGTTCCTGCCAAATTATGGATTCGGGGTCCTCGCGCAGATTCACTACGTGATAACTTTCATCGAAGCAATCAAAGTACTGACCTTCAACTGTTCCGTCCAATCCAAGCAGCATCTTGTCGCGCTTGGCTTTTGGCATGCTGTTCAATCGTGTAATGATGCCGGGATCGCGCTTCAGTAATTCAGCATTGTCCATTACCGTAGAGCGCTGATAAGCGTAGTTTTTGGGGTCGTAAATTTTCTTCCACTCGCCGGACTCAGGTATCCACCATGTACCGTCTACATCATCTCGTCGCGCTTCCTCGGTCTTCCCCCAAGGTTCTTTTTGCACGAACAACGTACGGTAGTACTCATAGAACGGACCCAGAGGGTTGCTACATCCAACGATCGCTGGTATGGGAAGGTTTCCCGCTTCATCCCGTTCGCATGCTGCGTTAACAATGTTTCGAGAGTACAGCATCATCCATGCATCAGGTGAGAACTGTCCGCATTCGTCCACCAGAATTGCTGGGAACGCCTGACCTAAGTACTGCTCGATGTCTCGATCTTTGTTGTTCTGGCAGTTATGAACGAGTATACCGTTGGCAAAGAACTCGTGCTCTTCTTCTACTTGTAAATCATACACTGGCACAGAGTACGAGGTCTGCTCTGAAGGCATTTCCACAGTTAACGTCACAAAATCTTTTCTTTGATGTTCTGGCGACAATTGTTTTGTAACATTCCCAACAACGCTTTGTCCACGGCTGCCTGAGTAGTGGCCTTCCAATTCTCCCAATCCCAAAAGGGGCGTGGTGAATTCTGTGCTCTCTAACTGGAAGCAGTTCGTAGTTGCTTCCGTCAAGAGGGTTGTTAAGAGGGTCTTCATCCTTGTGATGAACTTCGAAGTTTTTTGGTATAACTCCATTGACGCTTTCATAAATAGCGACATGGAGGTACGTTTTGATTCCGCTTCTCCAACCCTTGTAGTAAACTCGGTCGGACCTTCGGCTGGAATCTGGGTACCTATAGTAGATAACGCCTTCAAATACGACGGTCTGTGACACAGCAGGTTTACTGTTTTTTCTGAATCCTTTTGGCATGTAATCTCCTCGGGGGATTTCCATTCCTCATTGACCAATACTTTGTGCTCTTTGGTCAAACTTAATGGACCTAATTGAGTGACCGCTTTACTGCCAGTCGTCCCTGACCACAGTATGCGCTTAAAGCCTTTACGAGTCAATGCTAAGTCTTCCGTAGTCACTTCTTCAATAGGCACCAAACCACGCTGCGTTGTTACTAGAGTTCCCGCAGCAAGGCAGTGGCCAAAGACAATCTTGGAACCGTTGGTTAATGTGGCGACATGCTTGGTAGAGTCATAGTCGTAAAGTTCCGCAGGTAGGAATGCCTTTAGATCACTGATGGCACCACTATCTAATTCCTTGAATGTTCGTCGCAGCACCAGCAGGTTGCAGTTTTTGTACTGCAAGCAGTAATTCTGAATGAAGTACATGAGCCAGCCGCACGTTTTGCCTGAACGGATGCCGCCTACACTCAAACACTGCCCGGCTACCGTCTGTACGTACACTTTACCGTTACGCACGACATTTCTCAGCAACTCCGTCTGCTTTGGTTGGAAGGTAAAAATCTTGGAAAAGTTAAGTGTGCCATCGGCACTGAGATAATCAGGCCGTGCTTTTTCTTCAATTGATTGCTTTCGTGGCATCTGCGTACTTTCTGAGTTTAAGAATTTGTATGTACGTTCAACACGTCAGCAAAACTTGGCTGCTTCTTTTCTTCTTTGCGCTCTTCCATTACCTCTTTGTGCATCAGGTCGGGCGGCTGAACGATTACTATGCGTACACCATCGTGCTTCAGTGCTTCTTTCTCATCGTCTGAGAGCGAAGGTTTACCGTAGGCACGCAACCAAATTGCTTCGAAGGCTTTTACCGCTGCCATCCAGCCTTTGGGATCACATTGACATGTGCCGTTGGCGATAGATATCTGAAAGTCAAATATCTCCATCAACTTTTGCTGGTCGCCGCCTGTGATGTTTTGTTCAAGGCGTTTTCTGAGTTTTCTTACCATCTCGTGTGCGGACGGTAGGGGCTTCACCTTCTTAACGAAGTGTCCCTTAGCATTCTTCAGGGATTCTCTGAAGGTGCCATCTACGTTCCTGACAACGAGAGATGTTACCCCCGGTGGAAGATTTGTTGTAACTTCCACCGTGGGCTTTGAGTCTTTTTCCGAATCGGCCACAGTGGCCTCCGTTACGCTTTCTTTTCGATTAACTGGAACTCACGCTTCACACCGTCAAATAGGTACTCGGCCTTACTGATTCCGTACTTGGTGAGCAAGCCTTCAACGTACGACTTGTACTCTGCAGCTTTGCCCTCGGTGATCTTGGTGAGTCGCTGAATTTCTTGGGTGGCCTTCAGATATTCCAGTTCGCAGTCGGACAGGAACAGTTTCTCTTCGCTGGCAATGGCGACCGTAGCCTTCTTGGCTTCGGGTGCAACATACGCCTTGACTTCCTCTGCAACCTTCACAACTTCGGCCTTAACTTCATCTACAAACTTTACTGCTCCACCTTCGATTGTTTCTGACATGTGAATCTCCTGAGTGATTTTATTTTGGTGCCTTTGTAACAAAAGTCTTGCTCATCGTCGTCGTATTCGAGCATGTTAGGTACGTGGTATGAGTCGCACAAAACAGAAATGAAATCGAACACTGGGTTGAGCATTGTAGTTCTCCGTGCCCACCACGCCATCGGCGTTTTCGGGACGCAGAAAAGCCCCGCTCAATTAAGAGCGAGGCTTTGGTTGTTTCTATAAATGTCCGTCTGACAGCCACCCCGATTGGGTGGGCTTACAATCTCTACGGGGACGGTGACTCCGCATATGCACATCTGACACCTTCACCCACCACACTATTGTCGGGTGCATCGGTGCTTTGTACGGGGAATCAACGTGTGGCGTTCTACCTCATACTCTTTTGGCGTGATGGCATCGCCAGTGTTGCCGGAAGCGTCCTCCCGACCTCATCGCCAGTCGCGGCAGAGCCATTCAAGGGGAAAGGCCCCCACGCTGCGAATCTCTTACTAAAACTTAGGGGACTTAGGTGGGAGTCTTCCGACGTGCCCACCCTGTCCGTGTTGCAGCTTCAAACTTGGCCTTACGCTCTAAGGCTGCCAAATGTTCTGTCAGTGCAAACTTTGTGTTGTCTAGGTGGTGTGCCTAGTATCCGCTGTCAAAGCGGGATTTCGATGGGCGATGGCTTGTTGCGCCAACATTGTGTTTCGACAACCGAGGCCCAAACTTTATGCTCAGCCTAGCCGTCTGCAACCTGAAAGGAGGTACAGGGAGACGGCTAGGCGTACGCTGGTCGGCGTTGCACCGACAGGAGAGATGTCTTGTTGAGGGGAAGACATGACTTCCCCTGATGTAATCAGGATAACACCCTAGTCGGCGTTTGTCAAGGAAAATCTTATAAGTCCTTTGTTTCGGACCCACCTAAAGATTTCTCTTGACTTCTGGGAAATCTGTGATATTCTAAAACCGTCCCCTCGGGGATATATGCACTATATGGGGTATCCTAGTAGAATCAACGACTTAGGTACAATCATATTGAATACAAAGGACTTACAGCTTGTATATTAGAATGAGGGAGTTACGGGTAAACCTATGAAAAGACAAGAGAAACGCATGGAGTTGAGCCGTAAACGCCAAGCTCTAGGACCTAGTATAGTGGTCTGGGAACAGAAAGTAAAGGACTTAAAGCCACATCCAGAGAGATACGACGAACTGGTATTCGCTCTCAGCCAGTTGCAGACCTTGAAAGATGCCATGCATCGACTGAACGCCGGGGAGCATAAGCAGCGGACTTGGGCCAGAGGACGACTACTGTAGAACTATCTGGGGGGAACTTCCCCCCACATCAAGTTATTTCATAGAACTTGCTCGTGGTACAATCAAACATATGGCAGAGAACACCCAGCAGTTGCGCCCTCTCGTGTTCAGCGAGTTGAAGCCGCCCATGGATATTACTTTGGTGCGAGATGGCGTAGGCCTACAGAAACTGGCCGACTACCTAGAACGCAAAGCGAATGAGCCTAGCCCTGCCGTAGGACTTGATACCGAGACTACTGTAGTTGATGACTTCTGGTTCAGACGTGTGCGCACAATTCAAGTAGGCGACCGTGATAAACAATTTGTAATCGACCTGCTGGAATACATAGTGAACACAAAGCACTGCTCATATGAAGAGGCAGAAAAAATACTCAACGAGTCCCAAGGGCAGTATGGTGCAATCAACAGTGACATCTATGCACCCATCATGGACCTGCTGCGTCCTGTCCTCTGCACCAACAAGTTTCTCAAGGTCGGTCAAGGCCTAGCGTTCGAGTACTCTGTGTTCAAGTGGAACTTTGGCATGGGGATTTGGCATCTGTACAGTACAGACATAACAGAACGTGTTATACAGGCTGGAACAATTCCGCTGAAGAAGATGACCATGTTCAGCATGGCGGCAATTGCTGCACGGCATTTCAACATTCTGATCGACAAGACATCGCAGAAAACATTCGACCTGATAACACCACTGACGCAGGAGCAGATTGAGTACGCTGCATTTGATGTGCGGTTTCCGTTCCCCATGCGCCAAGCGCAGATGAACATCATGACCGCAGACCAACTTTTAGCGACAGCGCAAATAGAGAACGACGCTATTTGCACCTACACCGACATGCATCTGACAGGGCAGAACCTTGACGATGAACGTTGGATTAAGCGTGTCGAGGCAACGGTACTGCGCCGAGCAGATGAATTGAAAACTTTGGACGAAGGTTTCTTGCCTATCTGCGGACACAAGGACAAGCAGATAGATGAAGTCGAGATCGCCAAGCGTCTCAAGCACTGGAAGGAAGACTTTGAAGTTGCTACGCCAGTCGAGATGGAATTGGCCACAGCCAAGCGTTTAGAGAAAGATAAAACCAAGAAAGAAGCACTTGGGGTTTTGTTGAAGGCAGAAGAGCGGAAGCGTGCAGATAAAAAAGCAGCAGCACGCACGGCGTACAGTGAACTCAGCACGAAGCGAACCTCTGCACTGAAGATCATTGAGAAGTGTGAAGGACAATCCTTCATCAACTACGGATCACGCACGCAGTTACTTGCAGCGTTACAAAAAGTACCGGGGTTGAGAAACATTAAAGACACAACCGACGACACATTGCTGCGGTTCAACGATAAACCGTTGATCAAAGCGTTGAGACAATACAACAAGGGAAAGAAGGGAACTGGCACCTATGGAATGCAATGGACCCAGCGATGGATTACCAAACCTCTTTCCGAAGAAGGATGGAGACACCCCGAGGACGGACGGCTTCACTGTATTTTTAGTCAGTTGGAAGCTGAAACTGGACGCTCCTCTTCCTCTAAGCCTAACGCCCAGAACTTGCCACTCGACGACGAAGTTAGGGCGTGCTTCATCTGCGATCCACCGAATCCGAAAGTACGCGTCTCGTGCTGCTGCGATGCTGACACAAAGTTAGTCGGCGCACTGTACGTATGCGAAAAGTGTGGTAAAGTCTGCACAACCAAAGATGAAGAGTACTGCATCGTCACCTGCGATATGTCAGGTGCCGAGTTGCGTATCATTGCAGAACTAGCAAACGCCAAGTCTTGGATCACGGCGTTCGCCAAGGGTCAAGATGTTCACTCTGTATCCACAGAGATACTGGAGCCACAGAAGTGGCCAGCCCTAGCCCTGCCTACGTGTGAATACTACGCACTGCATACGGCAGAGACGGTAGCCAAGAATCCCCTAGGAACTGTAGGGGAGATGCGCAAGGAGAAGTGTAAGTGCCCGGCGCACGCTGAACTACGTCAGAAAACCAAGTCTATCAACTTCCTGTTGTGTTACGGTGGTGGACCTGATGCTCTGGCCGACGAACTAGGAATAACAGTAGACGCAGCCAAGGAACTGATGCGCCTACACGAGGCGGCTTTCCCTGATGTTTGGGGATACCTGAAGCGTTCTGGCGACTTGGCGCAAGCCGACAAGCAAGCACGTGACATGTACGGTCGCCGCCGTTCGTTCCCGAAGCCTACGTGGGAAATGGCCAAGGAATGGTACGAGAGTGAGAATGCAGATAAACTGGAACTGGATGACGATGTACAAGAGAAAAATATCTTTGACTTCAAGGCCACAAATCTTCGTGAGCCCACCAAGGAAGAAAAAGAAAAACTCACACATCGCTCAGCTAACCCCGGCGAAATTAAGCACGGCTTCCGTGCGCTCATGGGCTCCATTGGACGGCGTGGTAAGAACCACTGCATCCAAGGAACCAATGCCTCGATTATCAAGCGTGCGATGGGCTGTGGCTTCGACAAAAACGGGAAGCCATACCTGTGGCACACATTGCCCCAGTATGGTGCCAAGATTCAGAACATGGTGCATGATGAATTGGTCGTGCATTGTCCCAAGCGTTACGGTGAGCAGGTTGCTCAACTCGTAGGCGATGCGTTCAAGCGTGCCGCTGCCGAGGTCATGAAACAGGTGGTGATGGAATTCGATTATCACATTTCCAATAGGTGGATGAAATGATGCCCTATCTTACATGTCCGTTTTGCCCTGCTCAGGCGTTTCTTGTTAGAGACGCCGAGCATTCCGACATACCACCGCTGGAGAAGTATCGTTGCCCAGCGCAACATGTATTTTACGCAGAAAAAGAAAGTAAGGTGGAAGTTGACCGAGAAAGATGAGATGGGCCCCTTCGCGGCCACGATCATGAAGCAGAAGTATGCCCATGATCTGCCTAGCGGAGAAAAAGAAACATGGCACGGGATTTCAAAGCGTGTCGTAACAAATGTGTTCAAGTCAGTGGATGCGCCGAAGAGTTTAGTAGAGCAGACGCTTGAATACATGGAGCAACGCAAGTTCATACCGGGGGGACGCTATCTGTACGCTACGGGTCGCCCCTACCACCAAGTTAACAACTGTCTGCTGATGAGAGCAGAGGACAGCCGAGAGGGCTGGGCCGACCACCTACAGAAGTGCGCCATGGGTCTCATGACTGGCGCAGGTATCGGCACAGATTACTCCGAGATCCGCTCTGAGGGAAAACCAATCCGCAAAACGGGCGGTATCGCTACAGGGCCTATCGCCCTGATGCAAATTGTGAATGAGTGCGGACGTGGTGTAATGCAAGGCGGAAGCCGACGCTCTGCGCTCTGGGCCGGGTTACGTTGGGATCACCCTGACATTATGAAGTTCATAGTCCTGAAGAACTGGATCAAAGAAGTACGGGACATGAAAGCTAAGGATTTCAATTTCCCTGCCATGATGGACATGACCAACATTAGCGTGCTGCTCAATGATGAGTTTTTTGAAGCGTATGCCGATGAGAAGAACCCAAAGAACAGCCACGCGCATATCGTGTACTGGGCCGTTGTTGAGCGTTCACTGAAAACTGGTGAGCCGGGATTCTCCATCGACACCGGGAAGAATTCCAAAGAGACACTTCGCAACGCTCCTGTGTCTGCAGATACGTATGTACTAACGGTAGATGGTTATCAGCCAGTAAGAGATATTATTGGAGAACCCACTACTATTTGGACAGGACATAATTGGGCACCTGACGTAGTGTTCACCCAAACTGGGTGGAACACACCTGTGGTTAAAGTTAACCTCACAGGAGGCAGGAGTATTATATGTGACCCTATGCATGAGTTTGTACTGGCCGACGGGGGACGTTTACACGCTAAGAATTTGAGCAAGGGAGATTCTCTTTTTGTGTCTATGAACAACACGCCTTTACCCCATGGCGGTGGACAAGAAGGCTACGCTTTGGGTTATATATATGGCGACGGAAGCTTCCACAAAAAGTACCCACGGGCAGAAGCTACTCTTTGCACTGAAGAGTCTAAAAAGTGCTTGCAAGGTTTTCCTGAGGAATTGCTGACCTCTATTAACCCTTGCGATGGCAGAGGGTTCATTAGGCTTTACACTCATAACAACGCTTTGTTTTCTAATAGAGACAAATCAGTATTTCCACACGATGTGTTTTCATGGAAAACTAACAAACAAGTTCAGTTCTTGGCAGGACTATTCGATGCTGACGGTAATTACTTTGAGGAGCAAAACAAAGTAAGGGTGTCTTCTAAGCACAAACCATTTTTGGTAGGCGTAAGAAGGCTGCTTGAGCAGATAGGAATATTGTCAGGCATATCCACCGCAGGAATATCTACTTACGGAAAAAGCCAAGGTTACTCCCTCACGGTGCAAACTGAGTATGTAAATAGGTTCGCCAACATGGTTCCAACTTTGCGTCTTAATATTAAACAGTGCTCTTCTTACCGTAAAGCACAAATTAAAGTGGTGAGTGTGCAGGATGAAGGTTTGGAAGATGTATTCTGTTGTGACGTAAACCTTCCTGAACACTCTTTCATGGCAGAAGGTGTCATTGTTTCAAACTGCACCGAAGTCACAAGCCACGACGACTCCGATGTCTGCAATCTGGGTTCAGTGAACTTCGCACGCATCGAGAGCCTTGAAGAATTGAAAGGCGTTATTGAGTGCAGCACAGCATTCCTGCTGGCTGGCACCTCGTACAGTGATGTTCCATATGCCAAGGTGGACACCATCAGGACCAAGAACAGGCGACTGGGCCTAGGCCTTATGGGGATCCATGAATGGCTTCTGCTGCACGGCAAGAGATATGGCGCAGACGAGGACTTGGACAAACTCCTAGAGGTCTATGCGACGAGCCAGAAGTATGCCAATGCATGGGCCAACAAATGGGACCTGAGCAAGCCTGTGAAGACCCGAGCGGTTGCACCTACAGGAACTATCGGTATAGTGGGCGAGACAACGACTGGTGTGGAACCTATCTTCTGTGCGGCCTACAAACGCCGTTACCTGAAGGGCGGCACGTGGAACTTCCAGTATGTCATTGACCCAACGGCCAAGCGTCTCATTGAGACCACAGGCATCAACCCAGATTTAGTTGAGGATGCCTATGTACTGTCGGAAGACATCGAGCGGCGTTTAGCATTTCAAGCGCACCTGCAAACCTATGTCGATCACGGCATCTCCAGTACGATTAACCTGCCGCAATGGGGCAGCGAACACAATAACGCCGACACTGTGCAGAAGATTGGGAAAATAATCCTAAAGTATCTGCCGCAATTGCGCGGCCTTACCACGTATCCAGATGGAGCACGCAACGGGCAGCCCTTGACACCTGTCAAGTACACCACGGCAAGCAAGCACGTGGGCGAGGTGTTCGTTGAAGCCGCTGATATCTGCGACATAACCCGAGGGGGCAACTGTGGATCATAAATTTGACAACAAGGGAAATTTTTTGAAAGATTATACTGTGCAACTATTCAAGGTTCCGCACACAGATAATCTGAATGGCTTTGCAAGGCGGTGCCATGAAGCCAACAAAAGGTGGTGGCATGATCTGGAAACTGGAGCACGCCTCGACCGTAACAAAGGGGAGTTGCTGATGCTCATTGTTTCGGAAATTGCTGAGGCTATGGAAGGTGAACGTAAGGACATCATGGATGATCATCTGCCTCACCGTAAGATGGCTGAGGTTGAACTGGCCGATGCCTTGATTCGTATCTTCGACTATGCCGGGGCCTACAACTATGACCTTTCTGGTGCCTTCGAAGAGAAGATGCAGTACAACGCAGAGCGCAAGGACCATACCAAGGAAGCCCGACTCGCTGAGGGAGGGAAAAAATTTTGATTACTAAAACAGAACACAGCATAAACATCTCATTTCCTGCTAACGAAATTAAATTTGCCTTTGAAGAGGGCGATGAGAACAATCCATGGGACCATGAAGTGGACGACTTCAGGCGCAATTGGAAAGTTACTAACAAAAAACTGTGGGCAAGGAATGTGTTTGCTGCCTTGCGGCACTTGCTTCTAGACGAGGAAGAGGACGGCAGTTCTAAGCTGACTAAACTTATGGACGAAGCCTTCACCCGTGCTATAGAAGACGGAAGCAACGCTGTAGAGGAAGACGGCAGGACACATAAAGAACTTTCAGAAGATGGCGTGTGAGTATGAAGACAGCATACACCGACGGCGCGTGCCGGGGAGGAAACCCCGGCATATGCAGTT
>Ga0302325_10010682_pt1 | contig 19855 bp, 15 predicted proteins | sample Palsa_T0_2_FD_201948 | JGI IMG/M metagenome (GOLD analysis project Ga0302325, IMG submission 201948) | Peat permafrost microbial communities from Stordalen Mire near Abisko, Sweden - Palsa_T0_2 | ecosystem: Environmental > Terrestrial > Soil > Palsa > Peat permafrost | place: Sweden: Abisko...
CGGCCCCGTCTGTTCCGACCTCCCTACGGCTCGTTCGATGCCACCACGCTCCACCTGCTGCATCAGCTGCACCTGCTGATGGTGTTGTGGTCGACCGACACCAGCGACTACACGCTGCCGGGCGTCCAGGCGATCGTGCAGAGCGCGCTCGCGGGCGCGCATCCAGGCGCGATCATCCTGATGCACGACGCCGGCGGCGATCGATCGGAGACGATCGCGGCACTGCCGGCGATCATCCGGGGATTGCGCAAGCGGGGACTCGAACCGGTGACGATTCCGAGGCTGATGCTCGACGATCCCCCACCACATGGCCGGCCGCTGCCCACGAGCCTGGCGGGAGACTGAGCTCCGCGCCTCGGGCTCAATGCCCGAGTTGCACCGTCTTCACAACCAGCAGCAGCACCGCCACCACGAGATAGCCGCGCAGCAGCAGCATCCCCGCCTTGCGCCCCGGCGACCACACAGGGCGCTCGAGCAGCGCGAGCGGCGGCATCGTCCATGTGTGGCGTTTCTCCTTGGGGATCTCCTGGACTGCACCTATTCCTTCGTGAGCGGGGGAGCGACGGCCCGAATACAGGGTGTAGATCCCGGCCCCGGCCAGCGTCACCAGCAGCACGATCGTCAGCTCCACAAACAGGTGTGTGACGTTGATCTGGGGAAACATCGTGCTCGCCATCAGGATCAGCGACAGCTCCACCAGCGCGCCCACGATCAGCGCGGCGACTGCGTTCAGCCAGGGCGCGTTCACCCACGGTCCCAGCACCTCGCGGTCGTTACACAGCAGCAGCAGGAACACCGTCGCGCTCGGCAGCAGCACCCCGGCCAGCGCCTGTACCGAGGTGGTGATCAGCCCCAGCGGCGCGCCTGGAATCAGCACGATGCCGGCCGCCGCCATCACCATCAGGGTGAAGCTCGCGTAGAAGAGCTTTGCATCCAGCGGCCCGCGGTTCAGCGAGTGCGAGGCCCCGAACACGTCGCCGAAGGCGTAGGAGGTCGCCAGCGTCACCGCCGCCGCGCCGATCAGCGAGGCGTTCAACAACACGATCGCGAAGATCGTGCCCGCGGCCGAGCCCAGCTGCTGGCCCAGCTGCGTGGCGACCGTGCCCGCATTGACGAACTGGCCGAAGTCCGAGGTGTCGCCGAACGCGAACGCGGTGACGCAGATCAATGCGCCGGCGCCGATCACGACGACGAACGCGCCGATCACCGTGTCCACGCGCTCGTAGTTGATCCAGCGGGGGGTGATCCGCTTGTCGATGATGTTCGACTGCTGAAAGAACAGCTGCCAGGGCGCGACGGTCGTGCCCACGATCGCGATGATCAGCAGCACGGCCGTCGAGCTGGCGCCCCCTTTGATGTCCGGCGTGACGACGTGCCGGGCGACTTCGACGATGTGGGGGTGCGCCAACACGAGCAACGGGATCACGAGGAAGTTGGCCACGACGAACACGTACATGAAGCGCTCCCAGCTGCGAAAGCTGCCGGTCGAGGTGATCGCGACCAGCGCCACCGCAGCAATCGGCACCGCCAGGTACTTGCTCACGCCGAAGTAGCCGAGCGCGAGGCTCACGCCGATGAACTCGGTGACGATCGTGAGGAAGTTGAGGATGAACAGGTCGCCGACCGAGAACCAGCCCCAGAAACGGCCGAAGCGCTCGTTAATCAAGCGCGCGTGGCCGACGCCGGTGACCGCGCCCAAGCGAATCACCATCTCCTGGTTGACGACGAGCACCGGGATCAGTAGCAGTAGCACCCACAAGAGGCTCGTGCCGTAGTTCTGTCCCGCCTGCGCGTACGTCGACACGCCGCCCGCATCGTTGTCGCCGACCATCACGATCAGGCCGGGGCCCATGATCGCGAGCAGCGCCATCGCGCGCGAGCGCCACCCGTGGCGCTCGCCCGAGTCGTGCATCCTGATCGTCCCCAGCGCCCCGCGGATGTCGCCGATGTGCGCCTCGTCCAGAACCGGAGGCACGCCCTCGGGCCTCGGCGAAGCATCGGTCAGCATCGTCGGGTCATCCTCGGCCATCTCAGGTCACCTCCTCTGCTCATTCGGGCTACGTCTCAGGGCTACGCGTCAAATCTCGGCGCGCGCCGGTGCGGACGAGGTCCCTGAGCTACGACTAGGCCAGGAGGGACGGGCCCGACGGGCGTGCGACCGACTGGGTACTTCGTAGCTGTTCTCGGTCCATGCCTGTCTACTTTCTAACGCCGCTTGTCGGACGCTCAGCCTACCAATCGCCGGTCGCGCACGGCCGGTCGCGCCGGCTCGCGCAAGGCAGCCACATAGAGGCGCGCACGATCAGTCGCGCACGAGCCCGAAGCGCCGTCGCCAGCCGCTCGGCAGCGTCAACTCGAGCACATCGTCGACGGTCACGACCCCCACCACGCGCTCCTGCTCATCGACGACCGCGAGCATCACCAGGTTGTAGTCAGTCATCGTGCGCGCGACCTCGGGCAGGTCGGCGTCGGTGTGCACCGACACCGGCTCGTGCTCGGCGAGGCTCGACAGTGGCGTTTGCTCAGCGGCGCGCAACACCGTGACCACCGCCACCGACCCCGACAGCTTGCCTTCGGCGTCGCTCAGCAGAATCGTGGTGAGCGTTTCCGGCGCGATCTCGCTCGATCGCACCCGCTCGAGCGCCCTCGCCGCTGTCTCACTCTCTGAGAGAGCGATGAACTCAGGGCTCATCAACCCCCCTGCGGTCGACGGGTTGTAGCCCAACAGCGCTTCGATCTGGAGCCGTTGCGCCGGCGGCAACAGGGCGAGAATATGTCCACGCCGCTCCTGCTCGATCTCCACGATCAGGTCCGCGGCGTCATCGGCTGCCATCCGCGCAATCACCGCCGCCACCTGCGCGTCTGGGCGCTCGCGGATGAACTCCAGCTGGTGATGCTCGTCGAGCTCCTCGAAGACGTCCGCCTCCAGCTCGCGGTCCTGCCCCACAGCCTCGATCAACTCCTCGCCCTCGTCGTGCGAGGCCGCCTCCACCAGGTCAGCGATCTCCGCAGGGTGCAGGTTGGCGAGCTTACGGTGGGAGAAGCGCAGACGCGCGGTCGGGACGTGACCGACGAACGGCTCCAGGTCGGTCCAGTCGAGAAACGGCCGATCGGCCACCGTGCGCTTGAAGGGACGCGGCAGCAGACGTCGCAACTGCGCGCTGCTCGAGTGATCGACACCCACCACCCGCCACCAGCCATCGACGCACTTGAGCTCGATCTCGTGAGCGGTGACGAGGCTCGGCGGATCGGCCTCGACGTTGACCAACTTGCGTCCGAGCACATCCTGGCCCAGCAGCACCTCGCCGACACGCCGCTCGAAGCGACCGAGGCTGAGCTTCTCCCCCGACAGCCGCACCGCCCCGGGCTCGAGCGTCGCGATCCGGTCGGTCGGCACGAACAGGTCGCGGCCGCCGATCCTCGCCTTCAGGCCGGTGACCGGCGGATAGCCGCCGTCGGCCAGCCGCACGATCAGATCCTCGACGCGGCCTAATCGCTCTCCCTCTCGATCGAGCAGCGGACTGCGCAAGATCGTCGATAGGTGCAGCGTCGTCTCCGGCAAAGCACTCATAACGTTACGCCTCGACTCGGACCAGCAGCGCCGCCCCGATCGCCCCGCCGAGATCGCCGAGCGCCGCCACCTTGACATCCGGGGGCCGGTCGTCGGCGAATAGGTGCGGCTGCATCGCCGCGGCGATCCGTTTTGCGTAGGGATCGCCGAGGCGCACGCCGAGGCCGCCGCCGATGATCACGGCAGGGACGTCGAGCAGGTTGATGGCCGAGGCAACGCCGGCGCCAAGCGCTCCGATCGCCCGCTCGATCAGTTCTGTCGCGAGCTTGTCCTCGTGCGCTAGCGCTCGCTCCCAGATGCCGCTCGTCAGGCGCGTGCGGTCGTGCTCCTTCATCAGCTTGAACAGGTCGGTGTGCCTGCCCTTCTCGTGGAGCTTGCGCGCCTGGATCTCCATCGCCGCGCGCCCGGCGTAGGCCTCGACACAGCCACGCCGCCCGCAGGTGCAGCGCGCGCCATTCATCTTCACCACCATGTGCCCGATCTCCCCGGCTCCCCCCTGACCGAGCCAGGGTTTGCCGTCGAGGATCAGCCCGGCGCCGACGCCCGTGCCCCAGAAGACACCGATCAGCGACTCGTAGGGCCGCCCGGCGCCCAGCTGGAACTCGGCGTCGGTCGCGACCTGCACGTCGTTGCCCACCCTAACCTCAGGACCGAGTGCGCTTTCGAGGGCCTTGGCCAGCGCGAACGTGCCTTCCCAACCGGGCAAGTTTCGGGCGGTACTCACGTTGCCACCTTCGATCACGCCCGGCGATCCGACCCCAATCCCGCCCAGCTTCGCAGGCTCCAGATCGGCGGACTTGGCGGCGTCGCGCACCGTTTGCGCCATCGCCTTCGCCACATCCTCCGGGCCTCCCTCGGTGGGCGTCGGCCAGCGCGCCTCCCCGAGCACCTCGTTCTGCTCGTCGACGATCACCACCTGGATCTTCGTGCCGCCGAGGTCGATCCCGCCGTAGCTAGACATTCCGCCCGATCATCGCAGACGGTGGTGAGGGCACGCCAAAGAGATGAATGCCTTTCCGAGGCTTTCCACCCACAGCTGATGAGCACCGGGGGAGGGATGTCGGAGGTTTTGGATAACTCCTAAAGATCCCCTGGAGTGGCTTTAGGCAAATTTAGGCTCCCTTGCAGGGTTTCTTCGCCCTCTCTTACGGGTTCCACACACTATTCCTACAAGCCTCAACGACTCTTCTCATATCGACATCGCTTCCCGGGCGTGACGCTTCCCGGACGTGACCGCGGGTCGCGCAACCATCGCCCCCCAGAGCACCGCCCGAGAGGCCACAGCAGACCATGACCGAACGCACCACCCGACCCTGGCTCAACTACCTGCTGAGTGTGGCTTGCGCCGGCGCGATCGTCGCCGCCTTCCTCGTCGTCGGCCCCGCATCGGGCAGCCAGGCGACCGTGACCCGCACCGCCACCGCGGCGCAGGGCGTCGTCCAGTCCACGGTATCCGGCAGCGGCAACCTGCAGGCCGCCAGCCAGCTCGACCTCGGCTTCAAGACGAGCGGCACGGTCACGAACATCTACGTCAGCCAGGGTCAGCACGTCACCGAGGGCCAGTTGCTGGCGACGCTCAATCCGGAAAGCGCCGAAGTCACGCTGCAACAGTCAAAGGCCGCGTTGCAGTCCGCCGAAGCAGCGCTCGCCAAAGAGGAAGAAACCGATGGCGAAACCTCGGCCGGGGGCTCGGCCTCGGGCGGCTCCGGGGACTCGGGCGCGGGCGGGGCAAGCGCCAGCGCCGCCGCGGTGGGATCGGCGCCCGGCGCGCGCGACCCGGAGACCGCCACCGTCGCCGACGTCACCGACACCACGCCGACGCAAACCTCGCCCGCCGGTCAGCCGCCAGCGCCCGGTGCCTCGAGCACCCCGGGCACCACCTCGCCCGCGCCGACCGCCACCACGCCGGCCACCACACCAACCTCCACCACACCAGCGACGACACCGACAGGCAAGTCGCCGAGCAAAAAGACGACCGCAGCGCCCACGACCACGAGGACCGCGAGCGAACATACGACGAGCGGTGGCGCACGCGAAACCAAAGAAATCAAAGAAACCGCGGCAGAAACGAAATCCAGCTCATCCTCCTCGGGCTCCAGCATCAGCACGGCCACGCGCGAAGCGAACCTCGCCTCCGCGCGGGCGGCCGTCAAGAGCGACAAATTGACGGTGCAGAGCGACGAAGAGGCCGTCCAGAACACCAAGCTCTACGCGCCCGAGGACGGCACGATCGTCTCGCTCTCGGGTCAGGTCGGTGAAACCGTCTCCGGCGGCGGGACAACCAAAGCCTCGTCGAGCAGCTCCTCCTCCTCGGGCGGATCGGGGACGGGCACGGCCGCGGCGGGCGGCGCCTCCGCGGCAGGCGGCGGCTCATCGAGCAGCTCGTCCAAATCCTCGGACTCCTCCAGCTCGTCCAGCTCCTCGTTCGCAATCCTCAGCGACCTCAGCTCGATGCAGCTCGTGGTCCCGCTGAGCGAATCGGAAATCGGCAACGTAAAGGCCGGCCAACCCGCGACGGTCACCGTCGAAGCCCTCAACGGAGCCAAACTGGCGGCCCATGTCAGCGAAGTCGCGCTGCTCTCCACGAGCAGCAGCGGCGGGGCTGTGAGCTACGACGTCACCTTCCAGCTCGACCAGCTCGAAGCAGGCTTGAAGGTCGGCATGAGCGCGACCGCCGAAGTCGTCGTCAAGCAGGCCGAAGGCGTCAACGTCCCGACAAGCGCGATCTCCGCCGACTCGGTGACCGTCAAGCGCGACGGCAAGCAGGTGCGCCAGCGCGTCGTCACGGGCCTGGCCGGGAACACCTCGACGATCGTCCTCAGCGGCCTGAAAGCGGGAGAAACGGTCGTCCTGCCAGCGGCGAGCAGCTCGAGCTCCACCAACCTGCTCTCCAAACTCGGCGGGCGCGCGGGTGGCGGAGGACTCGGCGGCGGCGCGATCGGCGGTGGGGGCGGGGGCATTGCAGGTGGTGGTGGCGGCGCCTTCTTCAGAGGCGGTGGATGATGCCCCGCTCGCTACGTTCGCGCCTGCCGAAGGCGAAAGCGAGGATGAGCTCGCGCGTGACCCCTCGAAGCCGGCCGTTGGTCGCGCGCCAGGCGAGCGCGCACAACACCCCCGCCGCGGCGCGCGCAGAGCGCCGTCGGCGCGCGCCGGTGATCAGCGTGCACGACGTCAGCAAGACGTACAGCCTCGGCGAGATCGCGGTGCACGCGCTGCGCGGGGTGACGCTGCAGATCGAGCGCGGCGACTTCGTGGCGATCATGGGCAGCTCGGGCAGTGGCAAGAGCACGTTGATGAACATCCTCGGCTGCCTGGACATACCCTCCAGCGGCCGCTATCTGATCGACGGCGTAGACGTTAGCCAAATGGACGAGGACGACCTCTCGGACCTGCGCAACCGCAAGATCGGCTTCATCTTCCAGAGCTTCAACCTCGTCCCGCGCACGAGCGCGCTCGTCAACGTGGAGCTGCCGCTCGCCTACGCCGGGCTGCGGGGGTCCGAGCGCCGCAGCCGCGCCGAAGGGGCGCTGCGCTCGGTCGGGATGGGCCACCGCCTGCAGCACGAGCCGGCGGAGCTATCCGGCGGCCAGCAGCAGCGAGTCGCGGTGGCGCGCGCGATCGTGACCAATCCCTCGCTGATCCTCGCCGACGAGCCGACCGGCAACCTGGACTCGCACTCCACCGAGGACGTTCTCGCGATCTTCGCGCGGCTGAATGAAGAAGGCCGGACCGTCGTGCTGATCACGCACGAGCCCGATGTCGCACAGCAGACCAAGCGCGTGATCCGACTCAGCGACGGCGAGATCGTGGAGGACCATCGTTCCCTCGGCGTGCACGATCCTCCCCCTTCGTTTCAGGAGCAGAAGTCATTCCATGCTCCCATCATGGAGGCGCAGCCATGATCGCCACCGAGATGCTACGTATCGCGTGGAGCGGGATCACCGCGAACAAGCTCCGCTCGGGCCTGACGATCCTCGGCATGACGATCGGGGTTGCCTCGGTGATCGTTTTGATCGCCGTCGGCAACGGCTCCTCCAAGGCCGTCCAGTCGACGATCCAGAGCCTCGGCACCAACGTGCTGGTCGTGCAGGCAAGCGGCGGCTTTCGCTTCGGCGCGCGGGCGAGCACCGCCGCCACCGTCTCGCTGAAGAAGGCCGACGCCGAAGCGCTCGAGAATCCCAGCCTGGCCCCGGATGTCAAGAGCGCCTCGCCCGTCGTCGACGCCAGCGACGTATCGCTCGTCTACAACGGCACCAGCTTCGAACCGTCCTCGTTCGTCGGCACGACCCCCTCCTACCTGACGGCCCACTCCTACAAGATCGCCGAAGGATCCTCATTCACCTCCGAAGACGTCACCAAGCACCGGCGCGTCGCGGTGATCGGCCAAGAAGTGGTGCAGGAACTGTTCGCCGGGGCCAGCGCCGTCGGGCAGAACATGAAGGTCAACGGCTCAAACTACGAAGTCGTCGGAGTGCTCGCCAAAAAGGGCACCAACGGCACGACCAACGAGGACGACGTCGTGATGGCCCCGATCACAACCGTCCAGGACCAGCTCACGGGCGTCGGGCCAATCGACTCGATCACCGTCCAGGCGAAGTCCGAGTCCGCGCTGAACGCCGCCGAAGCGGAGGTGACGACGATCATCGAGGAACGCCACAAAATCAAAGACACCGCCGAACCGGGCTTCAGCGTGCTCAACCAGGGCTCGCTGCTGGAAACCTCCAGCTCCACGAGCAGTGTCTTCACGACGCTGCTCGGCGAGGTCGCAGCGATCTCGCTGCTGGTCGGCGGCATCGGCGTGATGAACATCATGCTCGTGTCGGTCACCGAGCGCACGCGCGAGATCGGCATCCGCAAGGCGATCGGCGCGCGCCGCGCGGATATCCTCACCCAGTTCCTGACCGAGGCTGTCTTGGTCTCCTTGTTCGGCGGCGTCACCGGCGTGCTCGTCGGCGTGATCGGCAGCCAGTTCGAGATCGCCGGGGTGCACCCGGAAATCGCTACGTACTCGATCTTCCTCGCCTTCGGCGCGGCGGCGCTGTCCGGCCTGTTCTTCGGCACCTATCCCGCCGCGCGCGCCGCACGACTACGACCGATCGAAGCGCTGCGCTTTGAGTAGCGACACACCCAAAGAGGAGCCTGCCATGCCCGACCAAGAGACGATCGTTCAGGAGACCGCGGACGCGGATTGGGATGAGCCGCTGGAGGAGTTGCCCCCCCGGCCACGCCGGCGCTTGCTCGGAGCGGGCGGGAATCCCATCCCCCTCGCGCTACTCGGCGTGCTCTTGATCGCGTGCGGGTTCATCGGCGGCGTGCTCGTCGAGAAGGGTCAGAGCACCTCGAGCTCATCGGCCGGTAGCGGGGCCACGGGCCTGGCGTCACGCTTCGCCGCGCTGCGCGGCGCCTCCGGCGCCGGCACAAGTGGAACCTCTGCAGACGGTGCGTCGGCCGGCGGCGCATCGGCCGCTGGCGCATCGGCCGGCGGTTCGTCGGCGGCAGGCGGCAGCTTCTTCGGGCGCTCCGGCGGCGCGACGGGGGCAGGCGCGACCACGGGCCAGGTGGCTTACGTATCCGGGAGCACGCTGTACGTGACCAACGCCGAAGGCAACACCGTCAAGGTCACGACATCGCCAGCCTCGACAGTTACGAAGACCGTCAAAGCCGATGTCAAAGGCATCCACCCTGGCGAAACCATCGTTATCACCGGAGCCGCGGGCGCAAACGGCGCGATCAGCGCCGAATCGATCCGCGTCGGCGGCGCGGGCGGTGGTCTCGGCGCGCTGTTCGGCAGCTCCGGCGCCGGCGGGGGCGGCCGTAGCGGGGCGGCAAGCGCCGGCGGCAGCAGCAGCGGACCGGCCCTGTTCGGCAACGGCGGGTAGCGCTTGACACGCTTAAGGCGGCGGTTAAGACAGCGTGGTTAACCTTGCCCATCGGTCCTCACATCCAGCCGCGCCGGACCCAACCCCGATTAGCTGATTATCGAAAAAGGAGCTTCATGTCTCACATCTACAGCAGCAGACGCAAACCCGAGGTAGCGGCCGCCACCGTATTGGTACTTCTGCTCGCCTGTCTCGGGCTGGCGGCCTGCGGCGGCTCCTCGAGCAGCTCGTCCTCCAGCACCGCGGCTGCTGCGACGAGCACAAGCACGGGGACGGGCGCGAAAGGACCGAACGCCGGCCGCTTCGCGGCGATGCGCGAATGCCTGCAGAAGAACGGCGTGACGCTGCCCGCTTTCAAACCTGGCCAGCACGGAGGACCGCAGGCGCGTGGCCCATTCGGCGGCACCAGCGGACGCCAGCTGCCAAAAGGCGTGAACAAAGCCAAGTATGAAGCCGCCCTCAAGAAGTGCGGCGGTGGCAACTTTGCCGGTCGCGGAGGCGGTGGCGCCCGCTTCAAAAGCCCCGCCTTCCAGGCGGCGCTCGCGAAGTTCGCTTCCTGTATGCGTGAAAACGGCGTGAACGTACCGGCCCCGAACACTTCGGGCAGCGGCCCCGTGTTCGACACCAAAGGCATCGACACGAGCAGCGCTCAGTTCAAAGCGGCCGAGGCCAAGTGCCAGAGCGACCTGAGCGGGGCGTTCCGCCGTGGACCGGGCGCCGGTGGATCTCCCAACGCCAATGGAGCACCCCCCGGAGCAGCTCCCCCCAGCAGTGGTGAAGCCCCCGGCGGCGCCGCCGGTCCCCCAGCCGGGTAACGGTCGAGAACCCGCTTGAGCTACCCGCCGGAGGAGGCGGGCTTGCTCAAACCCAGGCCGCGGTTGCTCGGCGCGGCCTGGGGATCGCGGATCGCGGCGGAGGTCGGCTTGGCGGCCACCTTCGGCGCCGGGATTGCGCCGATGCGCGCGAGCAGTTGGTTCCACTGCGTCAAGCTCAGGGTGGGGCTCGCCTGCAACGGCGAGGGCACGATCTTGCCCGCGGCAGAGTTGCGCGCCGCCTTCGCGGCTTTAGCTCCACTCAGCCCAAGCGCCGCGGCCGGCGGCTGGAAGTCGATCTGGACCACGTTTGCATGAGCCCGCGTGGCGAACGTGTTCACGGCGTCGGGGTACTTCATCAGGCTCGTGATCTGGTTGGGCGCGTATTCGCCCCGTAGCGTGAGCAGCGTCCGAATCGTGCTATCGGTAATCGACTCGGCACCCTCGTGCCCGGCGATCGCGATGCCATTGACCTCAGAGATGTCAACCGCACCGCCGGTGTCGCTGTCGCTCCCCGCGCGGCGGCCTGCAACGGTAGACAGGACGGGTCCGCGGTGCAGCGCCTGCACCGTCGGCTTCAGACCGCTGCGCGAGAGGAATGCGAGCACCGCCAGTACGCGCCTGTCGATCGCCCCCGATGCGACCTCGTGGCGGGCGCGGGCGTCGAGGGTGATGCCCGGATCGGAGAGCACCGCGAGCTCGAGCTGGCTCTTGGAGAGCAGGAACACATCGCTCGCGGTGGCCCCGAGCAGGTCGGCCTGTCCCTTGGCGCCCTGCGGATGCAGCGCCGCGTCGAGCTCTTTCCAATTCGCGAGCACCGGCCGGGGATCGATCGAGCCAGCGTCGCCCGCGGGCTGAACTGCGAAGCGCAGGTGGCCGTCTTTCGCCGCGTGTGGCACGAGCACATGACCGAGCACCGTGCCCTCGGCGACGAGCGATCCACGCCGCAAGGGCAACGCGTGTCTGGAGCCCTTGGCCGGCGTGGACGTGGCGACCCGCGCGGCGGCCGCGAGCGCGTCCGGGTTGCCGGGATTGGCGAACAGCCGCACCTTGCCCGTGGCGGCCGGCACCGATTCGGCCGAGCCGGCCGGGACCGAATTCTGGGAGCTCACCGTCCGCGCGTGCGAGCGCTGCACGCGCAGGGTCAGCGGCAAGTCGCTGCCGCCCGCGCCCGCGGCCTGCGGTTTCGCCGCCGCGACGAGCGCCGCGGATGGCACCTTCGGCAGGCGATAGCTCGGCGCGATGCTGCCGAGCCCCGCGTAGGTGAACACGTCGCCGTAAATGTCGCGCAGGATTACGTACTTGCCGAGCCTGTGGGATCTCCCGAGCCCGAGAACGCGACCGTCCTGCACCGCCACCACGGAGGCGTTCGGCGCGCTCATCAGTTCCACGAACTGCGGAGCCACATCCGCCTTTTCCGCTCCGCTGGCAGCGCCCGCTGCCGCCGCCGTGGGCGAGGGAGCGGGCACCGAGCCCGGTACCGATCCAGTGGCTGCGGTTGAACCGCTCTCCTTCACCGACCCTGCCGCCGCCGCGCTTGCGTCGCTCGAGCCGGTCTTCGCCTTTGGGGCGACGGCCTTCGCGTTCGCGGTCGCGCTCGACGCCGACGCAGGCACGGGAAGCAGCGCGCCCCACGACACCTGCTTGCCGGTGACGGGCAAGCGTGCGTCGACGAGGCTTGTCAGCGTCGCGATCACGGACTTGGGATAGCTGGAGATCAGCTTGGCGCGCAGCAGCACCGATTCCGCATACGCTTCGGAGTGGTTGTAGGCGAGGATCGCCGTGCGCAGGTTCTTGGCGGCGCCGGCCGCGTGCAGATAGCGCGCGGCGGCAAAGATCGCGTCCACAGGGTTGTATGGGTCGGCGTAGCCGGCGTCCAGAGCGTCAACCCCATACTGCAGCCAGGTCGACGGCTCGAACTGCATCCACCCCTCCGCGCCGGCGCTCGACACCGAGAGGTCTGAGCCGTAGTCGGTCTCGACTTCGTTGATCGCGGCGAGGATCTGCCACGGTACGCCGTACTGGATCGCAGCCGCCCGGTAGATCGGCAGCAAAAACAGCGGGATCCGGTAGAAGCCGAGCGCCTGCACGGACGCCGCCGAGGTGGCGAGCTCCGCCGCGAGTGCCCCTGCCTGCGCGGCCACGACCTGCGGCGACGGGGCGACACCGTTGGGGCCGGAAGCGGTTGTCGGGCCCTGGGTGCTGCCAGTCGTCGGCTGGGCCTCGGAGGATTGGCCGTGCGTGGCGGTGAGGTTTGGGCTCGTCTTCTTGCTCGGGGTGGTTTTCTGCCGGCGCTGGCGCTGCACGACCACCGCGGGGATTTCCATCGCGGGAGGGGTCGCGGGCGTGCTCGCGGGCGGCGGCGTGCTCGGCGGCACGGCGCTCGGCTGCGGTGTGCTGGTGGTCGAGGTGTTCGCCGGTTCGTCGGCTGTCCCCGATGTGCCCGTTGCGGGGGCAGGGGTCGCGGGGGTGGGCGTGGTGACCGGCGCGGTCGTGCCTTCGCTCGGCGTCACGGGCGCATCGGCCGCGAGCGCTCCGCCCGTGAGGGGACCGCCCAGACCGACGACGGTCAGCCCGCCCCCGGCGAGCGCGGACAGCATCGTCCGCCGTGCCCGGCTGCGCGCGCTCGTCATCGGCTAGCTGCCCCGGAGTTGGTCATTGTGCGGTCCCATATTCGTGGTCGGCGCAGCTGGCCCACGATCGGCAGGCACGCCCATTCAGAGTCATATCGGCAGGCAAGCAGAAACCCGTAAAGGATTCGTAATCGCGTTGCAAGATCGCCTCTCCGGTCGATGCCATCAAAGGACAGAGCGGCCGGACCGTATCGGTGCCCGAGGCGGAACGTGCCACGTTGGCCAAATTGTCGGATTTTGGGCAGATTTATCGCTAATCGGGCATCGCTAGACGGTCCACGGGGAGTTTTCGGTGGCATCTCCGATCCTCCTGCCCGAAATCGGCGATAACCTTCACAGCCCATGGAAACGATCCTCTCAGTCCTCCAGGTCGCCCTCGCGGTGGCCGTCATCTTCCTCGTGCTGATGCACTCCGGTAAGGACTCCGGCCTGTCCGGGGCCTTCGGCGTCGGCAGCGGTCAGGGTCCACTCGGCGGCGGCTCGATGGTCGAGCGCAACCTCAACCGCTGGACGATCTTCTTCGCGGTCCTGTTCGTGCTGAATGCAATCGTGCTGCTCAAGCGTCCCTGGGCGTAGCGCCCTCGGACTCCGTGGCACCCTCGCCCTCCAGCGCCGCCAGCCGATCGAGAATCTCGACGGCCTCCGCGCGTAGGGCGCTGTCTGTGGCGGCGAAGTCCTCTTGCGAGAGCTTCCCCGTGCGGTAGTCGAGCTCGGTGTCGCGGATCTCGCGGTACTTCGCCTCGCGCGCCGCCTCCAGCTCGGCGTGCCGTTCCGCCGGCGCAATCGCGTCCCGATCGACCCCGACCCGAGCGGACGCTCCATGCTCGGTCTCGTGCTCGCTGCGGCCCGCTCCCACCGGCCCACTCTCCGTGTCCCGAGCCGGCTCGGCCCGCGTGGAGCTCCCGCCGGCGCGCAGTGGTGCACTGATCACGAGGATCACCACCATCAGCAGCACCAGCGCAATAACTGCGATCAGGAATTCCATGCGTATCGCCGCCGTTAGGAGCGCGCGAGACTCAGGCGCGCGCCAGACCGCGCTCGGTGCGGGCGCGCGAGCGAGCGCTCACGCGGCGGCGGACGACGCTCGGCGCCGGCCAGATCGCGATCAGGGCGCCACCGACCACGATCAGGCCGCCGATCCAGATCCACATCACCAGCGGCGAGGCGATCAGGTGGAACTGGGCCTGTGGCGGGCTCTTCATATAGGCGGCGGCCAGCGCCGCAATCGCCACCATCCCCTCTCCGGGATGGATGTAGGGGAGCGTCTTGTTACCCAGCGTGACGATCCGCTTCAGCCGCGGGGTTTCGATGTTCGGCGCGATCGCCGTCCAGACGTCGCGCGTGATGCCGGCGTCGACGGCGACGTGGCTGACCGGCTGACCGCCGATCAGATGCCCGACCGAGCCCTGGGTCGGTTCTTCTGAGGCGTAGAAGCCCTCGCTCGGATACAGCGTCGTCACGTGACGGCCGTGCTTGCTCACGTCGAGTACCGCGCCGAGGCTGAGGGTCGCACCGGTGCGCGCGGTGTCGGGGCCGAGGGTCACACCCGGCTCGGCGCGGATGATCGCGCTCAGTTCGCGGCCGCCCTGCGTGCTCGAGGAGTCGTAATCGGGGGTCACGCTCGCCGTCGGGCGCACGTATTTGATCGTGTAGGCGCCCACGCGCGAGGACTGCCCGGGCGACAGACCGAGCTCGGACTCGTGCTGGAACGAGGTGGAGGCGGCGACGCCGACGAACAGGACCGCGATCCCGATGTGCACGATGTAGCCGCCGTAGCGCCTGCGGTTGCGCCGCACGAGCGCCACCAGCGCCGTCGGAGGCGCCTCGCCGGCCATCGCCGAGCGCGCGCGCATCCCACGGAAGAACTCCTGGCCGATGCTCCCGAAGACGAACGCCGCACAGCAGAACATCGCGAACGCAAACGGCTTCACGGGCACCCCCGCCGCCAGCAGCGCGACGAGCGTCGCCAGCGCGACGCCGATCGGCACGAGGAAGTTGCGGCGCGCGTTGGCAAGCGTGGCGCGACGCCACGCGATCACCGGCCCGATCCCGCTGAGCAGCACCAGGATCAGCGCCAGCGGCACTGTGTAGCGGTCGAACCAGGGCGGCCCGACCGACGCTTCCTGACCGGTCAGCGCCTCGGAGATCAGCGGGAAGTAGGTCCCCCAGAGGATCACGAAGACCAGCGCAACGAGCACCAGGTTGTTGGCGAGAAACGCCGCCTCGCGCGAGAGCAGCGAGTCGATCCGATGCTCTGAGCGCAGCATCTCGCGACGCGTGACCACGAGGTAGATCGAGCCGGCGATCAAGACCGCGATCAACACCACGAACGGCACGCCCAGCGTCTGCCCGCCGAACGCGTGGATCGAGTTCAGGACCCCGCTGCGCACGAGGAATGTGCCCATGATCGCCAGCGTCCCCGTGGCGAGCACGAGCGAGACGTTCCACACCTTCAGCATCCCCCGCTTCTCCTGGATCATCAGCGAGTGCAGGAACGCCGTCCCCGTCAGCCACGGCAGCAGCGCCGCGTTCTCGACCGCGTCCCAGCCCCAGTAGCCACCCCAGCCGAGCTCCGAATAGGACCAGCGCGCGCCCAAGAGGATGCCGATTCCGAGGAAGAACCAGGCGCCGAACGCGAACCGGCGGATCACCCTGATCCACTCCGCATCGACCCTCCGCGCCAGCAGCGCCCCCATCCCGAAGGCCAGCGGGATCGTGCAGAGTGTGTAGCCCGAGTAGAGCATCGGGGGGTGGATCATCATCGTCGGGAAGCGCAGCAGTGGGTCGAGGCCGACACCTTCGCTCGGGGTGGGGCTGGTGGTGGCGAACGGCTGTGCGTAGAACACCATCAGCGCGATGAAAAACCCGCCGAAGCCGAGCATGATCGCCGTGGCATAGGCGGCCACGTCGCGGATGCGACGGCGCGTGAGGAACAGAGCGAGGCTCGACCACAGCGACATCAACCAGGCCCACAGCAGCAGCGAGCCTTCCTGCGAGGACCACACCGCGGCGGCCTTGTAGAAGGTCGGCGTCGTGCGGCTGGAGGTGTCGGCGACCGCGTTGAAGGCGAAGTCGTCGCGCAGGAACGCGATCTCCAGGATCAGGAAGCCGACGGTCAGAATGCCCGCCAGCGCGTACACCGAGCGCCGCCCGGACACGGCCCACTCCCACCGTCCGGTGCGTACACCGTAGATCGAGGCGCCGATCCCGTAGGCGCAGACGGCAAGCGCGAGCAGCAGGCAGACGCGGCCGAGCAGCGCCATCAGCGCGCACGCTCGCTGGGGATGAACCGCGCCCGGGCGCCAGGCACTCAGGAGCTCTGTTTCTCGGAGGCCGGCGTTTCCTTGTACTTCGATGGGCACTTCGTGATCAGCGAGTTGCGTTCGCCGACATACTCCCCGCCCTGCTTCTCAACGGTCACGATCACCTCGCGCCCTTCTTTGAACGGGTCAGGCACCGTACCCGTGTAGGCGACCGGCACCGCGGCGCCCGCGGCGCCGCCCGCGCGGTCGGCGACGCTGAAGTTCAGCACGTCTCCGTCGCGCGAGACCGAGTGGGCGAGCACCGTGCCCGTCAGCTCGTAGGAGCGGCCCGGCTGAGCCTCATGCACGAGCTGGCTGGGCGTGAGAGCCGGAGAGGCGGCGCTGAAGCTCGTGTAGATCAGCGCGCTCGCCAGCACCACGGCCACGCTCAGCGCGACCACCAGCCGCACCGTTCGCTTGCGGGCGGGAGTCATCGCCCCTCAGTATCGCAAACCCCTTCGTGCGCCGCGCGGGCAACCACAATCCAGTGTCCGCGGCGACCGAACCGGCTATTCGGCCAGGAAATCACGCTCGAGGAGCGAAACATTCATCCGTGGGCCGAGTTCTTATTGGTAGAGAGTTATGAGACCGAGCCTCCTCCACCCCCTCGCCGAGCGGCACTCGCACCGGCGCCGGCCCACGCGCCGGGCCACCCAGGTCCACAAGCGGGAGCCCGAGCCGAGGCCTGCCCCCGCGCCTCGCGACATCGCCGTCGAGCGCGTGCGTGCGTCCGGAGGCCCACTAGATCAGGCCTCCTACATCTGCGAGTGCGGCTACCTGTTCGCCGCGCCGGTCTCCACAACCGTCGCCTGCCCGCACTGTGGTGCGGGTCAGGCTTGGTAGCGGCGCTCGTTACTTGATGTGCATGCCGCTGATCGCGCGAGCGATCACGAGCTGCTGGATCTCGGCGGTACCCTCGAAGATGTCGTAGATCTTCGCGTCGCGGTGCCAGCGCTCGACCGGGAACTCGCGCGTATATCCATTCCCGCCGAGGATCTGGATCGCTCGCTCGGTCACCCACACGGCAACCTCGCCCGACTTCAGCTTCGACATCGATCCCTCGGCGTTCTCGAACCGGACCTGATTGCGACCCATCCACGACGCGCGCCACACGAGTAGGCGAGCCGCGTCGATCTCCATCTTCATCCGCGCCAGCGTGAACGCGATCGCCTGGTTCTCGATGATCTTCCTGCCGAACTGTTCGCGCTCCTTCGCGTACTCCAGCGAGTACTCATAAGCGGCGCGGGCGATCCCCAGTGCCTGCGAGCCGACGGTCGGGCGTGAGGACTCAAACGTCTGCATCGCGGCCTGGGACTTGCCTTTCTTGCCCTCGCGCACGCGCGCAAGGCGCTCGTCGAGCTTCTCCTTGCCGCCCAGCACGTGGCCGGCGGGTACGCGGCAGTCGTCGAGGAACACGTCCGCCGTATGTGACGCACGCAAGCCGTGCTTGGAGACCTTCGTGCCTTCTGAGATGCCCTTGGCTTCGCTCATCGGCACGACGAACGCGGCGTGGCCTTTGGAGCCAAGCTCCGGATCGACCGTGGCGATGACCACATGCACGTCGGAGATGCCGCCGTTCGTGGCCCAGGCCTTCTGTCCGTTGATGATCCACTCGTTCGTCGCCTCATCGAACTTGGCGCGCGTGCGCACGTTCGACACATCGGAGCCGGCGTTGGGCTCCGAGGCGCAGAACGCCGCCACCTTCAGGTCCTCAGGAGTGCCGAAGCACCGTGGGATCCATTCTCCGATCTGCTCGCCCGAGCCCTGTCCGAAGATCGCCGCCACCGCGAGCGCCGTGCCCATGATCGACATGCCGATCCCGGCATCGCCCCAGAACAGCTCCTCGTTGACGATCGGAAGCGTCAGACCGGTCGGGTCGGCGAAGAACTGCGCCAAGCCCTCAAACCCGTACAGGCCGATCTTCGCGGCCTCCTGGATGATCGGCCAGGGGGTCTTCTCCTTCTCGTCCCACTCATGCGCGGCTGGACGCATAACGTCGGCGGCGAAGCCATGGACCCAATCGCGGATGTCCTTCTGATCCTGGTTCAGTTGCAGCGAGAAGGTCACGTCTTGGTTGGCCGCGCCGGCGATCGCCTCCACGGCGGCCTCGGCGGCCTCAGTCGTGTCGGAGCTGGCAACGGGAGTGGCGGACATGAGGTGAGTCTCTCCTTTGATGAGGGCTTTGATGAGCGAGCGCTGGCGCGGGGCGAGCCGGTAGATCCTCAGCTGCGATGACTAAAAGCTAGTCAACCTGTAAACGATTGTCAAACGGAAGTTTGAACATCATTTACATTAGTTATAGTAGCCACTGATGGCCACCGTGGAGACCAAGAAGCCGACCGCCTCTACTCGCGCAACCGCGCGCCGCGAGCGCGAGCGCGAGATCGTCTCCGCCACGCGGCGCCTGTTCGACGAGCGCGGCATGCAGGATGCGCCGATCGAGGACATCGCACGCGCGGTTGGCATCAACAAGGGCCTGATCTACCGTTACTTCTCCTCCAAGGAGGAGCTGTTCGTGCTGACGCTCACGACGTACCTGAGCGACCTGGCACACCATCTCGACGGTGTCTCCAGGACACTGGACCCAATCGCCCAGTTGGAGGAGGGCTGGCGTCTATATACCGGCTACTGCCTAGAACATCCCGCATTTTTGGACTGTGGCATCTCGCTCATGCGCCGCCCGGCAGAGGATCTGCGAGAGGAGATCTCGGAGGCTGTCTGGATCCGTCTCGGGCAGGGCATGGCGGCCTGCCTTTCTCGCCTCTCACGGATCCTTGCGCAGGGAGCCGAGCAAGGTCTCTTCACGGTCGAGGATCCGGACTTCACCGCCAACCATCTCTACACCCAGACGCTGGGGACCATGCACCTGGCGCGAATCGGTGTAGGCATACGCGCAGGAGTCAGCGGTGGGGCAGGCAGGATCCCAGAAATGTTCACGATCGATCCGCTACGGGTCCAAGAGGCCTGCATCGCGGACGTGCTCGCGTCGGTCGGCGCCACACGCCTTGCCTGAACAGCACACCCTGCCTGAATAGCAAATCAAGAGCTACCTCTATTAGGCCTAATCCCTAGCAGGATTGTGCTAATTTGCAAATTTCGATCTTCATGCTCGTGGTGTTCCCTATGCAGAAAGTGACTATGCAAACACGCACCCCCGCCGTCGCAGTGTCTTTACTTGCCGTGCTCGCCACCACGCTCGGCCTCGCCGCCTGCGGGTCCTCCTCGGGCTCAGGCAGCAAGAGCCTCGCGCTCGTCGCCTACTCGACCCCGCAGGGGGCTTATGAAAAGCTGATCCCGGCGTTCCAGGCGACTAGCGAAGGGAAAGGTGTCAGCTTCAGCCAGTCATACGGGCCATCTGGTGAACAGAGCCGAGCGGTTGTCAACGGCCTGCACGCCGACGTCGTCAACTTCTCGCTGGCGCCGGACGTCGAAAAGCTCGTCAAGGCCGGCCTCGTCTCGCCAGGCTGGAACCAGAACGCGACGCACGGCTTCGTTACGAACTCGGTCGCGGTGATCATCGTGCGCAAGGGCAACCCCAAGCACATCACCGGCTGGTCGGACCTGATCAAGCCCGGTATCGGCGTGGTGACGCCGAACCCGTTCACCTCGGGCAGCGCCCGCTGGAACATCATGGCCGCGTACGGGGCCCAGCTGAAGG
>Ga0302325_10010683_pt1 | contig 19853 bp, 23 predicted proteins | sample Palsa_T0_2_FD_201948 | JGI IMG/M metagenome (GOLD analysis project Ga0302325, IMG submission 201948) | Peat permafrost microbial communities from Stordalen Mire near Abisko, Sweden - Palsa_T0_2 | ecosystem: Environmental > Terrestrial > Soil > Palsa > Peat permafrost | place: Sweden: Abisko...
GCAAATCGTATCTGCTGTGGATGTCGGGCCTGACCTATTGGTACACGCGCTGGCGCCGGATCATTAGGTTTTCGGCCGGCGTCGTGACTGAACGGTACCTGCCCGCGGCCCGCCATCGCGAACTGATCCTCGAGGCGCGCGTACACCTCGCCGGTTATGCCGTGATCGCGGTGCTTTCTGTGGTTAGCCGAAGCTGGGCGGCAGTTTCGCTGTGGCTGGCGCCGATGCTGGCCATGAAGTGCGTGCATCAGATGCAAAATACCATCGAACATCTGGGCTTGACGCACGAGGGCAATGTGCTTGCCAACACCAGGAGCACGCGTACTAACACGCTGATGCGCTGGCTGGGATGGCAGATGCAATATCACACCGCTCACCACGCCTTTCCCGGCGTACCCTTTTACAATCTGCGCCGTCTGCACGAGATTATTTTCACGCAGCGCGGCACGGCGCCGCCGGCGATGACCTATCTGGGATTTCAAATGGCGGTTCTGCGTGCCTTCGCTTCGGGAAAAGGCGAAGCAGACTATCCCGACAGCAAGACGTGGATCGCCGACCTGCGGACTGGGAACGGGACATATTCCGACATGCAATGACTTTGTCATCCTACAGCCCTGAAAAGGCGGCCGGGTAGCATCACAACCTCAGGGTGACGTGTCGGCCGTTCGCCGGCGATATCTAGGAGAGGTCATGAGCATCAACAAAGATCAGGTCGAGGGTCGAGTCAAGGAAGCGGCAGGCAAGGTCCAAGAAGTGGCCGGCAAGACGGTTGGCAATACCACGCAGCAGGTAAAGGGCGCCGTTAACAAGGCCGCCGGTGCAGCGCAAGCCAAGTATGGCGACGTGAAAAGCGACCTGAAGGATTCTCAGAAGCAGGCTGAGAAGCAGAATCGCTGATTAGATCGCTTCAGAGGCATTACTGGACTCGCCGCCGTACGGCGGCGCATGAGTCTGCTTCTCACGCCCGACCTGCCTTCAAAGCGGGCCGGTGGCCCTCGCCAAGATGGCCTCGGCTGTTTCGAATAGTTCAGGGGCGACTGCGTGCCCCGACGCTTTGGCGTTCTCATCGACTTGTTCCGGGCGAGACGCCCCGATGATAGCGGACGCCACATTGGATTCGCGCAGCACCCACGCCAGCGCGAATTGAGGAAGCGTCAATCCGGCCGTTGCCGCGAGGGGCTGCAGGGATTGGACGGCGTCGAGCACCGCAGGCTTGAGCAACGCACGATTGAAAAAACCATTGATTGCATCGTTGGCCGCGCGGCTCCCGGTGGGGAGCGTGTCGCCGGACTTGTATTTGCCGCTGAGAACCCCCTGCGCCAAGGGCGACCAGACAATTTGCGAGATTCCCCTGTCGAGGCACAAAGGGATGACCGCCTTCTCAGGTTCGCGATGCAACAGCGAATACTGCGGTTGGCTGTAAATAAATTTTTCGGTGCCGGGGATCGCCAGGGCCGCCTTGATTCGATCGACCGGCCATTCCGAAAAGCCGATATACCGCACCTTGCCGGCGCGCACAACCTCGCTTAACGCCTGCATGGTCTCTTCGAGCGGAGTGTCGGCGTCGTAACGGTGGCATTGATACAAATCTAAGTAATCGGTTTTGAGGCGGGCCAGCGAGGCATCGAGTTGTTTAATGATTTGAGCGCGTGAAAGTCCCCTGTCCGTGCGGCTCATTGGGAAATAGAGCTTCGTGGCCAGCACGTAGCTGTCCCGCTTGATGCCCGCCAATGCGTCGCCCAAGACTCGTTCGGCAGCTCCCTGGCCATACACATTCGCCGTGTCAATGAGCGTGATGCCGCAATTCAGAGCCCGATGAACGCAGGCGACTGCATTTTCCTTCGCCGCGCCCTCCGAAAAATTGAGCCAGGAACCGAATGCAATTTCCGATACCACCAGCGCGCTGCTGCCAAGTTGCCGATACTTCACTGAAAAAGTCTCCGCTTTGTGCGGCCATCCTAGCATGGCGCGGTCGGCGGCCGGCAACAGCGGCTGTGCGCTAAGAATGGCGCTTGAAGTACTGGACTTCGCGTTCGTGCTTTTCCGCTGCGGCGCGCGTTTTGAACGTGCCCAGATTTCGCCTGCGTTTCGTTTTCGCGTCGACCTTGCGGGAATACAGACGATAGCTGCCGGACTTGAGTTTGCGAATCATGATTTGATCAAACCAGGAGGTATTTCCGAGTACTTCATCTCTTCTCGGGTTCCGGCGACAGACCAGTCGCAGCGCAAGGTGTAACCATCGTGCGCGTACACTTCTGACCATCCCTGCACGCCCGGCGCGGATTCCACATCGCGATTCGCGCGATCGCTCGGGCCGCCATGGCGCGCGAAAAAATCCTTCAAGCGTTCATCGTGGTCAGGCGATTCGACCCGGCGCGTCTGGTGTGCTCGATTCATCATCGGAGGCTAAGCCCCGCAGGGCTGAGTTGCAAGGCGGCCCATCCCCAGCTTGAGTCAGAATCCTCCTGCATTCGAATCGGACTGCGTCGTTTTACTTTCGCTGTCGTAGGTGCAAGCTATAGGCGTGCAATCTTGCCGTGAGGAGAATTCAGCATGCATGCTTCGCTCGCTTTCGTAAATGGCGCGGGACAAGGCCGCTCGAGGCGCCGGCAGACCTCCGCAACCGATGCCGACAGTCTGAGTGTGCTGCATGCGCTGCTGTCCACGATGGCCTCGGAATCGCACCGCCCCTCTCTCGACAAAACCAAGTCTCAGGATGAGCGCCAAGCAGAGGAGGAGAACCAGGAGGAAACGGCCTCAAAGCCCGGTGGGTTTCGAAATGATCCTGAGGATCCGAAGAACCCCAATGAGGTACGCGAAAGGCATCTGAAGAAAATCAAGCCGTAGGCTCACGCGGGTTTGGCGGCAATTACTTGCTGCGCCGCTCTCGAGCCGCTGTTGATCGCGGCGTGCACTGTTCCCCAATGCCCCTGAGTGTCCGTGTGCTCGCCGGCGAAATAAAGCGTGTTCTCTATTGGCTGGGTCATGCGCAGCGAAGCATCCAGCGCCCCGGACGGCGCATAACTGTATGCGCCGAGCGAATACTCGTCAGCCTGCCAATCGTGCGTGCGCCAGGCGATCAACGATTTTTGAATGGCCGCCGGCGTCGATCCGAACATTCGCGCCAACGCGGAAATGACCTCATCGATGAGCCCTCGAGGATTTTCGGCCAAATGGATTCGATTGGCGAGCGCAATTGCTCTCGGGCCCGCGGCCCAGGCTGTGAGCAGGGGTGTGGGATCGGGGGCTGAGGTCCACCAGGTCGGCAGGGCTTCCTCGCGCGCGAATAGAAAACTAAGATTCTTATCGTCGCCCCAGAACTGCGACTCGAACAGCAGTGTCGCGCGCAGTGCGCTACCCATGGCCATTCTGCGCACCTGAGTGGACATATCCCGAAGTACGGGGTCGAACGCGACCGAGCCGCTCTTCAGTACGCCAAGCGGCAGCGTGATCACGGCTTGCTTGGCGTGTATTTCGAAGCCGCGGCCCGTGCCCAACAGCCCGGCCATCGCCACGCCGCCGCTGTGCCAGCGAATCTTGCGCACCGGATGATTGAGCAGCAGCGAGCCGCCGGACTGCTGAAAGCGATCCAGTAGAAATTCAAGCAGTGCCGAATATCCGGCGCGGATGTGAAAGATGCGGTCGGCCTGAATCTCATCCTCCGCTCGCTGTTGTCGAGCGAGCGCCGCTATGCCGACGATGTTGCGGTCGGCCGCATTGAAGCCTTCTACATAGGAGAAAGCTCGTTTGGCAGCTGCCGGCGCGACGCCGGTGATCGCCACGTATTCGGCAAACGTGGCGTCCGTTCCGGGCGGTTGCGCGTCCAGCCACTTGGACATTTGCTCCAGGATCTCCAGTGGTTGATGTTGCTCGACGGCGCAGGGCTTCAGCAGCCCTTCCTCGAAGCACCACTGCTCGCCGTCGAGTTCGTAAGTGTCAAGTTCAGACTCGCGAATCAATTCCCAGGTTGACTGAGGCAGACCGTGAACAAACTCGGCACCGAGTTCCATCGGAATCTGCAGCGCGCTCCCGGCGGTGGACTGGTGCGAGGTGAGCACGCGGCCACCGATGCGCTCGCGCGCCTCCATTATGACCACGCGCTGACCCAGCTCAGCGAGAGCCCGTCCCGCGGCCAGTCCCGCTGCGCCGGCACCGAGAATCAAGACATCGCAGTGCTCACCCATGGCCTTGTTCAGGCTTGCGACACCGCAGCGGCAGCGCTGATCAATCTTGTCAGTTCGTCAGGATCGATGGGTTTGGTGAGGTGATGATCGAAGCCCGCGTCGAGGGCCTTTCGCTTGTCCTCATCCTGTCCCCAGCCGGTTACCGCGATCAATTGGATGCCGGTGCCCCATGGCTCATGCCGAATTCCCGTAGCGACCTCATATCCACTCATGCCGGGCATTCCGATATCGAGAATAGCGACGCTGGGCCGATGCTTCGCCGCCATGGCCAGCGCTTCCGGACCGGTGTGGGCAACATAGACCTCATAGCCGGATAAACCGAGAAGCATCGCCATGATTTCAGCGCCGTCGCGATTATCGTCGGCCACCAGAATCCCTCTCGCCGGCGGCCGCGAAGCCTCCATTCGAGCGGGCGCAGTGCGGGGCGAGGAAGCTGATTCGGCCGGCGGCGTCGGCAGCGTCACGATAAATTCGCTGCCGCGTGCGAGGCCGGCGCTGTGCGCCGCAACGCTGCCGCCATGCAATTCCACGAATCCTCTTACCAAAGCAAGGCCTATGCCGATGCCGCCTTCCGAGTGCTCCTGCCCGGAGTCGATTTGCGAGAACATGTCGAATACCCGGGGCAGCATGTCCGGCGCGATTCCGATGCCGTTGTCGCGCACGAAGATGATGATTTGTCTCGGTTCGCGGCGCGCACCCAGGGTAATTCGGCCGCCAGGCTTGGTGTACTTGGCGGAATTGGTCAGTAAGTTCGCAATCACTTGCGTCAAGCGGACAGGGTCGGCCTGCAGCCCAATCGCTTCGGCGGGCCATTCGATTTCCAGGACATGCTGCTTGGCATTGATTGCGGGCTGCGCGGTCTCCACTGCCGTCTCCATCAAACTGCGCAGATCAACATATTCGCTCTTCACCGTCAGCACACCGCGCGTAATGCGCGAAATGTCGAGCAGATCATCAAGTAGAGAGGCCATGTGCCGAACTTGGCGCGAGATGATCGAACGGCTTCGCTCCAGGTCGGCCGCCGTCAAGTGCTCAGCCTCGAGCACCCGAGTGGCGGTTCGAATGGGAGCGAGAGGATTGCGCAGTTCGTGCGACAATGTCGCCAGAAAAACATCCTTGCGGTAGTCCGCTTCCCGCAGGGCGTCCCGGCTTTCGATAAGAGCGCGTCGCGCCGCCCGCTCCGCGGTGGCATCTCTGAATACCATGACGACGCCGGTAAGCTCGCCGTCGGGTCCGCGAATCGGAGCGCCCGAATCCTCGATCGGCCGTTCCGTGCCATCGCGCGAACGCAGAATCGAATGACTGGCGAGGGTCACCGTCGAATTGCTGCGCAAGACCCTTGCAACCGGGCTTTCCACCGGCGCTCGCGTCTGCTCGTTGATGATGACGAATACGTCCTCGAGCGGCATTCCGCGAGCGGCATCATTCGACCATCCGGTTAACTGTTCCGCGACGGTGTTGATGAAGCGGACCGCGCCCACATCATCGGTCGCGATCACCGCGTCCCCTACACTGCGCAAGGTGATGGCGAGTTCCTCCTGTACACCGCGCAATCGCTCCGCGTCTCTCACCGTGACGACCGTATTCGCGACCAGCAGCAGGATCGCCATTCCCGCCGCACCCCAAATGGCAAAAATCACGGTCTCGTAGGCGGTTTGCGTCGCCTTGCTGTGCACCTCCAGTAAATGTTTCTCCTCAACTTGCATCTGGGCGATGACTAAGCGCGCCGCATCCATGGTGCGCCTGCCTTCACCGCCGGAGATCTCAGCGCGGATGCCGGCGAGATCTCCGTTAAGGGCGCGTTCACGCTGCGCCCTGGTCTGTGACTCACGCTGGTGGGCAATATCCATGAGTTGCGTGACCAGGGCGCGCTGGCCGGCATCGGACGCTATCAGCTGCTGCAGAACGGCAAGCTCGACGGTGATCGCTTGACCGGCCTGCTGCGCAGGTTCAAACGAAGTGGGGTCATGCGTGAGGGAGTAGCCCGTGACGCCGCTTCCCAGGTCGCTGAGCGATTGTAAAATGAGCGCTAATTGAAAGCGCACGCGCTCGCTATGTTCCACCCAAGCCGCACCCTCGTTCAAGGTCGTCAGGCTTCGCGATAGATACGCGCTCATGACTGCAATCAACAGGACGGATAGCGCCAATGTCACCCAAACGCGGCGATATTTCGGGGATGCTGTTGCTATCGCAGAAACAGATGGCATGGTTTCACTCGCGCGGTCAGTCCGGGACTGGCAAGTTGCCCGCGAATTGCACTGTATCCGGTTTGACTTGATAATACCGAATTGATGAAATTCTCGCTGCAGTAGTCGCTTGTTGAAACGTCCCTCAGATACTGTGCGCGAGCGCGATCGATTCCGGGATTCCTGGGAGTGGGTCGCTCGAATCTTTGGTAAAATTTACAGCCTGCAGTGGGACTACAACGAGCAGGTCTTGGGGCTTCACATCCGAGACCTCGATGCCTCTGCCGATTGAGAAATATGCTTTGATCGGCGATTGCCATACCGCGGCCTTGGTCGGCAACGACGGCTCGATGGATTGGCTGTGCTTTCCGAGATTTGATTCGGCCGCCTGCTTCGCCGCCCTGCTCGGCGGGCCGGAACATGGTCGCTGGCTATTGGCCCCCGCCGCCAAGGTCAGCCAAGTGCGGCGCCGATACCGGGGCGATTCCTTGGTCTTGGAAACCGATTTTGAGACCGAGCAGGGCACCGTGCGGCTAATCGATTTCATGCCGCTGTCCGACCAGCGCTGGGACGTGGTGCGGATAGTCGAGGGATTGAGCGGTAAGGTCGACATGCGCATGGAACTCATCGTTAGATTTGATTACGGCTCGATTGTTCCCTGGGTGCGTCGTTCCGAGGGGCCATTGTTGATCACGGCCGGGCCCGACACGCTCGAGTTGTCCGCCTCGGTCGCCGTCGAAGGCGAAAATATGAAGACGGTAGCGCAATTCTCCGTCACCAAGGGCGACCGTGAATCCTTCGTGCTGAATTATCGTCCTTCTCATGCCGCGACCCGGCCGGCGGTCGATGCGCAGCAATGTTTGAGGGACACTGCGGCGCACTGGCACGACTGGTCGAGCCGCTGCAGCTACCAAGGGCGCTGGGCGGATGCGGTGATGCGCTCCTTGATCACGCTGAAGGCGCTCACTTACAAGCCGACCGGGGGCTTGGTCGCGGCCCCCACGACTTCCTTGCCCGAGCAGCCGGGCGGTGTGCGAAATTGGGATTATCGCTACTGCTGGCTGAGGGATGCCACCTTTACCTTGAATACGCTATTGCTCGCCGGTTTCCACGAAGAGGCGAGCGCCTGGCGCGAGTGGCTGCTGCGCGCTATTGCGGGCTCGCCGGACGATCTGCAAATCCTTTATGGCGTGACGGGCGTGAGGCGACTCGATGAATATGAACTGCCCTGGCTGCCCGGGTATGAAGACTCGCGGCCCGTGCGCGTAGGCAACGCGGCATCGAGGCAATTCCAGCTCGACGTTTATGGCGAGGTGATGGATTCACTGCATCTGGCACGAGCGGCCGGCATTGAACCGGAGCCTGAGGCATGGAATGTTCAATTGGCGCTGCTCAAGTTTCTCGAGTCGCATTGGGATCGCCCCGACGAGGGGCTGTGGGAGGTGCGCGGTCCGGCGCAACATTTCACCCACTCGAAAGTGATGGCTTGGGTGGCCTTCGATCGTGCCATCAAGGATGCCGAGGCCGATGGGCTCGAGGCTCCGCTCGATGTTTGGCGACAGATTCGCAAGACCATCCATGCTCAAGTGTGCGAGAAAGGATTCGATGCTCAAAACAATACCTTCGTGCAGTCGTACGAGACTTCCTATCTCGATGCCAGTTTGCTGCTGATTCCTCAGGTCGGTTTCCTACCGGCCGAAGATCCGCGCGTACTCGGGACGATCGCAGCCATCGAGCGTCATTTGCTGCTCGATGGTTTGGTGTTGCGCTACTCGACTGCTACCCAGGTGGACGCGTTGCCGCCCGGGGAGGGCACATTCTTGCCCTGTTCATTTTGGCTGGCGGACGCCTTTGTGCTCACCGGGCGGCGCAACGAGGCGGAAGTGTTGTTCGAACGGCTGCTGGCGCTCGGCAACGATGTGGGTCTGTTCGCCGAAGAGTACGAGCCCCATCGCAAGCGCATGCTCGGAAATTTCCCGCAGGCGCTGACCCACATGTCGCTCGTCAATACCGCGCGGCTCTTATCGATACCGATCGAGCAGGCCACAGGTGCCTCGGCCGGCGGCCACCGGCCCGGCGCGGCGACCTAACCGTTTGCCCGTGTCGGACATGGCCGGCATCGGATCGCTTGCGCGGCCTACAGCTATTTCGCGCTGCCGCGATCAGCATGGCCCCTGAAATTTCGGAAAGCCCGATTAGGCTGTATACACCGAAACAAAAGGAGAAATGATGAAACACGTTATTTTAGGCAGCATGCTTGCGCTCGGCATCGCGTGCGGACCGATAGCGATGGCAGATGAGACGGCCACCGATTCGGGATCCCATCACTATGTGAAAGATTCGGCGATCACCACGAAGGTGAAGGCAAAGTTGGCGGCGAAACATTTGACAACGTTGACGCGGATCAAGGTCGACACGGACGAGAATGGCGTCGTCTGGCTGAGCGGCAAAGCGCCGACCGAAGACGCGCGTGATCTTGCCGCGATGATTGCCAAGAACACGGACGGTGTCAATGCGGTGCACAACGATATCGCTGTTGAACCGTAAAGATAGAGATACGATCAATAGATGAGTTGAACGCTGAATGCGCGGGCGCTTCCATGGAGGCGCCCGCGCCCGCAGAAGCCGTGTTCGATCCGTTTCGATTCAGCAAACCCCCGGGCGCAACATCTTCGGAGCGCGCAAGATTGATCGCGGAGGCCGCTTATTTTCTTGCTGAGAAGCGCGGATTCGCGCCGGGATTTCAGCTTGAGGATTGGCTGGCGGCTGAGACCCAGATCGACGTCGAGATCAACTTGCGGCCACGCCGCTACCGGTGATCCGCAGGGCGCGACGCTCCACTGACGGCCAGGCTTCCGAACAGATCCTCGATCAGCGCTTCCAGCTGCGGTGAATCGAAGGGCTTGGTAATTGCACGTATGTTGGAAGCCAATTGGGCCTCCTCCAGATGCAATGGATATCCCGAGGCCAGAATGATGGGCACCGCCGGCGCAAGCTTTTTGACGTGACGCACCAGATCGAACCCGGACATGGCGGGTAGACTTATATCGGTGACCACGATATCAAACGGACTCTTCTGAAAGGCAATCAGAGCCTCCTCGCCGGTCGCGACGGCCACGACGTCTCGATCGTCGATGGCAAGCAATTCGTAGGTGATCTCGCGCACGAGTGCGTTGTCCTCGATATAAAGGACCCGGAGCGGAGTTTTCGATGGCGTTGGGGGCATGGGGCCAAGGTTCAAACTGAAGCTTCCGGGCATGTCATAGGATCAAGGCAATGTCATAGGATAGTAAATGCGCAGAGCGCTCGGCAAATCCGTCGAATCGAGCTCGATCCGGCCGCCATTGGCGCAAACCCACCGGGAAGTCAGCGCCAGCATGAATTCATGAGGCGGCATCGCGGCCTGGCCAGCCCAGAGCTCGGATGGGTTGGGAATTCCCGAATAGGGCACAGCGGACTTGAGTTCGAGCAGTGCCTCGGAACCCGAGGAGGCGACTCTGGCATCGATGACCGAACCGGCGGCCAAAGCGTCTATCGCCATGATATTGAGCCCCAGGATCAACAGACGGCATTTGCTAGCGTGAGCCGAAATGCACACACCGGTGTCGAGCGCCAAGCGGAATGAGATAGATTTTGCGAAAGCATCATTTCGCAGGAAATGCAGCACCTCGTGGACCACCTCGCCCAGGTCCACCGTGCACGCCGGCTCATCGATCGGCGCCATCCCCTGCACGATGTCGATGACGGTTTGCTCATGGGTTGCCATGGCCCGGTGGGCGAGCGCCGAAGCTTTTTCCAGCAGCGCGCCATTTTGCGCAGGCGACTTGACCGATCGTGCGAGCAATTCGACGGCGCTGTTGATCGCCTGCAATCCGCCGCGAATGTCATGAATATAGGCCTGCTGACACCGCTCGCCGATCAATGCGTAAGCGGCTGCATCGAGTACTTGGGTGAAACTCACTGCTTTCATGCGCGGCAAAGTGTGGCCCGGGCGCGGGCGCCTGATTGTCCGACGATTGCCGCTACCGGTGTAGGCGCCGGCCTACATCGCCAAAGCAAGTGGACATGTTATTGCGGTGAGGATTGGGGCGGAGGGATTTCGCCGATCAACCGATCTGCCAATAGACCGATGCACGAACTTAAGCCCGCCGCGACCTCAGCGTAGTTGTCCGCATGCAACGGCGCAGAGAATCCATCGCGGCCGACGGCTACCGCGCCGGTCCGAACATCGGTCAAGCGCCAGTGGGCTTCGATGCTTACTTGTTTGCCCTGGCGTAGGCTGATCTGATCAACGCTGACGGCAATTTTGATCAGCGGCAGCTTCGCTTCATCGGCGCTCCGAGGCAGTACCAGCAGATCGGAGCGTCTGTGCTCGATATCCTGACTCAGCGCCGTCGTCGCCAGGTCCGCGAGCGGCGCGGCCCAGCGTTCATGGTCCATGACCGCGACGCCGTCTGGGGTAGTCAGCACCATTTCTCCGCGATCGGCCACCGAAGGTACGGTTAGGCGCAGCACTATTTGCTGCCCGAACGCAGCCCGCGGCTGATGAACGGCAGGCGGTTGCGCGTCAAGCACATAAAAGCGGTCATGCTGGCGCGACACGCAGCCTTCCGCCGCGACCACCGCACATAACGCCAGCAGGATCAGTCTCATGGCGAGATCCCCGGTTTGCCGCGCAGCAGCGATTCGGGGTGGCGCTCGAGATAATCCATCAGGGCACTCAATGATTTCGCGGCGCGCGACACCTGCAGCAGGGTCGAACCCAGGTCGCTATCCTCGGTAGTATCCCGACCCAACAAATCCTTGGCATTTTTCATGGCCGCTTGCGCTTCGGCCAGCGTGGATTGCAGTTGGGGCGCAATATTGCTGTCGACGTTTTGCATCAGGTGATTCACGCTCTTCAAGGTCTGATCCAGAGAATCCATCGCGTTCATCAAGCGATAGGAGAGCTTGTCAAACGGTACGTTGTTGAGTTTTCTTGCGATTCCGCCGATTGAATCCTGAATATCGTCAATGCCTCCGGAGATGGTGGGAAATATTGCGGGCTGCTCGTTCCAGGCGACATTATCTCGCGGCGCATCCTGGTGCATATTCAGGGCCACGAACTGCTGGCCCGTCAACAAATTGCCGCTCTTCAATTCGGCGCGAAGTCCATGCTTGACCAAACTATCGATCAAGGCTCGGCTCGCCGCCTCGTCGGCCCTGCGCGGCGCGCCAGGGCGGCTCGATGGGCGGGCATGTCCGCGGAGCCTTTCCGGATACAGCTCAATCTCGACCGGAAAGCGCAGCGTGCCCGCATTTTGCTCATACTCCACATCCAGGCCCTTGACCTCGCCCACATTGATGCCGTTCAGTTCCACGGGTGCGCCCGCGGACAATCCGCGCAGCGAGCCCTTGAAGTACATCACGAAGGAGCGAATCTCGGTTTCGGTGGGCCGCATGGCTCTCTCTTCATCTCCAAACAGCGTAAATGCCGTGTCGACCGCAACCGGCGTGGGGGCACTGCCGAGAAGCTCGTGAAAAGCGACTCCTCCTTCAAGAATCGCGGTGAGCGATTCCGTGCGCAGCTTGACTCCATCCGAGCTGACGGACATGTCGACTCCGCTCGCCTGCCAAAACCGTGTGGCCGCCGTCACGTAGGTATCGAACGGCGCGTTGATGAAGATTTTGATCGTCACCCCGGCACCCCCCGGATCCAGCGTATAGCCAACCACCTGACCCGCATTGATATGCCGATAGAATACCGAAGAGCCTATGTCCAAGGATCCAAGATCCTCGGCATGCAGGATGAATTCTCGGCCCGGCAGATCCGACGTGACGATGGGGGGGACTTCGAGACCGGCGAAATGATCGCGCTTGATCTCTGAAGTGCCTACCTCGACGCTGATATAAGCGCCGGACAAAAGCGTACCCAATCCGGAAATCCCCGCTCCCGATATTCGCGGCCGCACCACCCAGAAGCGCGTATCGGCGATCAAATAGCCTTTGGCATTGCGGTGTATATTCGCCGTGACAATGACTTCTTTGCGATCATCCGATACCCGAATATCGCTGACCTCGCCGATTTCCACTTCCTTGTAGCGGACCTTCGTCTTGTTCGCCTCGAGTCCGTCTGCATTGAGAAAGCTGATCTCGATCGCCGTGCCTTGCGCGATCTTCTCGTGAATGACGACGAACGCCCCCGCAAGCACCACCACGGCCGGCAGGATCCACACCAGCGGTAAGCGCCCCCAAAGCGTGCGGGCAGGCACTGCGGCCGGCAGATCTTCCAGATTTGGCGGCTGCGCATCGCTCACGGCGCAGTGTCCCACAGCAGCCGCTCATCGAAGGTGCGCGCGGCGACCAAAGTCAAGACGACAACAGCGCCAAACGCCAGGGCGCCCCAACCGACTGAGATGAACGCCAATGAGCGTATTTGCACCAGCGCGACCAGCAATGAGATCGCGTAAACGTCCAGCATCGACCAGCGTCCGATGAAATCGATCACTCGAAATAGCTCGCTGCGTTGTGTGTGGAGCCGCGGTGAGCGGCGCCAGACTGAAAAGAGTAGCACGGCGAGCACGATGATCTTCAACAATGGAACAACAATGCTGGCAATGAAGACCAGCACGGCAATCGGCCAGGACCCGGAGTGCAGCAACACCAAGACGCCGCTCATGATGGTGTCCCTCTCATCCTCGAGCAGTGATCGCGTGTACATCACGGGCAGCAGATTTGCCGGTATGTAGAGCACGGCGGCGCACAGAAGCAATGCGGCGGTCACGCCCAGGCTGTGAGGCTTTCGCTCAAACAGGTGCGCATGACAGCGCGGGCAGCGGGGATGTCGCAGGTTCATCGCGCGCACCGTGGCGCGACACTGAAGACACACGAGCAGACCAAGGCTTCGGCCCGTCGCCGGCGCCGTCATGTGCGCCTCTGCTCCACCCACCGCCAAAACTGTTCCGGGGAGGTCTGGCTGGTAAGCGCCGCGAGTGTGAGCATGAGCAATCCGCATGACCACAGCGCAACGCCAGGGATCACTTCTGCATACGAGGACAGCCGCACCAGGGCCACCAGGGCGCCCAACATGAACACCTCGACGAAGGTCCACGTGCGTATCTGCGTGAGCAACCTAAACACGCCGTTCTGGCCTGGCGCATGCCGTCCGGCCCGCAGCGGAATGAGCAGGTACAACAGGGTTGCGATCTGCAGAAAAGGGCCCGCCACGGTGGTAATCAACACCAGCGCGGCGAGAGCGAGATGGCGCTGCGCATAGAGCCCAAGCGCCGCGCCGATTAAGGTGGTCGATCGGGTAGTTCCGTTGTAGTTGATGACCACCAACGGATACAGGTTGCTCAACAAGAACAATACCAGCCCGGATACCGCCAACGCGATGGCGGCGTCGATGTGTCCGACCTCGGGGCGTAGCAGCGGCGCCCGGCAACGCACGCAGCGGGTTCGTTCTGCGGCGGGCGCCGAGTCGCGAAGGTGTGCCAAATCACATGAGGGACAAACGATCACCGACGGCATTGCTAGGATTCAGCCGCGGAGTTCAAGTTTCTCAAAAGACCGATTCCCGCAAGCACCACCGCGAAGAACATGGCCAGCGCGCCCAGGTAAAGTAAGAATCGAAACTCCGGCCAGAACGCCAGGCCAAAGAAGCTGCCTCCGAGCGCCGCGGTTCCGAGCAAGGCCGCAGACCTGACGCACAGTTTCAAACCCCTCGCCAGCGTCGCGGAATCGAGCAGTATCTGGATGACCAGCGATAGAACCAGCCATACCCCGGAGTGTGCGTGGCCCGCCCGAAACAACGCCGTCTGCATGTCGTCGAGATTTGCATGCTCCCCGCCGGTTCCCGCCGCCCCATGGGTGAGCATGCCCAGAAGTGCCAATCCGCCGAACTGAACCGTTGGGATGATGAGAAGGGTGATGCCCGTGAAAAGCTTGGCGTCGCGCGATAATGGCATAGGCGAGTTCCTCGGAGTCCAGCCGATTATCACGCGTTGCACGGCAGAAGGGAATCGCGGCTAAAGCCGCCGCAAGAAATCGACGATCAGCGCTGCGCATTCCGCGGCCCGAGTCTGCAGAAGCAGGTGCGGCCCATCGACCTCGATGAGCTGGGCCTGGGGCAGTGTGTTGGTGATCCACCGGCTCGAGGCTTTCGAAATCACACGGTCGCGCGCCGCTCGCAGAACCAGCGTCGGTATCTCAAGACTGCGCAACGATTCGGTTTCATCCACCGCCAGAAGGGCGCCGATGCGATGGCGAATCACAGCGGTGGCCACGCCTGACATTGCCCGTTCCATCTGCGATGTGGCCCGATCCGGCGACAGGGATCCCCACATCAAGGGGGCGCGAACCCACCGGGGCAGTGACTTCACCGGCAAGTGGCCCGCCAGCGGGCGCGCCCAACCCAGCCATCGAAATGGATTTCTTGCAAAAGTGCCGCATAGAATCAGGCCGACGAGACAGGCAGGTTGTGTGGCGGCAATCCGAATGGAAAGCGGACCCGAGAAGGACTCTCCGAGTAAGACGAAGCGCCGGTCTTTGGGCAACGCCGGCATCACAATGGCTTGGAGTTCGTCGTAACCCAGCGGTTGGTCGGTCGGGTATGCGACGATCATGCTGTCGAGGCTGGCGCCCGCGACCCTCACGAATTCGCCGAACAATTTGCCGGTGCCGTCAAGACCCGGCAGCAATACGAGGATGGGTAAGAGCGATGCTCTGCTGGACAGACCCGGTGTTATTTCCGCTGGCAGCTCGAGCACATCCAGCCGATCGCTGCAGTTCCGCCGATCCCCACAAAATAAACCAGTGCCATATCAGGATTCCCGGTAATCAAGTGGAACAAGAAGCCAGCGAGTGAGGAAGCGGCTGCAAGTCCAAAAAGTCCGTCGACGAACCAATTGATGTGAGTCAACATGCAGCGGCCTTTGAGAGTGTGGGGTGGTGTGCGTGATAATCGCCCATATACCCTCGAGTTTCGAGGTGTCTCCGTAAGCCAACATGTTTGATAATGGCGTTTGACTTATGTTGACCCGGCTGCCCCGAACAGGGGCCCGAATGCCATCGCTCCGAGCCGGGCTAGAGCGTTAAGTGAAGCGACAGTAGAGTAGGGCGCGGCACCAGTGATTTTCCGGAGGTCCCGATGAACATTCGATTGACAGCTGTCTTGATGATTGCGGCAGGGAGCATGACGCATTTTGCGACGGCAGCCGAGACGCAGCCAGCGGCTCGCGAAGTGCCGGCACGGACACTGCCGGTGCCGACCACGGTCAGTCCTGAAATCCAAAGGTTGATTGCTGTGCCGTTGTCGCCGACTTGGAACTTTCATCCCACATCTGCGGCTCAGTGGAAAGACATGGTGGCGAAGTCCGCGGCGGGAATCACTGCCCAAGTGCCCGGTCTGCTGGCAAAATTCAATGTCAAGCGCGAACAAATGCAAATAGCCGGAGTGAGGGTCTACCTCATGACTCCGAATTCACTGGCCGCCAGGAACCGAGATCGACTGCTGGTGCATATCCACGGTGGGGGTTACGTGCAATTTCCCGGCGAAGCCGGCAATACGGAAGCCATCATGATGGCCGGGTTTGCACACGCAAAGGTGTTATCGATCGACTACCGAATGCCGCCGGACTTTCCGTATCCGGCGGCGCTCGACGATGTCATCGCCGTGTGGCGCGAATTGATCAAGACGCATGACCCGAAAAAGATGGCAATTTTCGGGACTTCCACCGGTGGCGGAATGACTCTGGCGGTTGTGCTGCGTGCCAAAGCGGAGCATTTGCCGTTGCCGGCCGCCACCGCTCCGGGGACACCGTGGTCGGATTTGACCAAGACAGGCGACAGCTATTTCGCGAACGAGATGGTCGACAATGTGCTCGTAGGTTACGAGGGCTTCCTGAGCGATGCGGCCAAGCTTTATGCCAACGGCCACGACCTCAAGGATCCATTCCTCTCGCCCGTGTATGGCGATTTCCAGGGTTTCCCGCCGACAATCCTTACCTCGGGCACCCGAGATCTTTTCCTGAGCAACACTGTGCGCGTTCATCGCAAGCTGCGAGAGGCCGGTGTCGAGGCGGACCTGAATGTCTACGAAGGGCAGTCGCACGCGCAGTATGTGTTCGACGCCGACGCTCCCGAGACCAAGGAGGTATTCACGGAGATCGCACGGTTCTTCGATGCGCACCTGGCGAAATGAGATGATTTTTTATGATCGGCGAGGAAGCGTGATCACGCCTGACGCGCGGTCGATCATCAAGCCTCGCCGTGGTGTATTTGCGCTGGCGGTCGCCATGCAAGCCCAAGCGATCATGCTGTCAGCCGAGCACTGCGCGCCCGACACGCCGGAACTGCCCGGCGGCGGCATCGAGGAGGGGGAAACCCTCGATCAGGCCGTACGGCGTGAATGGGCGGAAGAGGTCGGAATTCCCTTCGACCTCAAGGGACCTCTTCAGCAATTCCAGCAGCTGCGCGGCTTCTACGCTGATCACCGCAATGAGTTCTGGGTTTACGATCAGACCTTCCAGCTTTACCATTTTCGTGCGCGTGTGGATATCGATAAAAAGTGGTTGAATCCAGAGGGCGGCACGGCGGGTTGGGAGCCCATCGCCTGGTTGCCAAAGCTGCCGATCAATCGCGCACATTGGTGCGCCATTCCCATACTCCTGCAACTTGTGAGAGAATTTTGACGTTGCAAGGATGCCTGCTCGGGAGAACACAAATGAAATGCCCCCCACATGTTCGCAGGGCGCTTTTGGCCGCTACGGCGTGCTTCTGGCAGTTTCCGCAGCCGCCCACCATTCCTCCTCCATGTACGATCAGGATAAGTCAGTAGCGTTGCAAGGCGCGGTAAAGGAATTTCAGTGGACTAATCCTCACTGCTGGATTCAGGTGATCGTCTCGGGCGAAGATGGGGGAGGCCAAATACCAAGCCCGAGCTCAACCGCCAAGGCATGTATATTGCGAATGGGGGTTTCCGGCGATCATGGATTCACCGTATTCTCAATTTGAGCTGGTGATCACCCCGGAGCAAACTCTGTTCATCCCCGTCATGCTGCACGCGACGCGGCAGATATTTACCGATGGCCGCCGGCATCCCGCCAAGGACGAAATATGGGCAACGCCGATGGGCGACTCCATCGGGCGATGGGAAGGTGAGACCTTGGTGGTGGATACGATTGCGCGCAAGGCCGGCCCAATCTCGGACACCAACGATCTCAGCGATCAGGCGCATTTTGTCGAGCGCATACGTTTATTGAATAACGATCGGATCGAAGATCAAATGACCATCGATGATCCGGTTGCGCTCGCCCAACCCTGGAAGGTGACGCTGACCTATAAAAGAATGAAAGGAGTTGATCGTCTGCTCCCTGCGGACTGCCTCGAGAATGATCGCAATCCAATCGTGAATGGCGAATTCAAGATCGCCGCGCCGAGACCGTAGTAGGCATGGATCACACGCCGCAGCTCCCCTGCAGCGCCTCGATCCACGCGCGAATGAGCGCGACCCCTTCGCGGTGCACGGTGCTGCGTCCTTGCTCAGGCATCATTACGCCGGTTTCCCGAGAGGCCAAGCGAAACGCCAGGATGGAATCATCGGGGTGGCCCGGCACAATGTCGAACAGGTGATCGCCGGTACCGCGGCCGGCCGCGACTGGCGGTTTGCACAGACCCAGGTGCCTGTCGACGGGGCTGTCTGTGTCAAAGGCCAGCGCCGTAGTATTTGCAGGACCTGTCGGATTATGGCAGTGGCTGCAGTTGACCTCGAGATATGCGCGCGCGCGCGCCTCGAGGGTGAGCGAAACATCCAGCCAGTTGGCGCCGCGCGGCACCTCTGACAGATCGGGCAGACCGGTAAGGTAGCCCACCTTTTGCAGGTAAGTGAGTTGATTCTGCGGGATTCCCGCGTAGTTGTAATCGCGGTTCAGGTGACCGGCCTTGGGCCCGATGGGCGCGATGGTCTTGGCCTTGAGGTCGGTAACGTGACAGCCGGCGCATTGATTTTCGTTGGGCACGACGTAGGTGAATGGCTCGCTCTGGCCCTCTGCGTCGACCAGATCCAGCGCGAGTTCATCTCCAGTGCGGGCCAAAACGGCTTCGCTCTGTTCGGCATTCCAAACATAGGGAAGCGCCTCCCAGCCGTGCTCGCGCCGGACCAAGAGACGCGTCTCGATGAGCCGCACATGGGCAAGATCCAGCCCTTCGCCGGCGAAATCCCGAGACTGATCGGCGCTGCGAGAAACTGCGGTCGCGCCCCCGCCGGCTCGAGGGTAGTAGAATGTCTTGCTGATGATGGTGCCGACGGGAAAGTCGAAGGTCCCCGCCGCGGAATACCTGGCCGAGGAGCCCGCGGGCATCCACACGGTGCGCAGCTTGTGCGCGTAGTCGCTGAACAGCGCGGTGTTCAAATCGTACGGCACAACGCGCTCGTTGAGGGCCAGATGAGCGCCGTCGCGGAACACCACGCTCCAGTCGCTTAAGTGTTCCGGCCGGCCCGCGGCAAAAAAATGCACGGGAGCCGGCGCGCGTGCGCAGCCCGCGAGCGCGGACGCCGTCAGGATTCCTGCGAACAGCGCCCGGCGGCGCGCCGTCTGAAAACTCATGGGTCGCCCCTCAGGTCTTGCTCGGCAACTCCACCGCCGGCAGCTTGGGTAGCTCGCATTGAAACGCCGTCATGTCGGTACTGGGGTTCTTGTACTTGTGCGGCCCGTCGGCATTGAGCACCGTCACGCCGCCGTTATGAACGCAGATGCGCTCCGGCGCGGGCGGCGCTCCATTGACGAGATTCTTCTCATCGCGGTAGCCGTCCCAGAGAATGTCGGGCAAGCGGCCCTTCAGGCCAAACATTGCCACCTTCAAAGTCTTGAGTTCAACCCCGTCGGGCGAGTCTCCGCCGCCGGCGAAGCGATTGTCGTAGACGAAAATCGCGCGAGGGTAGGGATCGTAGTTCGGGTCGACGCCCTGCTTGTTGTAGTAGTTGGTGGAGAAATAAGCCGCAATGATGAGATTGGCCGTCTGATTGTCGGCAATGTCGTTCTCGAAAATCTCAACCTTACTGTTGGAATTGACAACCACGCCCGATCCGGCCGGGACGCTCGCCACAGCCGCACCCTTGGCGGCGAAGTTATCCAGGTTGTTCTTGAACACCTTGTTGTTGAACACGCGAGTGGAATGGCCGGCCTGACTCAGGTTGGGCATGTTGAACACCAGAATGCCTCCGCTATTGCCGGTGGCGACGTTTTCATAGACATCGGCACTGACAGTGTTTTCGATCTCGATTCCAGCGACGTTCTGCTCGGCATGACAGTGCCGCACGATGACATTGACGGACTGGCCCACGTAGATGCCGGCGTCCGAAGCTCCCCACGAAGACGAGTTTTCGATCAGCACATTGCGCGACTTGACCGGATAGATGCCATAGGCACCGTTGGTTGTCTTCGATCCGCCGGTCCAGGCCACGCGCACCCCACGAATGGCGATGTTCTCACCATCGTTGATTTTG
>Ga0302325_10010684_pt1 | contig 19851 bp, 24 predicted proteins | sample Palsa_T0_2_FD_201948 | JGI IMG/M metagenome (GOLD analysis project Ga0302325, IMG submission 201948) | Peat permafrost microbial communities from Stordalen Mire near Abisko, Sweden - Palsa_T0_2 | ecosystem: Environmental > Terrestrial > Soil > Palsa > Peat permafrost | place: Sweden: Abisko...
AGGCCGACGCGTGGCGCGACGCGGCTACGGGGAGTCGTCCCCCCGGCGGGGATACTAGGGTGGGATTGGGAGGTAACCGACAATGAAGATCGGCTTGCAGATTCCTGACTTCAGCACGCCGCGCGGGCCCGAGCGCCTCGGGGCGGAGCTTGCCACGGTGGCGCGGACCGCCGACGACGCGGGGTTCGAGTACATCGCGGTCATGGACCACTTCTTCCAGATCGGCGCGGTCGGCCCGGCAGAGAAGGAGATGCTCGAGGGCTACACCACGCTCGGCTACCTGGCCGCGTGCACGTCACATGCGACCCTTGTCACGCTGGTCACCGGCACGATCTACCGAGAGCCTGCCATCCTGGCCAAGATCGTCACCACGCTCGACGTGCTGTCCAACGGCCGGGCGTGGCTCGGCATCGGCGCGGCATGGAACGAGCAGGAGTCGCGCGGCCTCGGCATACCGTTCCCGCCGGTCGCCGAGCGGTTCGAGCGTCTCGAAGAGACCCTGCAGATCTGCCTGCAGATGTGGCGCGGCGACGAGTCGCCCTACCACGGCAAGTACTACTCGCTTGAGCGCCCGCTCAATTCGCCGCAGTCGCTGTCCCGGCCGCACCCGCCGATCATGATCGGCGGCGGCGGTGAGAAGAAGACGCTCCGCATGGTCGCGCAGTACGCCGACGCGTGCAACCTGTTCGCCGGGCCCGACACGGCGCACAAGCTGGACGTCCTGCGCCAGCACTGCGAGACGCTCGGCCGCGACTACGACACGATCTATAAGACGGCGTACTACTGGTTCGACACGTCCAAGGGCAGCCAGCAGATCATCGACGAACTCGGCGGCCTCGCCGAACTCGGCTTCGACGCCGCGATGGGCGCGGTGGCGAACGTGTGGGACGTGACGCCGGTGGAGATGATTGGGGCCGAGGTCATCCCGGTGGTGGCCGACCTCTAAATCCACATCCATTATCCCGAACGGTCCCGTGGTTCCACGAGGCAGCGAAACCGAGCCTGTGGCCGGCGGGCGCTTTCTGCCGGATTTATTCGTATAAATACACCCGGGTCTAACTAGCGCTGAAGATTTGACCGGCCATAGGCGGTCCGATCTTCAGCGCTATCGATTTCAGGGGAGGACGAGGCCTCCGGGCGGTGCGACGCATGGTCGAACGTTGCCTTCGCGTTGGGTGTGAACCGGCCGCCGATGTTCAGCGCCCACGGGTGGTTTGTTTAGGTGGATAAATCCGGTGAGGTGGCGAGGTGCTTTTTAGCCTCTGGCTAGGAATTCCTCGATGGAGACGGCTAGCGTGATCGGGGTCTCGAACATCGGGTAGTGGCCCGAGCCACGGAGCACCTCGAGTTCGGAGTTCGGGTAGACCTGCAGCCAGGCCTGCTCCATGAACTCGGCGGGCTGAGTGGGGTCGTACTCGCCGGTGATCACCTTGATCGGGACCTCGATGCCCTTCACCCTGTCGAGCAGCGTGGGGCGCGACTGCCCGGCGCGGGCCCACGACTCCAGGTAAGCGCCGAATGCGGTCTCGTCGGCATTGTCGATCGAATGTCCGACAACATGGTCGATGAACGTCGGGGCGAGGCGGTTGCCCGTCGCGTAGTTGACGATCATCGCGCGGCTTGCCGGGCTGGCGGCGGCGGAGTTGAACAACGACCATTCCGACTCACCGAGCGGTAGGCCGCCGGCGGGAACGGGCGCCACGCCGACAAGCCGGCGCACCCGCTGCGGTGCCTGGTCGAGGACGTGCTGTACGGCCACGCCGCTCATCGAGTGGCCGATCAGGCTGAAGCGGTCCCAGCCGAACTGGTCGGCCAGCGCTATGGCGTCGGCGGCCGCCTCGGCCATCGTGAACTCGCCAGGCTCGCCGCGGCGGGAACCGTAGCCGCGCAGGTCGGGGAAGACGTAGCTGAACGCCGTGGTGTTCAGGTACTCGGGCAGGTGACCCCAGCCAAGGGCGGAACCGAACCAGCCGTGCAGCGCGATGACGTGATGGTCACCGGATCCGACCATGACATATGAGCCAGCCATGGACGTAACTTAGCGGAAACTATGTCTCGAATGAACCCGTTTGCCCAGGTCATGACGTAAAAACCGTACCGAGGGCGACCGGTGTTGTCAACGAAGCGTCGTTGACAACACCCCACAGGGCGTGTGTCTCGAAGGCATCGGCGCACGTCATCGGATCGTCCTTCGCTGGGTAGTTACTCGGAAGCGTGTCAACGCGACGGACTAACTCACTCCTGCGGCGCGGTACGCGCTTTGGGGGCTTAACACCGCGCCGCTTGCGGCCCACATGAATCGTTAGGCTCAATGCGCCGGTCAGCGACGCCAAGCTCTCGAAGTGCACCACCACGCCGTAAAGGCTCTCTCGGCGGATCACCATCATGACCGCGATAAGGGAAGGCAGCCACACGACCATTTTGGAGTACGACCGCGACACCAACACCCTCTCGGCCAGCCTCCACCAGAGGTCGGAGGCATCCTGGAGTCGGTAACGTACCGCCGCGAGGACGAACCCGGCCGATTCTCGCGCTTGGCGACGAGAAGGAAGTCCGGTGCCTGTCTCGCCGGATAGGTGAGCGCACCATTCAGCGCTAATGACAGTTCCCCTGCGGCCTGCGATGAACACCGCGAGGCCCGTCAGCCTCTTGGTCGTCACCTCCGCCCGTCGTGCACGAAACTTGCGGATGCGCTCCTGCGGCTGACTCGCCACCGAGGACTGAACCCGCTCAGTCGAGGGCGCATCGGTACTCGCGGCGTCCAGCGTCATCGGCTCCTGAGTGACGTCCGTGGTGTCCGAGGTCTTCAGCTCGGAAAGGAGTGTCCGCGCTTTGGACGGGCCTCGCCACACACTCTTAACCAGCTCCCTGTGCGTGTCGGGCGTCCGATACCAGGGAGTCGATGTCATGACGGTACCGACGGTCGGCGAGAGGGTGTACGTGAACGTCGTAGGCACTGCACCCGCAGTCGACAATGCCGAAGTGCCGGTGTAAGTGAACGCCGTAGGAACTGCACCCGCAGTCGATACGAACGTCGAAGTGCCGGTGTTAGCGAACGCCGAAGTGACTGTGTTGGCGATGGTCGCACTTCCGGTGTTGACGACGGTGCATCCGTCGGTCACCGTCGCCGCAGGCCAGTAATGGAAGTCTGACTTTTCGTTATCGCCACCGTTAAACAGCATCGCGCCAGGGAAGTTCACGCGACACCACCAGCGGGCATCCCCGGCCTGGCCCAGGCAAGTCGTCGGGTGGCGCGTTCTTCAAGCGCGGCGGCGTAACCGACTCGCCCGACAGACGTGATCGTGTAGAAGCGGCGCCGCGGCCTGTCGGTCGGTGCCGGGTTTTCCCAGCGGTCCTCGATCCAGCCGACCTTCATGAGCCGGTCTAGCGCCGGGTAAGTGGTCCCTGGACCATGGCCCGTGGCCTCGCAGATCCTCAGACCCCAAGCTAGATCGTCTGGAGGCGCGCTCATAATCGCGTCCAGGACGTCCAAGATCACTAGCGTCACCCTGATGCGAGGTGCGGTCATGAAGCCAACGCTAGCAGGCGAGACACCCCTATATCGAATTTCGAGGAAAGCTAGCGTGTTGCACTGTCCGGCATCTTTACCCCTGCGTCGCGCCAGGCCGCAGGGGCGCCTGGATGCTAGTGGCTGTTTCCGCGCGGGTCGGGGCTGGCAGCCGGTCCTGGCGGTCGTCGCCCCGTAGGTGGAAGCGGACTGCGCGGTGTGCATCGCGATCCGCCCGGCCCGGTCGACGGGTTCGTGCTCGATCGATCGGCCCGGCCGGTAGGAGCCGAACGGATCTCCCTGGACCCCGCCGCGAGTCGTAGCGGTCGGCCGCGTGAACGGCTCCCAGATCTCGTCCGGATGCTGGGCGCGTCAGGGTGAACCGCGCGACCGGGTCACGTTTGGGAAGGGCGGCAGGCTGGCATAGGGTGCCGCCGCCGACAGGGGTCATGTCGTCTAAGTCCATTCCCCAATCATCCCAGGCCGACCGCCACTGTCTGGTTTCGCGAACGGGCCGGGGGTACCCGAGGAGGAGGCGCAATCCATCTGGGGAGATTCGCTGCCACTGTCCAGGGATGTCTCCCAGGACCCAATCGCGCGACCAGGACACACGAGTACCCGCTCGAAGGTGTTAATGATGGGGGGCCGGCTTCAGGCAGGCGAAGCTCTAGTGAGTTACTAGGGATCTCACTTGTCAAGTTGACTTTTAGATCATGTGTTTGATTGTAAACGCAAGAGGCTACCCGGCCCAAATCTAGGACCGGGCAGGTAAGCGGGGTCAGCTCGGCAACCGCGGGTCCGCCGTCAGTTCCGTCCGGCCGAGAGTCTCCTGCGCCTGGGCGACGGTCAGCCCACGCGCGTGCCAGGTGACATCCCACCCACCATCGCCGGGTGTCTCCACCGTCGCGACGCCCCACGTCGGGTCGTAGGCGTGCACGGCGGTATCCCACATTCGGTCAGTGTCACCATGCCCGAAGCACGCCTCGCACAGGATCGCGGTACCCCGGTATAGGTCCTCCTCGATCGGTTCGGAGCAGGGCGACGTCTGCCAGCCATCCTCATCGTCTTCCACGAAATGCCCGGCGGGCACTGGCTGGCCCGGCTGCCACGCGGTCATCATGCACTGAGCCGGGCATGGACGGCGGCCAGCGCGTCATTTGATGCCAGCGTGCTCCCCGACGCCTTACGGGCCGGCTTAGGCTTGCTCGGCATCGCGGCGGGCTCGCTGTCGTCCTTGATCATCCGGTACACGGTCGCCCGGCTCACCCCGATGACGCGGCCGATCTCCTCGGCGGTCATCTCGCCCTGGGCGTGCAGCGACCGCGCCGTCTTGGCCTGGTGCTCGGTGTAGGACGGCTTGCGGCCCCCGAGCTTGCCTCTGGCCTTGGCGGCGGCCAGGCCCTCGTTGGTGCCCTCCACGATCAGCTCCCGCTGGAACTCGTCGATCGCGGCGAAGATGTGGAAAATCAGCCGGCCGTTCGGGGTGGTGGTGTCGATGTCCTGCTTCAGGACCTTCAGCCCGGCCCCTTTGGCTTGCAGTTCGTCCACGAGCGCCAGCATGTGCTTGAGGGAGCGCATCGCCCGAGACATCCGCGTCACGACCAGGATGTCGCCCTCCCGCAGGAAGTCCACGCATTTGTCGAGTTCCGGGCGCGCGGCAAGTTTCCCGCTCACCCCGTGGTCAATGAAAACCCGGTCGCAGCCGTACGCCGTCAGCTCGTCAACCTGGCTGTCGTCGTTTTGGTCTGCCGCGCTAACTCTCGCGTACCCGATCTTTGCCATCTCAGCTCCCCGTTAGGTCCCGTGCTATAGCTTCATTGTCTCAGAAAACGGTCTCTGTGACAAGATGATACTGAGACGAGTTATGAGACCCCTTTGTCCTGAGTTACCTGGGTCTATGCGTCTACGCGCTGGGCGTTTCAGTGTTCCGTCAGACGATCGTTTGTGAGACGGCGAAAACGACAGTTGGCTAGTTCAGTTCAGCCGTACGATCGCCGTATGACCGAGGACTCTCCGGGCACCGTGCTGGACGACGACGCGCTGCGCGCACTGCTAGACCGGCCGTTCACCGAACTATCCGTGGACGAGCTGATGGCGCTCAAGGACGCCTACGCGGTACGCGGGATTCGGATCGTCAATGGCCTGCAACCCGCAGATGTCGTGTTTGTCGCCGCAGCCACCAGCTACGTCACGATGTTTACGCAGACCTTGGCCAAGCACCACGCGGAGGCGCTCATCGAGGCTGTGCGGACTCACTTTCGGAGGAAGGGCAAGACCCTAGAGCTAGTGGTTGGCACCGGGGATGACGCGGCGGCGTTGGTCGTGACCGGAGACCTGCCCGACGAGGCCAAGCTCGCCATGCTCGATGTAGACGTGACATCCGACGAGCTGCGCGGCAAGGTGCTGCGGTGGGATCAGAACGCCATCGCCTGGCGTCCCGACGACTCCCAGGAGTAGGCAAAGCCGCCAGCCGCTGCCCGGCCACGTGCCAGGCCGCCGTATGTCAGATGAGACAGCCTCGCCCGGTGTATCGCCGCCCGGCTTGACCGGCTATGCGCTACCGTGCCCGCCGTGGACCCAACCATTGCAGCCGCGTGGATCACTGGCGGTGTCGGCGCGCTAGGCATCGTGGGCACGGTCGTGACGTCGGTCGTCGGCTCTCGCAATACCAAGCGCGCTACGGAGGCGACGATCGCGGCGAGCGCTGCCGCCACGGCGGCCACGCTGGCAGCGGCCCGCGAGGAGCGGTTGTGGGAAAAGCGAGCAGCCGCGTACGAGGAAACGATCGCGGAATTGCGACTCCGCATGTTGAAGCGCGGGCAGCACCTCACCCAGAACGATCAGGATTGGGAGCAGAAACTCAGGGACTTCTTCTTCAGGTACGAGCCCGGAGACCTCCAGGTAGCAGCACGCCTCACCGCCTATGCGTCTGACAAAGTGCTCGAAGCACACAAGGCCGCTTTGGAGGCGCACATCGCCGCCGTGTTCCGCGTCCAACTTTGGCGGAAGGCGACTGATGACAACGCGCGCGCGGCGGATTCCGGCGGCCCGAGCATAGCGGACCGCCATCAGCAGGCGCTTAAAGCCATCCGGGAGACGGATGCCAGGGAGGAAAGACTGATAGAAGTGATCCGCGATGAACTCCGCAGCAAGCCCGAGGCTGTCACTCTGCCGGCACCGCTGCCCGCCGAGCGCCGCAGGTTCTGGCACCGCCGAGAGCGACGATGATCCGCCCCTCCAATCGAGGTTCCGCCAATACTGGCCGTGATACCCGTCCCCTCCAGGCGCACAGCGGCCCTGAACGGGCCACAGGGGTTTCCGGGGCGGGCGTGGCGCCTAAAGCCCTCAAATCGGCCTGTGCGGGCCTTGCAAGGGGTTGACGGATTCCGTGCAAGGGGAGACCGTTGATGAGCAAGGTCGTGCAATCTCCTGAGAGGTAGGCCGTCGTGTCGCTACGTTTCATCGGCGTGGACCCGGACTCACCCAACAACGGGTCACCGACAATCTGGCTTGACGACGCTGACGGCAGCGTCGTCATCCAGGGCTGGAAGATCACAGACGAACGTACGATGTCCGAGATCACGGCTGCTAAGCCGGTCCCGGATCATGAGACGGTGGTCCGCGTCCCGGCGCGGATGGCGTCGTTCTTGATGGAGGCATGTGGTGGCGGAACCGCTGGCGTACGGCCTGCTTCGCTCGGCTGAGCGCAGCGCATGGCACCTGGAGCTGCGCGACGGCTACGTTCTCGATGACCCCGACTGGCTCGACTGGCAGGCCGGGCGGCGCTTCGACCCCGCCGAGCGGTGGGCTAGCTGGTCCGACCTGATCCGCACGACGACGGCCCGTGGCGTGGGTGTCCGCCGTCTCCGCGTGGTGTCAGAACCGGTCACCGATTACATCAGGTTCGAGTACGACGTGACCGCCGGGCACAACGTCGCGGCTGGCGAGGACGTCCGGTGGCTACCCCGACACGCCGCGTCCGGGCTGCTCCTGCCGGCCGAGGACTTCTGGGTCTTTGACGGCCAGGTTGTCTTGTGGAACCACTTCGCGGGCGACAGCTCCTGGGTGGGCGAGGAACGATCCGACGACCCCGCGCTCGCCAAGCTGTGCGCGTCGTCGTTCGACGCAGCATGGGAACGCGGAATCCCGCACGAGGACTACCACCCGGCCTGACGACCCCGCCACCAAGCCACCACCGTGCCGCTACCTCCATCATCGTCCAGTGCCTGGCAAGCCAGGCAAGCTCTCGGCGCGCGCCTGGGTGAGATTCGCAAGGACGCCGGCCTGACCGGGCGTGCGCTGGCTGAGCTGTGCGGCTGGCACGAGGCCAAGGTGTCCCGGATCGAGCACGCGCGGACAGCGCCGTCCGCCGACGACATCCGCGTGTGGTGTCGGCACTGCGGAGTGCCGGGCGAGACTGACAACCTGCTCGCCTCCCTGCGCTCCGTCGAGGACATGTTCGTTGAGTGGCGGCGCATGGAGCGCACCGGGCTGAAGCGCGCCCAGGAAGCCGTGCTGCCGCTATGGGAGCGCACCAGGATCTTCCGCGCCTACTCCGGCTGGCTGATCCCCGGCGTGGTCCAGACCCCGGCGTATACGAGGGCAATCCTGCGCGCCATCGCCACCCGGCGCGGCCTGCCCGACGACACCGACGAAGCGGCGGATGTCCGGGCCGACCGCCTGCGCCTGCTGCGCGAGGGCGATCACCGGTTCTTCGTGGTGATGGAGGAATCGCTCCTGCGCACGGTGATCGGCGGTGCCGACGTAATGGCCGGGCAGCTCGGCCACCTGATCACCGTCGCCTCCCTGCCTTCGGTGTCGCTCGGCATCATCCCGATGGGCCTGGAGCGCGACGTCATCTGGCCGGTTGAGGACTTCTGGATCTTCGACGAGAGGCAGGTCAACGTCGAGCTGGTCTCCGGCTGGCTCACGCTTACCCAGCCGCGCGAGATCGGCATGTACGCCCAGGCATTCAGCGACTTGTCAGACCTCGCAGTCCGTGGAGCCAAGGCGCGAGCGCTGATCACCAAGGCGATCGACGCCTTGGGCTAGTCGCCGTGCAAACCCGTGCAAGTGCCTGGACTGGGCGGTGCCGCTACGTGCAGCCTGAGACTACGGCGCGTCGTCCCCTCCACGGCGTGCCGCTTGGGGGATACCGCACACGACAACTTGTCCCCCACGGGTCGGGTGCCGCGCGCACAGTCGCCTGCCGTCGGGTCTGGCTGGCATCCGGGCCGTACGTCGCCGCCAGCCAGGAGCCAGGAGCAACATGAACGACCCCTACGAACTCGACCCAGACGCCCTCGGAGTCGCCCTCGAAGCCGCAAGACAGGGACGTCCGACCGGACTCAGCTCACGTGCTGGCTCTGGGCGGACGGGTGAACGCTGGCCAGGCCGAGGAGCTAGAGGGCGTGATCGGCATCGTCTTCCCTGGCTCCGGGGTCGTCGTCGTGCCCGAGGAGGACGGGGCCAAGATCGCCATGACTATCGATGCCATCGAGCACAAATTCAGCATCGGCGACGGTGACTCGACCCTCCTGCGGATGCTGCTGGCCGGGCGGGTCCCCTGGTGAACGCCGGCGAGGCCGAGGAACTTCAGGGCGTCCTCAGCATCATTCACCCCGAATCCGCGGTCTCGGTCACGCTCCTGCCGGGCGGGGCCGACATCGTAGTGATCACCGATGGGACGGACCACGTGTTCAAGATCGGAAACGACGATCTGACCGTGGTCAGGGCACTGCCCGGAGGAGTGTCCCTCCGCTGACAGGAGGCCCTGTCGTCGTAGTCGGACAAACCTTGCTGGAGGGGCCTGGAGGGGCCAGGGACCCCCTGCGGCCCCTTGAAGGGGTCACCAGGGCCACCACTGCCCGACCTGGCCGTGGTGCCGGACCTGGCCGTGATGCCTGATGCAGGCGGTACTGGAGTTGAGGCGGTAAGGAGCTGAGTGGGCATGGAGCTGGGGCGGGGCGGTACGGAGTTGGCGGCATGGAATGTCTGGGGATAGCTGCCTGTGTTGATGGTTCTATGCCTTGGGGCTGAGTCCCTTGCCCGGCCGCCCGGCCCGGATGCATGACAGATCGAGCTAGGCGGCCCGGCATCCGGGCAGGCGATCTAGGCGGCCTCATCCTCGGCCGCGAACTGTTCGGCCTCGGCCCTGGCCGCGACTTCGGCTGTGGCTTCCTCGGCCCTGGCCGCGATGATCTGCTTGCCGCGCTGGGCATAGGCGAGGATCTGGTCGTCCGACCCGGACAGGACCCGCCCGACGATCCTCGCGGGGCGGGTCACCAGGTCCGCGCTGTGCTCGGCCTCGCCGAGGTCCGGGCGCAGGGGGCTCGCATCAAACATCCCGGTAACCAGGTCGTCCGTATCGAACCGGTGTGTATTTACGAGCCGCACGATAAAGGCGAGGCGCTTCGTGCCACCCTTGAGGAACCTGGGATCGAACGCCTCGGCGTCCGGGTAGTTCTCCCGAGGCCATATGCCGGCCAGGACTTCGTTGATGTCTTCGACCAGGGCCTCACTCGATGGGCAGTCCTCCCAGCCGTCCTCGTCCTCGTCCTCGTCCACGGCTGCGCCGTCTGCCTGGAGATCCCCTCCCTGCCCGGTCAGCTCTTGGGTTGAAAGCGAAGCGACACCGTCACTCAGGTCACTGATTTGACTGACGGGGATTTCTTGGGTGATTTCTAAAGGCTGATTAGTTGGGCCACCGGTGGCACTTTGGCTGTCCGAGATGGCATCTCGGCCTGTCTCGTTTGGCACTTTGGCTTGCTCGGCTTGGCCCGTTGACTCAGGTGCCAAAGTGCCACCCGTGGCACTTTGGGGTAGGGATAGCGCGTAGACGCTGGCGTACCGGCTGTTGCCCCGGCCACTGCTGGTCTGGGTCAGCCAGCCCTTCTCGACCAGAGCGGCCACGGATCGCTTCGATGACCGCTCGGAAGTGGCGGTCTCCTCGCCCAAGAGCTTGTGGCCGGGATGGGCGTTCATGCCGTCGTGCCCGGCGTGGCTGGCCATGATCGCGGCGGCCAGCTTCTCGGAGGCGGTCAGCGTGCGGTCGTCGCGTAACGCGCGGATGTACTCAAGAGCTTGCGGGGTCTTCTGAGGCATGGCAGCCTCTCCCTTCGGGTCGTAAGCGGTTCGGCGTCGGCCCGTTTCGACTGGCCTCGGAAAACCGAGAAGGGCGGCCCGCTGGGTAGCTACTCCCAGCGGTGGCCGCCCTCCAGACGCTTACGCACCGACTCTTCAATTATAGAACACCTGCACGGGCCAGGGACATCGCGAAGCGCCCGGCTAACAGATCCATGTGGAGTGCACGTCGCGCCCGGCCGGCTCCGGGTCTGTGGGCAGGGACAGCCTGTTCCCAGGTCCATGGCGAAAGCGCGCGATGCCGCTTCCTCCAGGTGGCGCTCGTGGGCGGTGGCTGCGCGCTGGGGCTGGTCCCTCGCAGCCCGTTCGAGCGCCTGGGCGAGCTGCTGCGCACGGGTCATCTCGCCGATCTTGGAGTCGCGCTCGCGTAGCAGTGCGGCCAGCTCGGGCCGTACGACACCGGGGTTACGGCGCTGCTGCTCGATGAACGGACGCGCCCGGCGGTCGAAGTCCGTATGGACCCGCTCGATCGCGTCCATCAGCGCCAGCTGGCCGGCGAACGCCTCGTTGCGCCGTCGCCGTGGGTCGGGCGCGAGCTGGCCGCCTGCGTGAATGCCTGCGTCCTCGTCGTAGCCCTGGTGGTCTCGCTCGCGCACGGTGGCATCGTCCTCGTCGGGATCAGCGCGCCCGGCCTCGATGTCCGCCCAGGGTCGTGGCGCACGGGCGTTGCCGTGGAGGCTGACGAGTGTCTGAGCCTCCGCGTGGAGTAACTCCCCTGCACCGGGGTTCGCGGCGATGAAACCAGCCTTCCGCCCGGCCGCGCGACGGGCCTTCGACTCACACGCCCGGCTGCACCACCTGGCATCTTGCCGCTTGCGCGACGGGATCGGGCGACCGCAGCCGGGCCGTTGGCACGTGCGTTCAGGCATCGAGAACCCATTCATTTCAGAGATCGTCGTTCCACTCGGTGCGGAGGCTATCCGGCCGTAAAGCGCGGAGGCTAGTGACGGTGGCCGCCAGGTCGATGGCCGCCGGCTAGCGCCAGCGCCCGCGCCCGTCACCCTGGCCGGCCGGCCGCAGGGCCGAGCGCGTACGCGGCGTACGCCTCGATCCCGACCGGAAGCGTGATCGCGGTGTTGATGCTCGCGGAATCCCAGATGCCGGGCAAGGGGTGGATCACGCCGAACCCGCAGAGCTGGCCGAGGCCGACCCAGCCCGACCACACCGCGACAGCGGCCGGGGCAGCGATGAGCCCGAGCGGCCAGCGCGGCATCCGCTTGCCGTTCACGCCGCGATCCTTTCTAGCGCCGCCAGACGCGGGTCGTCTCCGTCGCCGATCATCGCGTGGATGTAGGCCGATGTCTGCGCGATCGAGGAGTGGCCAAGCATGTCTCGGACCAGCACCAGTTGCATTCCGGGGGTGTTCGCGAGCCAGGACGCCACGGAGTGCCTTGCACCGTGCGGGACGAGTCCGGGCACGCCCGCCGAGTCGCGCGCAAGCTGCCACAGGCGGATGCACTCTCCCCGGTGATTCCGGAACACGTACCCGTCCGGGTTCGCCTCCCCTTGCGCCGCGATCTTCGACGCTAGATCTTCACTGACCGGGATATCGCGCATCGCACCGGCCGTCTTGCCGTAGGGCCTCACGGACACCGTGCCGCCGTACTCCGCGATCGTCCGGCGGATCTTGATCACCTTCCCGCCGCCCGGCCGGTCGCAGACATCCTCGGCCTTAATCCCGATGATCTCGCCGAACCTCGCCCCGGTCGCGAACATGGTGCGCACCATGAGCCGGTAGTGCGGGTCGAACGCGGCCTCGATCGACTTGGCCTGCTCGGGCGTCGCGATGACCTTTTCCTTCGACCCCTTCTGCTTGACCGATACGCCGACCGTGATGTCCTTCTCCATCAGGCCGTCCTGAACTGCCGTCCTGACGATGAGCTTCAGCGTGCAGAGCACGAGATGCGCCGTCTTCGACGCCATCCGGAAGGATTCCAGCTTGCGGGCGAATGCCCGGATGTCAGCCGGGGTCAGATCGGCAAGGGGGGTGCTCCCCAGCGCGGGCGCAACGTGCCTTCCGAACAGAAGCCGGTAGCTATAGCGCGATGTGGCTTCCAGCCGCGCCCCGGCGATGGCCGTAGGACCATAGCCCGCCAGTGTGGGCTTGCCGCGCTTCGTGCTGGCATAGACCTCGGTCTCCGCGCGGGGCCGGGCGTCAAGCTCCGCGACCATCGCGCGGGCCGTCGCCTCTTCCTCGGTGCCGAACGTCCCCGCGCTCTTCTGCTTGCCGTCCGCGTCCCGGTAGAGCGCGGTCCACCGTTCTCCCCTGCGCCGGGCCGATGCCATCAGGCACCTGCCCGCAAGTCGAAGATGATCGCTTCCAGCGCGTTCGACAGATAGCCGACCCAGTAGTCAGCGGATTCTGCGTTCTTGCGCTCGTTGAGCGCGTCAAGCGCCCGTATCGCCTTGTCTCGTGCACGGTCGGTGTCAGCCACTTCTGGCCTTCCCGTCCCCGCTAAGTCAGGTAAGTCTGTCAACGAAATCTCCCCGTCAACGCCGGTCATCTTGTTCGATAAACCGACACTAGCAGGAGTATCAACTCCGTTGTCAACACAAACCTAGCGGAAATTCCGCGACAATCCGGACCATACGGCGTCGTAATCGCGTTGTCGGTGGCCGGCCTCCATCGCCTGCCTTGTCGGCAGGATCATCCAGCGGGATTCGAACATGAAGGCCAGGGTGCCATCGAGCTTCTGCGGGGTCAACTCGGCGGTGGAGGCCCTGGCGTACGTCTCCGCGTCGGGGCCGTGGCTGGCGAACGTGTTGTGCAGGCTGCCGCCACCGGGGACGAACCCTTCCGCCTTCGCGTCATACGCGCCGGTCACCAGGCCCATGTACTCGGACATGACGTTCCGGTGGAACCACGGCGGGCGGAACGTGTTCTCGCCGACGAGCCAGCGCGGCGCGAAGATCACGAAGTCCACGTTGGCCAGGCCCGCGGTGTCGGTCGGACTGGTGAGCACCGTGAAGATCGATGGGTCCGGATGGTCGAAGCTGATCGTGCCGATCACCATGAAGTCTTTGGTGTCGTATTTATAGGGCGCGTAGTTCCCGTGCCAGGCCACCACGTCGAGCGGTGAGTGGTCATAGTCGGCGGCCCAGAGGCCGCCGCCGAACTTGTTCACGACCTGAACGGCTTGGTGTCGCTCCTCGAAGGCGGCGTGCGGGTATTTGAAGTCGCGCTCGTTGGCCAGCCCGTTGGCACCGATCGGGCCGCGTTCCGGGAGGGTGAAGGGCGCGCCGAAATTCTCGCATAGGTAGCCGCGCGCGAACTCGTCCGGCAGCTCCACCCGGAACCTGATGCCGCGCGGTACCACCGCGATCTCGCCCGGGCTGACGCGCAGCGGGCCGAGTTCGGTGTGCAGGATGACCGCGTTGAGTTCGGGTACGAAAAGCAGCTCACCATCGGAGTTGACGAAATACCTGTCGGTCATGGAGGTGTTGGCAGCATAAAGATGGACGGCCATGCCATTGCGGGTCCGCACATCGCCGTTGCCCGCGACGGTGAACAGGCCGTCGATGAAGTCTTTACGCTCATCTTCACGCGGGAGCGGTAGCGGATTCCAGCGCAGCCGGTTCGGGTCGGGCTCCAGCTCACCGAACGGCGTTGATTTTAGATGCTTGTTGTCGATTCTCCTGAAGGCCGGATGCCTGGCACTCGGCAGGATCCGATACACCCAGGTCCTGCGGTTCACCCCGCGCGGCTGGGTGAACGCGGTGCCGCTGAGCTGCTCGGCGTACAGGCCGAGCGGGGCCCGCTGCGGAGAGTTGCGACCCGCGGGAAGCGCGCCCTCGACCGCCTCGGTAACGAACTCGTTCCCAAAACCGCATTCGTAATGGAAGTCGTCATCGGCCATAGGACCGCCTCCTCGCTGCTCGCTGCTCCCTCGCGGCTCGCGCCTAGACACGATCATGCCTCCAGGTCCAGGCCGTTGTCAGGTCGGGCGTCCGGTCGGGCGTCGCATCGGGCGGGCAGCGTCCGGGCTTGGCCCGCTGCGCCGCTCCGTCCTTATCGGTTGATCAGTGGTCGAAGTCGTGATCGAGGGGGTGACGCGCCGTGCACATTCGATGCGAATTCACCATGCAAACACAGGTAACAACAGATACTGTAGGGACGAGCGCCTACTGTGCGGAAGTTTCGTTCTCAGAGGTAACTCGGGAGGTTGGATGCCGGCTACTAGATGGCTAACCTTCGACTGCTATGGCACGATCGCCGACTGGAATACCGGCATGCTCGGAGCCCTGGAACCGATTGCCGGTGAGCGGGCGGCCATGCTGCTCGGTGCTTATCACCGGGCCGAGTCCGTCCTCGAGGCCCGGGCGCAGTGGGGCCCCTATCGGGAAATCCTTACCGACGGGCTCGCGTGGGCGGCGCAGCGGAGCGGTGTGGCGCTTCCCCCTGCTGCGGACAAGGCCTTGGTAGACGCGTGGTCGGAAATGCCGGTCTTCCCCGACGTGGCCGAGGCACTGTCGATGCTGGCCTCTTCCGGGTGGCGCCTTGCCGTCCTTACCAACTGCGATGACGACCTGTTCGCCGCCACCTCGGCGAATCTGCCCGTGCCATTCGAGGTGGTGGTGACGGCGGAGCAGGTGCGTTCTTACAAGCCAGACCTGGGGCATTTTCGGAGATTTGCCGAAATAACGGGTGCGACGCCGGTCAATTGGATCCACGTCGCCAACAGCTGGGTACACGACATATTGCCGGCCTCCAGGATGGGGCTCCGCTCGGTCTGGGTGGACCGCGACCGCACCGGGCATCCGGCTAAATTCGCCGAGCGGCGGATTACCGCGATGCGCCGCCTTCCCGAGGCCGTCGCCGACGTGAGCGCCCTGCCGGCCTGGCCCGTTCCCTGAACGCGGTCCCTGAATTCGTGTCCTAAGTCCGTGCTCTGAAATTAGTCCGTGCTCTGAAATTCGCAGCGCCCGCGGGGTACCGGGGGCCAGGGGGGATGGGGGCGCCGGGGGGATGGGAGGCGGGAGCCCCCATCCGGGAGGTCAGCCCCCATGCGGGAAGTCTGTGCCCCCGGGAGATACTGGAGCATGACCAGTGCTGACTTGCTTGTTGATGGATTCGGTCGGATCAGGGAGAACGTCGTCGACGTCCTGTCCGGACTGACGCCCGACCAGCTCACCTACCGGGTTGACGTCTCGGCCAACCCGATCTCCTGGCTCGTCTGGCACCTGACCCGCGTCCAGGATGACCACGTCGCGAAGGCGTTCGGCGTGTCGCAGGTGTGGTCGGACGGCGACTGGGCCGCGCGGTTCGGGCTGCCGGCCGAGACGATGGACCACGGCTACGGGCACACCGCCGACCAGGTCGCCGACGTGGCGGCCGCCACCGCGTCGGCCGAGCTACTCATCGAGTACCACGAGGCGACCTACGCGCATACGGTGAAGCTCGTCGCCGAGGTGACCGACGCCGACCTGAGCAAGATCGTGGACACCCGGTGGACGCCGCCGGTCACGCTTGGCGTCCGGCTGGTGTCCGTGCTCGACGACGACATGCAGCACGCCGGTCAGGCCGCCTACGTCCGCGGACTGCTCAAGCACCCGAACGCCTAGCCGAAGCCGCCCCCACCGCGCGGCGGTATCACCCCTGCGGCGTCGTTGAACTCGGTGACGAGATCCTCAAAACGCGCCGCCGACAGCGAGTCCGGCTTCATGGCGCCAGTGTACGAGCGGGCTCCGCGCAGATGAGGCCCCAGGGCTTGTCGCTGACGCGGGTGATCACGATGGTGGCGCGGTTGGGACCCGCCAGCTTGAGCCGGCGGCGGATCTGGTCGACATCGCCTGCCAGGCCGCGACGGCGGATGTCGGCGGCGCCGACGCCGAGATCGCGCAGGCGCTTCGCGAAGTGCCGCTCGTTCCACGGGGCGGAGTAGAGCACGCGCAGGGTGCGGGCGAACGGCGTGCGCACGTCGCAGTCAAGCGTGAGAAAGGCGATCTGCTTGTCGATCTTGGCCGCGCCGGTGCCGAGGGCGCGGGCGAGATCCTCGACCAGGCCGGCCCGGGTGACCGCCGGGTTCGGGTCGAGCAGGTACTCCCCCGGCTCGGTGACCGGGACGGGGTCACCCGGCACGGCGGTCAGCGTGTCGCCGCCAGGCAAGATCGTCGCGCGCCGGGTCTCGCCCGCCAGGGCGGGCGACCAGAGCACCGCCTCCTTGAGGTCACGGCCATCGGCGATGAACTCCGCCTCCCAGCCGTCGGGGATCAGCTCGGCAGGCAGGCCGGGTGCGGCCTTGACGCAGACGGCGGGTACTCGCTCGCACAGCGCGAGGCACCAGTCAAGCGGCGGCTGCGACATCCCGGCACGGAACCGGTGATCCCCTGAGCGGCGAGCAGGATCAATGAAGACGCCGTCCAGGCCGGCCAGCGTGAGATCGCGGACGTCGGCGACGACGGCGCGGACGTTCTCCGCTCGCCCGTAAACGCCGGCGTTGTGCAGGGCAAGCCGGGCGTGCATCTCGTCGAGGTCGACGGCGAGCACGTCCCGTCCCGACGCGAGCGCGAGCAGGTCGCCGCCGATCCCGCAGCACAGGTCCGCGATGCGGCGAGCGTCACCGAAGCGGCGCGCCCGGTAAGTCGCGATCGTCTCCGACGACGATTGCTCGTACCCGGCCCGGGTGAACAGCATCTCCATCGCCCTGACGAACTTCGCGCGAGCCGCAAGGCGCAGCTCATGCTGTGCCGTCGCGGCGGCGGCGAGGCTCGCCGGGTACTCGCGCCGCAGGCTGGTGGCGACCGCGAGCGCGGACCGGCCGTCGTCGACGGTGAGCCGCGCCAGCAGCTCCTGGCCCTGCGCCGTCAGCAAGACGGTCGGGTCCTCATTCATCGCCTTGAGGCTAGCGGGTATCCCAGGTTCTGAAATCTCAGGCCGTCCGGGTCGCGACGCGTCCTCCCCTCGTCTCCGGTTATGCCGAACGGTCCCGTACTGGCTCCCCCCCAACGCGAAGCGTCGCTCCGTGCGGGGCCGAATGGTCGGCGTGGGCCGCCGAGCGGTGGCCTTCGCTGCTGGCAGCGAGCACGTCGCGGTGCTGACGCGGCCCGGGATGCCGATACGCTGCCATTCATGAGCGACGGCAGCCTGGAGATCAGCTGGGACGTCGTGGACCTGCTCGGCGAGATCGAGGAAATCGGCGGCGACCCCGTGCGGGGCGGCTACTCGCGACACGTGTTCGAGCCGGCCGAGATGGAACTGCGCGACTGGTTCTGCGGGCGTGCGCGGGCGCTCGGACTGACGGTCGAGCCGGATCGGAACGGCAACATCTGGGCGTACTTGGGCGCCCGCGGTGACCCCGCGATCGGCGTCGGAAGCCACCTCGACTCGGTGCCGGGCGGCGGCCCGCTCGACGGCCCCCTTGGCGTAGCGTCCGCGCTGTCGGCCGTCGCCTGGCTCAAGTCGCGCGGAGTCACACCGTCCCGGCCGGTCGCGGTCGTCGCGTTCGCCGAGGAGGAGGGATCCAGGTTCGGCATCGCCTGCCTCGGCTCGAAGCTGATGACCGGTGCGCTCACCCCGGACACGGCGCTCCGACTGGCCGACGCGACCGGGACCACGTTCGCCGACGCCGCGACGGCGGCCGGGCTGGATCCGGTCGGGATCGGCCGCGACGACGAGCGGCTCGCCCAGCTTGCCGTGTTCGTCGAACTGCACGTAGAGCAGGGCCGCGCGCTCGCCGACCTGGACGCGCCCGTCGCCGTGGCGTCCGGAATCCTCGCGCACGGCCGGTGGCGGCTGCGCTTCACCGGTGAGGGCAACCACGCCGGCGCCACCCCCATGGCGGGCCGCCGCGATCCCGTGGCGGCCGCGGCGGCGGCCATCCTCGCGGCACGGGCCATCGCGACCAGCCGCGACGACCCGCGTAACGGGAGGAACGCACGCGCGACCGTCGGGCGGCTCGTCCCCGTGCCTGGCGGCACCAACGTCATCGCGTCCCGCGTCGACGCGTGGCTGGACCTCCGTGGCGACACCGACGCCTCGACGCGGGCACTGCTTGCCGAGGTCCTGGCCGCCGCCGAGGAAGCCGCCGCCGCGTACGGCTGCGTGCTTGCGGTGACCGAGGAGTCCTACGTGGACGCCGTGACCTTCGACCTGGACCTGCGCCACCGCCTCGGCAGGGCGCTCGGCGGCCCGCCGGTCCTCGCCACCGGTGCCGGCCACGACGCCGGCGTGCTCGCCGACGAACTGCCGACCGCCATGCTGTTCGTCCGCAATCCGACCGGAGTCTCACACTCACCGTTCGAGACCGCAAGCGACGACGACTGCCGGGCCGGCGTCGAAGCGCTGACCGCCGTGCTGCGCGATCTGATCAGTTAGCCCTTCTCGCCCGGGGGTGGAAGTCCGAAACCTAAATCGGGGCGCACGTCACGATCCAGGTCCAGGTTCCACGTCTTAGCTCGCGCCGAACCAGCCGGCCGCGTCAAGCCGCAGCGCCTCGCCTTGCGCCATGGCCCGCAGCGCCGCCTCCATGTCCTCGACCCGCGGCTGGCCGAGCGTCCGTGCCCAGCGGGCGCGGATGTCGCTGAAGATCGTCGCGGAGAGGGTCAGCGCCTCGATTCCGCGCGGGGTGAGGCGAACCAGCTTCCGGCGGCGGTCGACGCCGTCGCTGGCACGCTGCACGTAGCCGAGCGCCTCAAGGCGCTCCACGGTCTTGCCCGCCGCCTGCTTGGAGATGCCAAGGCGCCTGCCGACCTCGGTCGCGGTCGCGCCGCCGACGCCGATGGCCTGCATCGCGAACCCGTGCGCGGGGCGCAGGTCCTGATGGCCGTGGCGGCCAAGCTCGGCGTGCAGCTCGTCGATGATCGACCGGAACCCACCGAAGAGCAGCAGTGGCAGCTCGTATCCTGTGCTTGACATATTTAGACAACCTCGTTTACCATTTTAGTCAACCAAGTTGTCTTTAATCTTAGGGGCGGTCCAGCATGTTCACACAGCACAGCATCGAGTCCGCGCCGCCCGCCGCCCGCCGGTCCATGACCGCCACGATGGGTCACCTCGGCTACCTTCCGGCGGCCGTCGGGAGAATCGCCAGCTCACCCCAGCTGCTTGACGGCTTCCTTAAGCTCAGCGCGATGTTCGACGAGACCTCGCTCGATCCGCTCGCGCGCGAGGTGGTCGTGATGACGATCGCCACGAGGAACGAGTGCCGCGTATGCGTGGCGATGCACACCGCGAGGCTGACGGCGCTGCGCGCCGACGCCGG
>Ga0302325_10010685_pt1 | contig 19850 bp, 17 predicted proteins | sample Palsa_T0_2_FD_201948 | JGI IMG/M metagenome (GOLD analysis project Ga0302325, IMG submission 201948) | Peat permafrost microbial communities from Stordalen Mire near Abisko, Sweden - Palsa_T0_2 | ecosystem: Environmental > Terrestrial > Soil > Palsa > Peat permafrost | place: Sweden: Abisko...
TGGAAGGCCACGGACCGCCCCCGGCCGTGGGCGTCATCGACCCGGCGGCCGAGCGTGTCGAGGTCGGGAAGGTCAGCCTCGTCGAGCACGATCTTGACCGGTCCCCGGGCGACCCCCTCCACCGCCGGCCACGATGCGGCGGCCGTCATGGCGGTGATCTTCTGGGGGAGACCCGAGGTGGCGAGTAAGGCGAGCTCGTCGGGGCCGTTGGTGGCGGTGGCGTCGGTCAACGACGTCACCCCCCGCGCCGCCAGCCACCGGCCGACCTCGGCGAGGTCGGGATCGTCGGGAGCCAAGCGGGACCGCAGCCACCCGTCGAGCCGGCGCAGGACACCGGTCGGGCTTCCCGAGGCGTCGCGCTCGACTCCATCGGGCCGGTCGAGATCACCTGCGGGCAGGGTCTCGGCCAGGGCCGCGGTGTCGAGCATCCAGAGCGTCCCGGTGCGGTCCTGGATGCGGACGGGACCGACATCGATGGTGTCGAGGACGACCCGGTCGAGGGATCCGCTGGCCGTCACGTCGTAAGCGACTCCCCGCAGCCAGCCCCGGGGCTGTCTCTGGCGGGCGGCGCGCAGCGTCGCCGCCAGACCCAGGCCGTCGGCGAGCGCCGCCGGGCTGCAATCCACCGACCGCCAGGCCGCCGCCTGGGCCATCACATGGATGTGGTGGTCGCAGAGGCCGGGCAACGTCGGTCGGCCTCCGAGGTCGACGATCTCCGCATCGCCCGGAGCGCGGGTGGCGAACCGCCCGTCGACGATGGCGAGATCCGAGAGCACACCGGGGGCGGTGGCGGCCCGCCGCAGGACGTACGACGTCACGGGGCCAGGTCGGCGAAAACGGTCTCGGTGTCGGCACCGATCGGACGGGCCGGATGGGGACAGCCGGCCCGCGACCGAGGAGGGAGGACGATGTCGCCGTCGATCGACCAGTGACCGTCACAACACGTCGCCGGTCGGGCCGGCGCCGACAGTCCGGTGGTGTGGGAGGCGGCGCCGGCCAGGGACGCGTCGATGAACCACCGACCGCCACCGGCCAGACAATCGAGGGTGAGAGCGGCCGCTTCGAGCCCGGCCAGCGGGTCGGCAACGGCGTCGGCGGCGAATCGCGGTTCGCCGTCAACCGGATGCCAGGCCACGAGGCCGGCACCGGCGGCCACGTCGTCTCCGAACCCCACCCGGTTCGAGCCCCAGCCGTAGGCGGTGATGGCCGTCCAGACCTTGTCGCTCGCCGTAGCCAGAACGTCCTCGACGAGGATGTCGAGTTGTTCGAAGGCCCTCGCCCGCGCCGACGAGACGACGACGTCGGCGGCGGCCAAGAGTGCCTTCAGCCGGGTCCGGCCGAAGGGGGACCGGAAATCGAGGGCCACGCTCTGCTTGTCCCGGTTGAGAAGATCGAAGAACGCCTTGTTACCGGTCCGCCCTCCGTCGGGACGGGCGGGATCCTCGACCTTTATCACTCGGGCCCCCGCTCGTTGGAGAAGGTGGGTGCACAACGGTCCGGCCCACAGTGCCGACAGGTCCACGACCAGTGGAGCGGTCCTTGGCGTCGCCCCGCGGCGGGGCTCTCCCTGCACGGCCAGCGGTCCGCCGTGGGCGCCGACGACGCTGCAGCCGAGGCCGAGGAGGGCCGCCCGCCCGTCGAGCTCGGCCGCCGAGTGGCGGACCACTTCGGCGGCAATGGCGGACCAGGCCGGCTCGCTGTCGGTCCCCCCGACGCCGAGCAGGGCGGGCACCAGGTTGAGATCATCGGGCCGGGGCAGGCTGAGGCTGATCCAGCCGTCGCGCGCAGGGAGCAGCCGCGTGGCCCCTCCGCACGAGATCCGACCCCGGCGACGGAGTCCCACCGTGCCAGCGCGCTCAGCGAGCAGGCCGGCGTCGAGGCCGAAACGCCCAGCGAGTGTCTCGGCCCGCAGAGACACCGTTCCGGGGAGGGCGAGCGGAGGCCCGTCGGCGTCGCCCGTGAGTGCCATGGCCCCGCACGACGCCCAGGTTGACGTGGCACTCACGAATCGACTCTATCTTTGACCGCGTGCGGATCACCGATCTGAACCTCCTGGTGGGTGGGGTGGGAGATGCGCTGCGCGAGTCCTCGTCGGTGCTGAACTCGCCGGAACCGTTGGTGGTCGACCCCGAGAACGGTCTCGATGACGAGACGGTGCGACGGGCGGCCGTCACCCTGGCCCAGCTCCCGGCGCCGACGGTGTTGACAGGGCCGGTGACCCTTCCCACCGAACTGGTGGCCGCCGTCGATATGTGCCTCACCTCCGTCCCTGACCCACCCCGACCCTGGGTTCACGGCCGCGTCGACGAGGTGGAGGAGATGGTCGGTCGTCAGGCCCTAGCCGCATTGAGCCTGGTGGTCCTGCTGCGCACGGCCCGGAGCATGTCGACGTGGGAGGCGGCGGCCGCCGAGTCGGCGACGTACGCCATGCTCCTGGGCAGCGCCCCGTTCCATGATTGGCTGGACCGCAGGGGTCCCGGCCACCTCAAGCCCCATCGCCGTCCCCCGGTGGCGCAGGATCGAGCCGGGAACACCCTTCGTCTCCGCTTCGATCGCCCCGAGGCGCGCAACGCCATCGATTCCGCCACCCGTGACGCCCTGGTCGAAGCCCTCCAGGTGGCGGCCTGGGATCCAGCGCTGTTGATCGAGCTCCGGGGAAACGGCCCCTGTTTCTCGGCCGGCGGTGATACCGAGGAGTTCGGCACAGTCAGGGACCCCGCCACTGCTCATGCCGTTCGTCTTACCCGACACCCCGGCCTGGCCCTCGACGCCGTGGCGTCCCGGGTCACCTGTTACCTCCACGGTACGTGTGTCGGTTCGGGGATCGAGATCCCGGCCTTCGCCGCGTCGGTGATCGCCGACCCGGCGACGACGTTCAGACTCCCGGAGATCGCCATGGGGCTGATCCCTGGGGCCGGCGGCACTGTTTCCATCACGCGACGCATCGGGCGCCATCGTGCCGCCTGGCTGGCCGTCACCGGAGCCACCATCGACGCGTCGATGGCCCGGCTCTGGGGACTGGTCGACCGCGAGGAGCCGCAGTAGCGCGTTGGTGGTGGCGACGGACAGGCCTGAGATCGGCGGGCGAGACAGCTGGGGACCACGAGATGAGGGGCCCCGTCACCAGAGGGTCGACGCAGAGATCGGTGTACCATTTGAACCGGTGACAGCGAGGTCGGCATCCGAGGAACCCACCCTCACCACACGCGCCTCGATGGCACGATCGGCGCACAACGGTAAGCCGTCCAAGTTGGCGGCACGAGTGGCCGGTCAGATCGTCAATAACGTGATCGCCCAAGGCTGGCCCGTCGGTGAGGTCATCGGATCGGAGCAGGAGCTGCTCAAGAGGTTCGATGTGAGTCGAGCCGTCTTCCGCGAGGCGGTGCGCCTCGTCGAACATCAACAGGTCGCTCAGATGAGACGTGGTCCCGGCGGCGGTCTGGTGGTGACCGAACCGACGCTCGAGGGGGTCATCGACGCCGCCGTGATCTATCTCTACCGGGTCGGCGCCCGTCTCGACGAGGTGTTCGAAGCGCGCCACGTCCTCGAAGAGATCGTCACCGAGCTCGCTCCGAGTCGTCTCGACGAGGAAGGCATCGGCCAACTGCGCCGGCTGGTCGAACAGGAGGGGTCGGGGGAAGTGACCGACCCGCGGGCGCTGCATTCGCTGTTGGCGTCGATCACCGGCAACCCGGCTCTCGAACTCTTCGTCGACATCCTCAACCGGGCCTCTCTTCTGTATCTGAGGGATCGTCGGGCCATCAACTCGACGGTGATGGAGGGTTCGGCCCGTGCCCATGCGGGACTGGTCGAGGCCGTCATCGCCGGCGACGAAGCACTGGCCCGCCGTCGGATGCGGAAGCACCTGGAGGCGGAAGTAGAGTTCCTGCGCCGGGGACGCTTCACGCGCCAGGTCCTTCCCCATAGCGTCCTGCTCAGCGGGTCCACCGGCCACAAGCGGGCCGAGAGTGTCGCCCGTGAGATCTTCCACGCGGTAGCGGCCGGGAGCCTCCAGCCCGGCCACCGCCTCGGGTCCGAAGCCGATCTCATGGAGCGGTACGGGGTTAGCCGGGCTGTGTTGCGAGAGTCGGTCCGGTTGCTCGAACACCACCACATCGCCATTATGCGACGCGGCCCTCGGGGTGGCCTGTTCGTCGACACTCCGCAGGTGGCGGCGGTCAGCGACGTCGTGGCCCTCTACCTTGCCCGCCGGGGGATCGACATCGGCGCTTTCGCCGAGCTCCGCATCGGGGTAGAGACGGCCCTGGTCGACCTGACCGTCGACCGGCTGGATGCGAGCCGTCGGGCCGAGCTCGAGGAGGCGTTGCAGAGCGAAGTCACGGCCAACGGCCGCACCATCCATGGTCTGCACGTCACGATTGCCCGTCTCTCCGGCAACCGTGCCCTCGAATTCGTGGCCCTCGTGCTCATTGGACTCACCCGCCTGCACCAGGACGAGAACCAGGCGCCGAGCGTCCTCAAGGGGATCGGCGACGAGGTGCACCGGACGCATGAGGGCATCGCCGCGGCCATCCAGGCCGGTGATGGCGAATTGGCCCGGCGCCGGATGCGCCGCCATCTCGAGCAGCTTGCCGTTCGTCTGCGGTAGGACCGGGGGCGGTCGACCGCCGGTCAGGGCGTGTCGCCGTGACGACTCTTCTGCCGGTAGCGCGCCTTCGGAGTAGAGGTTACTCTATTCGAATTCTCCCGAACGACGCACAGCTCATTTCGGTCGACGATCACGTCGTGGAGCACCCCACCGTGTGGGAGGACCGGCTACCGGCGAAGTTCGGCGAGGCGATCCCGCGGGTGGTGGAAGGCCCCGGCGGTCGTCAGTTCTGGCGCTACGAGGGGAAGTTGTTTCCGAACATCGGCCTCAACGCCGTGGCCGGCAAGGACCCACGGGAGTTCGGCCTGGAGCCGATGCGCTACGAGGAGATGCGACCCGGCTGCTACGACGTCGACAAGCGTCTGGAAGACATGGACGTGGACGGGGTCCACGCCCAGATGTGCTTTCCCTCCTTCCCCGGTTTCGCCGGGTCGACCTTCTTCGCCGCCCAGGACAAGGACCTGGCGCTGGCCTGCGTCCGGGCCTGGAACGATTTCATCCTCGACGAGTGGTGTGCGGCGGCACCGGACCGTTTCATTCCGATGATGATCGTCCCCTTCTGGGATCCGGACGCGTCGGCCGCCGAGATCGTGCGCACGGCCTCCAAAGGAGCCAAGGCCGTGTCCTTCACCGAGGCTCCCCACGGGCTCGGGCTCCCGTCGTACCACTCCGACCACTGGGACCCGTTCCTGGCCGCCTGTCAGGACGCCGATATGCCTCTGTGTCTGCACTTCGGTTCGGGCGGGGTGCCGGCCACCGCTCCCGACGCCAATTTCGCCATCTCCATCGCCTTGTTCGGGATGAACTCCCAGTTCGCCACCGTGGACCTGTTGCTCTCACGTCTCTTTCATACCTTCCCACGACTGCGGGTCGCCCTGTCCGAAGGGGGAATCGGGTGGATTCCCTACGTGCTGGAGCGGACCGACTACACATGGGAGCGTCACCGGTGGTACACGGGCGTCAACACCGAGGTGCGGCCTTCCGATCTGTTCCGGGACCACATCTTCGGCTGCTTCATCGCTGACGAGTCCGGCGTCGAGAGTCGTCACCGCATCGGCGTGGACAGCATCATGTGGGAGGGCGACTACCCCCACAGTGACAGCAACTGGCCGGCCAGCCGGTCGAAGCTCGAAGGGGTGCTGGCCGACGTCCCCGACGACGAGGCTCGCCAGATCGTGGAACGGAACGCTCGTCGTGTGTTCAACTTCCCCCGGTAGAGCAGAGACCGGCTATCTGTCGGGCCGTGAAGGTCGGATCACTCTTCGTACAAGGAGATGAGATGAGCGACGTGCTGACCGGCGTCCGGGTGCTCGAAGTGGCGACGTGGACCTTCGTGCCCGCCGCCGGAGCGGTCCTGGCCGACTGGGGTGCCGACGTTCTCAAGGTCGAGCACCCGACCTCCGGCGATCCCCAGAGGGGTCTCATGACGTCGGGGATCCTCGGGGGGGCGCTGACGGTCAACTTCATGATCGAGCAACCCAATCGGGGCAAGCGCAGTATCGGCATCGACCTGCGATCCGAGGCGGGACTGGGACTCCTCTACAAGTTGGCCGAGTCGGCCGACGTCTTTCTCACCAGCTTCCTGCCCGAGGCCCGACAGAAGATGAAGATCGACGTGGAACACATCCGACGAGCGAACCCCGACATCATCTATGTCCGCGGCAGCGGGATGGGTCAGAGGGGACCGGAGAACGAACGGGGCGGCTATGACGCCGCCGCCTACTTCGCCCGCGGTGGTCACGCTTTGGCCCTGACTCCCGATGAGCTCGAGTATCCGATCAGTCCCCGGGCCGCCTATGGCGATCTGCCCGGCGGTATGACCATCGCCGGCGGTATCGCCGCCGCACTGTTCCACCGGGAACGGCACGGAGAGACGTCGGTCGTCGATGTTTCGTTGCTGTCGTGTGCCGCCTGGGCCCTCTCTCCCGATATCGTCGCCAGCAAGGTGTTCGGGATCCCCAAGTTGCCTCGCATCACCCGTCAGGAGTCGGGCAATCCGCTCATCAACAGCTACAAGACCAAGGATGGACGTTTCCTGAACCTGACGATGCTCGAATCCGACCGCTTCTGGCCCGATCTCTGTCGGCACATAGGACGCTCCGAGCTCATCGACGACCCACGCTTCGATACCTCTGTTCACCGAGCGGAGAACAGGCACGAGTGCATCGCCGCTCTCGATGGAGCGTTCGCCGAACGGACCTTGGCGGAGTGGAAGGATGAATTGGCCGACGCCGAGGGCGTGTGGGCCGTCTACCAGGAGCCGCTCGAGCTGCACGACGATCCTCAGGTGATCGAGAACGGGTATTTCCGTGAAGTCACTGGTGACGACGGGGGAACGTTCACGTTGGTGGCCAACCCGGTGCAGTTCGACGAGACACCCCCCGATCTCGCTCGGGCCCCCGGTCACGGCGAACATACCGAAGCGATTCTTTTGGAGCTCGGATTCGACTGGGACGACATCATCGCCTGGAAGGAATCAGGCGCCATCTTGTGAAAGCCAGGTTGCCCGGCGCAGGGGAGTCGCGTACCCTTCGACGCCGTGAGGATGAACAACCCCGGGCGATGGAGGATCGAGGAACGATGAGTGCTGATCGCAATGCGCTGAAGGCCGGGACTCGCTGGCGCAGCGTGGTCGACAGCACCGAAATGATCGTCGTACGTCCGCCGTCGGAGCCGGTCGAGCTCGCCTGCGGTGGATCGCCGGTGGTGCCACTCGATGCCGACACGGGAGAGGTCGGCGGGACCCTCGACCCCGCTCACGCCGGTGGCACCCTGATGGGGAAGCGCTACGTCGACGAAGGGTCGGACATCGAGATCCTCTGCACCAAGCCGGGACCCGGGTCTCTCAGCGTCGACGGGCGGCCCCTGTCGATCAAGGACGCCAAGCCGCTGCCCTCGTCGGACTGAGACACCGGACCGCGCTGGGCTCCTATGGCCTCTCCGCATCCTTGGTGGGAGCCGGTTCGAAGACAGGGACGAAGACGTCGTCCTGCTTCTCGAACAGCACCTGTACGGGCATGCCGCAGTACAGGGTCTCAGGGTCGGCGTGCACGATATTCGTCGGAAGTCGGAGGTCGTCCTGTTCGTCGAGTTGGACGATGGCGATGACGTACGGCACGGGGACGGCGGGATTGTACGGCTGGAAGTTCTCCGTGAAGCTGAAGAGCGTTCCCCGACCGCTGACGGGCTCGGGGACGAGGTCATCGCCACAGGCCGGGCAGTGCGACACAGGCGGGTGGTGCCAGTGGTGGCAGGACGAACACCGCTGGATCGACAACCGGTCGGTGGCGCCGTCGCTCCAGAAGGCCCGGCTCAGATCGTCCACGGGGGGAAGGATCCGTGACGGCGCCGATCCCTCGTCCATGACCGAGGAATCTAAGGCACCGGCGGGCATGGGGACCACCCCGATCGGGGCCCGGTGATGGACATCCCGGAGAAGCGGTCGATCATCTCCGGCATCGGCATCTCCCGGATCGGACGGCGTACCGGCGTTCCCGGCATCGAGCTGACCCTGGAGGCGTCGCGGGCGGCGATCGCCGACGCCGGGCTCTCACCATCGGACATCGACGGCATCGCCACCATCGGCGACACGCCACTGGTCGAGGCAGCCGATGCCCTGGGCATGGTGCCGACATACACCGGAGGTGGTTTCGACAGCGGTGGGTTGCTCTCCCCGGTCATGTCGGCATGCTTCGCCGTCGCCCAGGGGCGGGCCCGGCACGTCCTCGTCTACCGGACGGTGCAGATGATGGGAGGCTCGATGTTCCCCGCCTCGGGCGAACCTGCGCCTCCGAGGCCACGCTCGGCCAACGTCCTCAGCGCCGAGACGTCGCGGAACGTGATGGCCGGCGTGGCCACCCTGCTCACGTATCACGCCTATTCCGCCGCCAACTGGCTGGCGCTGCACTGCCGTCGTCACATGTATCTCTACGGGACGACGAAGGAGCAGCTCGGCTGGTTGGCCATCACTAGTCGTCATCATGCCGGTCTGAACCCGTTGGCGGTGTACCGCCGGCCCATGACCATGAACGACTATCTGGGCGCCCGCCCCGTATCCACCCCCTTCGGTCTCTATGACTGCGATGTCCCCGTCGACGGCTCGATCGCCTTCATCGTCTCGACGCTCGACCACGCCGCCGGCTGTCCGAGCCCTCCGATCCGTGTCGACGCCGTCGGTGGCGCATCCGGAGCCGGAGGATGGATCGGGCGTCCGGACTACCCGAAGATGGCCTCGGTCGACGCCGCCGCCGAGATGTGGTCACGCACCGAGCTGCGACCGGCTGACGTGGACATTGCGGAGCTCTACGACGGGTTCACGTTCCTCACGTTGGCCTGGTTGGAGGCTCTCGGCTTCTGTGCCGACGGTGAGTCGGGACCGTTCGTCGAAGGGGGTGGCCGCATCGCCCTCGACGGCGAACTTCCACTGAACACCTACGGGGGTCAGCTTTCGGCCGGGCGCATGCACGGGTACTGGGTCCTCCACGAAGCATGTCTCCAGCTGAGGGGTGCCGCCGGGGCCCGCCAGGTGCCGCGCCAACCCGAAGTGGCGGTGGTCTCCAACGGAGGAGGCCCGATCGCCGGCTGCATGCTCGTGACCCGCTGAACGGATCGGAATACAGGGTACTATTCACCGCCGGTGCACCGGTGACGTCGGCCATCGTCACGCCATGTCGTTCGTCGAGCTAGTCGGGGGAGCAGTGGCATGAATTTCGCCTATGGCGAAGACCAGGAGCTGCTGCGAAGCACGACCCGTCGGTTCCTCGAGAGTACCCACCCCATCGATACGGTCCGGATCCGGCTCGAGACGCCCGACACACTGGACCGGCCCACCTGGAGCGAGGGGACCAAGCTCGGATGGACGGCCATGCTCGTGGCCGAGGAACACGGGGGCGGCAGCGTGACCGACCAGCCGCTGGTGGACATGGCGGCCTTGGCCGAGGAGCTCGGTCGGCAGCTCTATCCGGGGCCGGTTCTGCCGACGAACGTGGTGGCCGACGCCATCGGCCGGGCCGGGTCCGAGGACCAGCGTCACGAGCACCTGGGCCCGATCGCCCGCGGCGAATCCGTGGCGACCTGGTGCCTGTCCGGTGACGGGACGACGGATGTTGGCGCCGTCGATGTGCGGCTGACGCCGGTGGGAACGGGGAGGGTCCGGCTCGACGGCGTGGCCCGGTTCGTGCACGACGCCCATGTCTGCGACCTTCTTCTGGTGACGGCCATCGGGGACGCCGGCCTGTCCCTCGTCATCGTCCCCGCCGACACCAGCGGCGTGTCGAGCCGGCTTCTGCGGACCATCGATCTCACCCGGCGGTTCGCCGAGGTCCGTTTCGACGGGGTCGAGGTGGCCACGGCGATGATCGTCGGTGAGACCGGGAGGGCGGGGTCGCTCGTCGAGCGGGCGCTGCAGATCGCCACCGTGTTGCAGTCGGCAGAAGCAGTCGGCGCCGCCGAGCACCTCTTGGAGCGTACCGTCCAATACACCAAAGACCGCCTCCAATTCGGCCGCGCCATCGGTGGTTTCCAGTCGGTCAAGCATCGGCTCGCTGACCTCCTGGTCCAGCTGGAGGCGGCCCGCGCCGCCGCCCGGTACGCCGCTCTGGCCGTGGCCGACGATCGCCCCGACCGTGATGAAGCGGTGGCGGTGGCCGGCTCGTTCGTCCGGGACGCCTGCGCCTACCTAGCCGGCGAGGCGCTGCAGATCCACGGCGGTATCGGGTTCACCTGGGACCACGACGTGCATCTGTTCGTCCGCCGGGCCAAGGCCGATCAGGCCCTCTACGGTGAGCCGTCCTGGCACCGGGAGCGCCTGACATCGATCATGGAGGAACGGGAGGTCCGGATCTGATGGACGTCGACGTCCCCCCGATCCCGGCGTCGTACGATGCCTTCCGCGAGCGCCTAAAGGCGTTCATCGCCGCCCACAAGCCCACGCTCCATTGGAAACCGCGTGCGGGCCTCCGAGTCCCCGATGACCCCGAGGACGTGGCCGCGCTGCGGAAGTGGGTCCGGTCCCTGCACGATGCCGGGTTCAGCGTGCCCGTCTACGGCCTCGGCACCCGTGACCCTTTCGAGGCGCGCATCATCAACGAGGAGTTGGGCCGCACGAGGATCCCTAGCATTCTCGGCAATCCGCTCGTGGGCGGGGCCATCGCCGAATTCGGGACTGAGCAGCAGCGGGACACTTACCTGCCGGCCATCCCCACCGGTGCCCACATCTGGACGCAGCTGTTCAGCGAGCCCAACGCCGGCAGCGATCTCTCGTCGCTTACCACCCGGGCCCGACTCGACGGGGACCGTTACGTGGTGAACGGGCAGAAGGTGTGGAGCACCTGGGCTCAGTTCGCCGACTACGGCTACCTGTTGGCGCGGACGGGAACGGAAGCGGGCCCGGCCGGGATCACCGCCTTCATCCTCGACATGCGATCCCCGGGCGTCACCGCCCGGCCGCTGCGTGAGATGACCGGCACCACGGACTTCAACGAGGTGTTCCTCGACGAGGTGGAGATTCCGGCCGACAACGTCCTGGGGCCGGTGGGCGGCGGATGGCGGGTGGCCAGCAGGAGCCTGACCCAGGAGCGAGGTGGTCTGGGCGGAGGCGGGGGAGACCCCATCCGCGACCTGGTCGATCTGGCGCGACAGCGGATGATCGGCGGCCGGCCGGCCATCGACGACAGTGCCGTCCGGCAGGACATCGCCCGGTTGGCCGCCCGTCATCGGATCCAGCGCTATCTCGGCCATTCGGTGGCCACCAAGGCGGCGAGCGGGACCATCACGGCGTGGGACGCGCCCGTCACGAAGATCTGGTTCAGCGAGTTGAACCTCGAGTTGGCCGAGTATGCCCTGGCCCTGCAGGGTCCTCGTGGCACCCTCGTCGAGGGTGAGGAGTGGGCGTGCGACGACGGTCGATGGCAGGACGCCTTTCTGTACGCACGCGCCTTCACCATCGCCGGAGGGACGAACGAGATCATGCGCAACCTGATCGGCGAGCGGGGACTTGGTCTTCCGCGCCAGGAGAGGCCCTCATGAGGGGGAAGGCGTCAGAAGACGTGCGAGGCGCTTACCGGTAGGTGGGAGGGTCGCTGCGGCGCCCCTGGAGGTGGGCGGCCGCATCGCGGTTGCCGATATGGGTGTAGGCCATCCCGTTCTGCAGAGCCGTGGTCCGGGTCATATCCAAGGACTCCCAGATGGCCCGGACGGTCCCCTGAACGGCGACGGGGTTGCGTCCGGCGATGGAAGAGGCGATGGCGCGGGCCCGGGGACGGAGCTCGGTCCGGGGAACCACCTCGGTGACGAGGCCGAGGCGTAGGGCGGTCTGAGCCGAGATTCGCTCCTCGGAACCCATAAGGGCCCACCGGAGCACGTCACCGAGGGGGATACCTCGGGCCAGCATCCCGATGGGCTCGAGGGCCGACACGATCCCGGCGTTGGCGTGGGGGTCGAAGAATGCGGCATCGTCGGAGCAGACGATGATGTCCGATTCGTTGAGAAAATACTGGGCGCCGCCGGCGCAGATGCCGTGCACGGCGGCGACGACTGGCTTCCAGCACCGGTGGTGGAACTTGGGTGACAGGGTGGCACCCGGATCGAAGGTGTTCCAGACGTTGGATTTGAAGAACCAGCTGGCGCCGCCCTTGATGTCGGCGCCGGTGGAGAAGGCCCGTTCCCCGTTGGCCTGGAGGACGACGGCGTAAACGTGATCGTCATCGCGTATGGTCTCCCACGCCCAGGCGATCTCTTGCGCCATCCTGTCGTTGAAGGCGTTCATCGCTTCGGGTCGGTTGAGTGTCATCGTGGCGACGTGATCGTCCTCGATGGCCAGCTCGATCGCCTCGCACTGCACGGTCGGCCTCCTTCGGTCGGTGGACCCGGACAACCCTTCGGTCCGTTCGACACCGTGCCGGTCCGTTCGACACCGTGCTCCGTTCGACACTCTGCCCGATAATAGAGTATCCTGTAATGACCAGACTCGCGCTGGACCGATCCCGCCAACGAGGCAGATGATGGCATCGACCGCCGATCTCACCACCAGTTCCGCTGATCCGTTGTCCCCCCGCGAGCTTCCGTCCTGCCCAGCCGGGCTCGCCTGTCTGAGGGGGACGGCGGACATCCTCAGCGGTGCCGGGTGAACCACCCGTGGGATCAGAGACTCGGTAGCTGGTGGATCGCCGAGGACCATCCCGACCAACCGGCGATCGTCGACTGTCCGAGCGGTGTCCGGCTCACTTTCGCTGAGCTGGCCGGCAGGGCCCATCAGCTGGTGCACGGGCTGCGCCGCCAGGGTGTCGGCGCCGGGGACGTGCTGGCCTACGCCCTCCCGAACGATCTGGACATCGTGCTGTGGCAATTGGCCGCCAACGAGAGCGGCATTCGTTCCATTGCACTGAATCCTGGGCTTTCGGCTCAGGAGATCCGTTCGATCGTCGATCATTCCGGCGCTCGCGCTGTCGTTGTCCACGAGTGCTATGCCGACCGCACCGAAGACCTGGCCAGCGCCGGGTCGATAAAGGTACGGATCTCCGTGGGCGGACCCATTGACGGTTTCGTCGAACAGGCCGACCTGGTGAGCGGTCAGCCCCTGTCTCCACCGTCGGACCGGGCTCTGGGCGGAGGGATCACGTACTCATCGGGAACGACGGGTAAGCCGAAGGGCATCTGGAGACCGTTGCCCGATGTGGATCCGTGGGCGGCGGCCGACGCCATGAAGACATTCGGCCGCGCTTTTCAGTTCCAGCCCTTGGAGGGCACCCATCTGGTGTCGGCCGGGATGCACCACGGGGGCTGCCAGGGTTTCTACTTCGGCGCTCTGAACGTGGGCCAGGGGATCGTGATCATGGAGAAGTTCGACTCGGAGCAGGCCCTCGCCCTGATCGAGCGGCACCGGGTGACGACGGCGTACATGGTTCCCACTCAGTTCGTGCGCCTCCTGCGCCTGCCCGAGGAAGTGCGCCGGCGCTACGACGTCTCGAGTCTCCGGGTGGTGGTCCACTCGGCCGCTCCCTGTCCCTTGGAGATCAAGAAGCAGATGCTCGCCTGGTGGGGGCCGGTGATCTGGGAGACCTACGGCGGCATGGAGGGAGCGGCCACCATCGCCAAGCCCTATCGCTGGATCGAGAAGCCCGGTACCGTCGGCCGTGCCGTTCGGGGCATGACGGTGCGGATATTGGACGACGACGGTGGGGAGTTGCCGGCCGGGGAGGTCGGGAACGTCTATCTCGAGTCGAAAGGGCCCACCTTCGAGTACCGGGGGGAGCCGGAGTTGACGGCGGCGGCCCATCGCGGACGATCCTTCACCATCGGTGACGTGGGTTACCTCGATGACGACGGATACCTCTTCCTGTGCGACCGCTCCAAAGACATGATCATCAGTGGTGGTGTCAACATCTACCCGGCCGAGGTCGAAGGCACCATGTCGGGGCACCCGGCGGTGGGCGACGTGGCCGTCATCGGCGTGCCCGACCCGGAATGGGGTGAAAGGGTGTTGGCCGTGGTCGAGCCGGTGGCCGGTGTCGAGCCCGACATCGCTCTGGCCGATGACTTGATCGCCTACTGCCGTGAGCGACTGGCCGGTTTCAAGTGTCCGCGATCGGTGGAGTTCCGGGAGCAGTTGCCCAGGACCGACGGAGGAAAACTCATCAAACGCCAGCTGCGGGACGAGTACTGGGCCGAGACCGGGCGCAAGCTATGACGGCCCCGCCCGGGCCTCGGCTGTAAAGAGTCTCCTCTGCTCTGGTACTTTGGCCCCGACCCGGTGCGGCTCCCCGGTGGTGCTCGGATTGGCCGATACGGGCTCCCCACCAGGGTCAGGAACGACCGACGTCAGAACGACTGAGGGTCAAGAACGATGGAGGGTGATGTGGCTGGGCAGGTCCCGTTGGTCGACTACCTGGTGTTGGGCGAAGACCCCCATCTGGTGGCAAACGAGTGCACGTCGTGCGGGGCTCGCTTCTTCGACCGCCGTAACGCGTGCGCCGCCTGCAGCGCTACCGACTTTCGCAAGGCCCCGGTGGCCACGGAAGGGGAGCTGCGGGCCTACACGATCGTGTCCTTCGCCGCCCCCGGTGTCCCCGTTCCCTTTGTCGCCGGGGTGATCGACTGCGATGGAACGAGCGTGCGGGGGAACGTGATCAATATCGATCCCGACGCCGATCACGTGAAGCTCGGGATGAAGGTGCGACTCGCCACCTACGTTCTGGGAGTTGACGACGAGGGAACCGAGGCCGTCGGCTTCGGCTTCGAACCACAGGAGTAACGACATGGCTGATGACGTCTGGATCCTTGGCATTCACATGACGAAGTTCGGGAAGTATCCCGATCTGGACACGGTCGACCTGGCTGCCGAGGCGACGATGGCCGCCCTGGCCGACGGCGGTGTGACCATGAAGGACATAGGCGTCCTGGCCGCCGGCAGTCTGATGTCGGCGGGCCTGGGTATGGGTCAGCAGGTCCAGAAGCAGATCGGTCAGACGGGCATCCCTGTGTACAACGTGGCCAATGCCTGCGCCACCGGCGCCACCGCCCTGCGGACGGCGATCATGGCCATCAAGGCGGGCGAGTGTGACATGGGCCTTGCTGTCGGTGTGGAGAAACTGGCCGGTGCCGGATTGCTCGGCGGTGGCGGAACACCGAAGGGGGAGAAGAAGATCTTCGAGCCCCACGGCCGCTACGGCGCCGTGACGTCGGTCGACGGACGCATCGGCACCGAGACCATGCCCGGGGTCTTCGCCCAGGTGGGTATGGAGTACCTGCACGACAACGACTACGGCAAGGCGCCCTTCGAGCTCTTCGCCCGTATCAGCGAGAAGAACCACTCGCACTCCACTTTGAACCCGTTGGCTGCGTACCAGAAGAAGATGACCCTCGAGCAGATCATGGGTGACGTCATGATCGCTTACCCCAATACGCGACCGATGTGCTCGGCCAACTGTGACGGCGCTGCCGCTGCCGTGCTGGTGTCAGGGGAGCGACTCAAGACTCTCAGCGCCGAGCAGCGACGTCGGGCCGTGAAGGTGGCGGCCTCGGTGCTCAGCACCGACCCCTGGGAGCCGGCGTGTCAGATCCTGCCCGACGTCAACACCCTGACCCGTAATGCCGCCCGCCAGGCCTATGAGACAGCCGGCGTCTCACCCGAGGACCTCGACCTCGTCGAGCTCCACGACTGCTTCGCCACGGCCGAGCTCGTCCACTACGACAACCTCATGCTCTGCGAACCAGGGGGCGCCGTCGACTTCTTCGAGTCGGGTGCCACCTGGCGGGACGGGAGCATGCCGGTCAACGTATCGGGAGGCCTCGAGTCCAAAGGCCACCCGATCGCCGCCACCGGCATCGCCAACGTCTGGGAGATCTGCCACCACCTGCGGGGCGAAGCGGGCGATCGTCAAATCCCGGACGCCAAGGTCGGCCTCGCCCACGTCATCGGTCTGGGCTCGGCCTGTGGGATCCACGTCCTCGAACGGAGCGCGGCATGATCACCGCGCCGGTGGCGTGACGACCGGGACGCTCGAGGCGACGATCCTTCGTTGAGGCTGGCTACGACGCTGCCGTACGCCAAGAGCTTCGCCGCTGCTGCACAAAAGGTGGTCGAGCTCGAAAAGGCGGGACTCGATCTGGTGTACGTGGCCGAGGCCTACGGCAATGACGCTGTCTCAGCCATGGGCTATCTGGCCGCCGTCACCGAAACGATCGAGATCGGTTCGGGGATCCTTCCCCTCTATTCGCGCACGCCGACCCTGCTCGCTATGACGGCGGCGGGGATGGACGACGTCTCGGACGGACGTTTCGTACTCGGCCTCGGGGCCTCGGGACCGCAGGTGGTCGAAGGCTTTCATGGTGTGCCCTATGACGCTCCTCTTGGCCGGACGAGGGAGATCATCGAGATCTGCCGGGCTGTCTGGGCCCGGGAGGCGCCCCTCGTGTACGAGGGACGCCAGTACCAGCTGCCCCTTCCCGACGGCCGGGGCACCGGGCTGGGCAAGCCCCTGAAGCTGGTGTCGCATCCTCGGCGGACGCGTATCCCCATCCACGTGGCCGCCCTCGGACCGCGCAACGTGGCCCAGACAGCCGAGCTGGCCGAGGGCTGGCTGCCACTGTTCTTCTGGCCAGAGAAGCTGGACGGTGCCTTCGGTGCCGAGCTGAGGGAGGGAGCGGCCCGGCGCCACCCGTCGCTGCCCGCCCTCGACATCATCGCCGGAGGGATGGTGGCCATCGGTGATGATGTCGACGATGTCCTCGACCGCGCCCGTCCCATGGCGGCGCTGTACATAGGGGGGATGGGCGCCAAGGGTGCCAACTTCTACAACGCCCTCGTCGCCCGGTACGGCTACGAAAAAGAAGCGGCCGACATCCAGGACCTCTACCTGTCGGGCCGGAAGAAGGAGGCCGCGGCCGCCGTTCCCCGTGACCTTCTGCGGTCGACCAACCTGATCGGCTCAGAGGGCTTCGTCCGCGATCGCCTGGCGTGCTACGCCGCCGCCGGTGTCTCGACCTTGAACCTGGGACTGGTGGGACCGACCGACGTATCTGTGGCCATGCTCGACACGTTGCGGTCGCTCATGCCGTGACCAGGGCCGATTCAGTACACTTATTCCGTTGGGCAGACGTGGGGGCCGGATGAGCGAGACCGTAGAAGCGACGGAGGACATCGGCCGTCCGGCCAACGGGGGGGAGACGTGGAACTAGGTCTCGTCCTCGACATGGCGGCGGAAGACGGACCCGACAGGGTGGCCATCGTCGACGTCGACGATGCGACGCTCACCCGTGGTGAGCTCCGCAATGCCGCCCGACGGGCCGCCGCCCGCTTTCTGCGGGCCGGAGCCCAAAGGGTCGGCTACCTGGCCCCCAACGGACGCGCCCTGCCCGTCGCCCTCTTCGGCGCCGCCCTGGCCGGCATCCCGTTCGTGCCCTTCAACCACCGGCTTCCCGACGATCAGCTCGGCGACCTCATGGCCCGCCTGCCCGACCTGCTCGTCGTCACCACCACCGACGGGGCACAACGTCTGCGTCGGGGGGCTGTCATGTCGATCGTGCTCGACACCGACCTCCTCGACGACCTCTCCGAGGCACCGGCCGGCCCCGCCGTTGATCCGGAGACCGTGGCCATCCTGCTCTACACCAGTGGCACGACGGCGGCGCCCAAGGCCGCCGTCCTGCGCCATCGGCACCTGACGTCGTACATCGTGGGGACGGTCGAATTCGGTGCCGCCGACACCGACGAGGCCGTCATCGTGAGCGTTCCCCCCTTCCACATCGCCGGGGTCTCCGCCGTGCTGTCGAATCTCTACTTCGGTCGTCGCCTCGTCTACCTCGATCCTTTCGACGCCGGTCGGTGGTTGCAGACCGTTCGGCGCCACGCCGTGACCCATGCCATGGTCGTGCCCACCATGCTGGCCCGCATCGGGGCGGAGGTGGGCGACGCCGAAGCCGACGTCGCCTCACTGCGTACCGTGGCCTACGGCGGGGCGGCCATGCCCGGCCCCGTCATCGAGCGCGCCCTCCGGCAGTTTCCGGCGGTGGGCTTCACCAACGCCTACGGACTGACCGAGACGAGCTCGACCATCGCCCTGCTCGGTCCGCAGGACCATCGCACGGCCATCGACAGCGACGACCCTGACGTGCGTGCCCGTCTGCATTCGGTGGGTCGTCCCCTGCCGGGGGTGGAAATCAAGATCGTCGACGCCGACGGTCAACCGTGTCCCACCGGCGTCGTGGGAGACGTCCTCGTCCGAGGTGACCAGGTGTCGGGCGAGTACCTCGACGTCTCGCCGCCGAGCGACGCCGATGACCAGGGCGGCGCCTGGTTCGCCACCCGCGACCGCGGCTATCTCGACGGAGACGGGTTCCTCTTCATCGAAGGACGATCGGACGACACCATCATCCGTGGCGGTGAGAACATCGGTCCGGCCGAGATCGAGGATGTCCTGCTCAGCCACCCGAGCATCCTCGAGTGCGCCGTCGTCGGTCTACCCGATCCCGAGTGGGGCCACCGGATCGCCGCCGCCGTGGTTCTGCGCCCCGGCGACGTCATCTCGCCCGAAGCCGTGCGCGCTTGGGTCAAGGCCAAGCTGGGCAGCCTGAAGACCCCCGAACTGGTGGAGGTCCGCCCGGACCTGCCCTATACGGACAGCGGCAAGCTCCTACGACGCCAGGTCAGGAGCTCCTTCGCCGGGACGACGGCGCCACCGCCCGGGGAGACGTCGTCGTGATCATGGCCGGCGGGGACACCCACGGACCAGGGCCGGGCGCCGTCGAAGCCGCCACATGGGTGTTCGACCTCGACGGATGTCTCATCGACTCCCTCACGGGTCGTTCCCTGCGGCCGGGCGCCGTCGATCTGCTGGCGCAGCTCCACCATGGCGCCGCCACCGTGATGATGTGGAGCGCCGGAGGCGCCGCCTATGCCCAGGAGCGGGTCACCGCTCTGGGGATCGGACGATACTTCCAGTCGTTCCACGACAAGCAGGGGCGTGACGCTGACGGCCGCTACACGACCGACGGCTTTCTGAGCGGCCGGCGGCAGGTGATCTTTGTCGATGACCACCCCGAGGACCTGCCCGTTGACGCCGACGTGGTCGCCGTTCGGCCCTACCTGGCTGCCGATATCCACGACCGCGGCCTCGAACCCGTCGCCCTGCGGGCCGAGCTCGGCCGGGCAAGGAGCTGAAATGGAGCTGGATACCGGGACCGAGACCGTCCTGGCCGAGATCGTGGACGGCGTCGGCCTTCTCACGTTGAACCGCCCCGAGCGCCGCAACGCCCTGCACCCCGACATGTACCGGGCCGTACCGATCACGGTCGAGCGGTTCATCCGACACCCTGACGTGGGTTGCATCCTGATCAGCGGAGCGGGAACGGCGTTCTGTGCCGGAGGTGACGTCCGTGACGGGGCCCGTCGAGACAAGGCGGCAGGCGACGGTGGTGAGACACGGCCACCCAACGCCGAAGACGGTGGCACCGCTCTGGCCCGTAACGCCCGGATGGTGACGGTCCTCCACTCGTCTCCCAAGATCACCATGGCCGCCCTTCCCGGTCCCGCCGTGGGCGCCGGCCTCGGGATCGCCCTCTCCACCGATCTCCGGATCGCGGCGCGTTCGGCCACTCTCGTCCCGGGATGGGGTGCGTTGGCCTTCAGCGGCGACTTCGGCGGGACGTGGTTTCTCACCCGTCTCCTCGGACCGTCGACCGCCCTCGAGATCCTGCTCGACAACACCACCATCGATGCCGAGGCGGCCCGCGCTCTCGGCCTCGT
>Ga0302325_10010686_pt1 | contig 19850 bp, 13 predicted proteins | sample Palsa_T0_2_FD_201948 | JGI IMG/M metagenome (GOLD analysis project Ga0302325, IMG submission 201948) | Peat permafrost microbial communities from Stordalen Mire near Abisko, Sweden - Palsa_T0_2 | ecosystem: Environmental > Terrestrial > Soil > Palsa > Peat permafrost | place: Sweden: Abisko...
GCGCCAGCGCCGGCATCCAGAGTTTGCTTCTGGATCTTGGAGCCAAGGTGACGGAGCACCGGGTAACCATCGATCTGGACGCAGACGTCCTCTTCGATTTCGATAAGTACACTCTGCGGCCAGCCGCGGGCGACACCTTGCGGAAGCTGGGGCAAGTAGCAGCCACTTACCCCAAGTCGCCGCTTCTGATTGAAGGCCACACTGACAGCAAGGGCGGTCACGCTTACAACATCACTCTGTCGGAAAACCGCGCCGGGGCGGTGAAGAAATGGCTGATTCAGAACGCATCCGTCGGTGCCAACCGCATTACAACCCATGGATGGGGAGAAACCAAGCCGGTAGCCCCAAACAAGAATCCCGACGGCTCAGATAATCCCCAAGGACGGCAAAAGAACCGGCGAGTGGAGATCGTGCTGACCCAGGTTGGATCATAAGGCTTCCGGTCGGGTCGCTGACTTGTCTAAGAATTGCCAAGGAAAATCCACATCTCTTCTCCCGCTTCACGACTCTCTGTGCATAGGAAGGGAATCTGCAACCCGACTCTGAGAGCGACCAGAGACAGTGTCAGTCGATTTGGGCTGCCACCGCCGTGGGGCTGGAGAGACTTCACTTGGCTTGAAGCTGCGGTGATCACGAGCAGGCGGGGGGGATATTGTTCAGCTTTACGATCGCTGCGGTCGATTTTTTAGACGGCACCGCGCTCTTCGCTGAGTAGCACTTCAGCATTCGTGCTGGTCGGCGCGCGAGAGCTCCTGGTGCAAAACCAGGTGGTCGGTTTCGAAGCTTCCGCCGGTGCTGTATGTAGAAAAGGATGGTCGGGGAGAGAGGATTTGAACCTAAGACCCCCTGGTCCCGAACCAGATTTCGTGCTCGCTGAATTCACGTGAAATCGTGAAATGTGGAGATTTCCACGCTTGTGTTTTGTTGCCGTTAGAGCCAGCCTTTTGAACGCTGTTGAATTTTTTGAATTTTATTGAGCAAGAGTAGGCACTCGAAGGCGCTCGCAAACCTAGTTACGCTCGCGGTTCCAACCCCTGGAAAGTACTAAGTCGCTAGTAAACGAACCGGATCGTTATTCCTCGGACCGAAGGACTCGCTGCAACAGCCGGGACGGTGGCCCCCCACCGCTTCGTGAATTTGTGAAACGTATCTTCAGTGGGCGGCATTTTCTTAAGTTATTTAAAATGAAAGAAATAGAACGGTTGGAATGCTCTTCTTGATTGAGAGATAAGGCTGCAAAGGAACTCCTCTGCTGTGTGATTACTTTCTCTGCACTAAACTTCTTCCAGAGCTCAGTGGATAACGAGTCGTATTCTTCATCTGAAATATTGTCAGCAATGGAGTCGTCGTCTGCGATCTTGCGAAGCTCGTCGTAGTTCATTTTTGCATACTTGGTCATTGCTGCTCTCCTTATGTTGACCTTGTTCGTGTGCGCCGGAAATTTGTTTCTGCCCTTCCCGGCGATGTCACTCCTGTGCGGCTGGCATATCGCGAGTCCTTTGATTGAGGTTTTCCCGCCGCTTAACATCGGTATTTTGAATCGAGCAAGCAGAATGCCTTTCCTGAGCCTTGAGTCGCAATCTCTTTTATGCGTTTCGTAAAAGTTCGCCACTCGTCTAAATTGAGATTACGGCAGACCCTCGGCCTTACCGCAGTTATCCTTCGGGGGGTATTGGGTTGGTTATCATTCGGGCCAGTCTTGCGCACCTCAAAACCCCTCAGATGCGCTTCCAGCCGCCCCGACAAACCAAACAAATGTCATGAGAAAAATACGAGACAGCCCCGCGGCGATCAAGCACACGACGGAGCTGTTCGAGAAAACTGATGCCCGCGCCGAGCTAAGAATCGTCGCCGCGCTATTTGGTGACGTCTCAAACCGGTAGAATTGCGTCTTTGGTCATGGAACTTTCGCACACTTCCATGCCTCACAGTCAGGGTCCGCAAACTCGGGGTCGATCCACTGGCAGGAGGCCCAAACCGAATCAGTCGCGACAATGTTATCCTGCTGTCGAACATGCGGCTCGTTAGTCCACTATTGAAGCACCTGGTATATCCGACTTTGCATCGCACCGGATGGCTTGATCATGTTATGCCGCCCTGCGGCTATGCGGTCGTGAATTACCATGGAGTGATTCCGTCGGATCATTCCGTGGCCGAGATTTTTCTCGATGGAAATCTGGTGCACCGGGAGATGTTTCGACGGCAGCTCCAATTCCTTAAAGCTCACTACAATGTGGTTCGGCCAGAGGACTTTCAAGCCTGGATTGAACAAGGCAAGCAACTTCCTGCCCGCGCTGTTCTGGTGACCTGCGACGACGGCCTTGTTAACACGTTGACCGATATGCTTCCGGTGCTACAGAGTGAAGGCGTCCCATGCCTTTTTTTCGTGACCGGTGGTTCGTGTAGTGAAGAACCGGGCATGCTTTGGTATGAGGAGCTCTACCACCTGATGCGCACAAAGCCGCTGCTCGGCACGCGTTTCGACCTTCCTCTGGAAGAAGGCGCGGAATCCGCGCTTTCAAACAGTTTTCAAGACTGTTGGTGGAATACAGTGAAGAGAGCCTCTCGATTAGACGGAAACGCGCGCGCCGATTGGATGGCCCGTGTGCGCAGCCACTGCGGGCTGATGCAACCGGTTTATTCGAAGCCTCGTTCTGAAAAACGATGGCGCCTTTTGAGCATTCGTGAGTTGATGCAATTGGCCGAGGCTGGAATGAGCATCGGAGCGCACACAGAGTCGCATCCCATTTTGTCGCTATGCAGCGAGGAAGAAGTGCGCCGCGAGATTGAAGGAAGCAAGATTCGCCTGGAAAGGGCGCTGGGACGGCCAGTCTGGGCATTCGCTTACCCCTTTGGCAACCCTTCGACGATGGCAGAACGAGAGGTGCGCCTGGCGCGGGAAGCCGGATTCGCATGTGCATTCCTCAACGTGCAGCACTGGAGCGCCGAGCCTTCTAATCCCTTTGCGCTACCTCGAACCCATGTAAACCGGGATACTGCCCTTCCTGAATTCGCAGCCCATATGAGTGGACTCCACGCGCGCTTCCAGCGCGCCGTAGGAAGCTAGAATCACCGTTCCGTTGTGTTTGTGGCAGGACTGTTGCATCCTGATAAGAATCCGCAATCTTTAATGTGAAACTTGGGCCCTCAGAAGGGTCGGACTGTCTTCTCCGGCGCGCCGCAAGGATTGTGCGAAATGAATGGGCTGGCAGGCTTGATCGTTCCTAATGTCTGAATCAAAGCGAGATCCGAACCTTGATATTTTCAACGCCCCGGAGGTCGCATCCTACTATTCGTCTCTGAACTATCTAACGCCCTGCGAACGATTGTTGTTTGATCAATATCTGAGTCGGGGGATGACGATTCTGGATCTGGGTGTGGGTGGAGGACGAACAACTTCATACCTTTCCTCGATTGCCGGACGGTATGTGGGCGCAGACTATGCCGCCGCAATGATTGCTGCTTGCCAAAGGAAGTTTCCAAATCTCGAATTCGAAGTTGTGGGCGCCGCCGACCTTTCGATATTTACTGCCTCAAGCTTTGACGCTGTGGTAATGGCCTTCAACAGCATGGACTCAGTGATTCCCGACGAATCCCGCTACCGAGCTTTATGCGAGATCCACCGAGTGCTGAAACCCAAGGGCGTTTTGATCTTCTCCTCCCACAATATACGATCCATTTTGGTGCGACTATCATGGAATCCTCAGCGAGTGGTGGGCCTTGCAAACCGCCTGGTAGGCGGTAACTCGGTGTTGTATCGGCCGCTGCTCTGGAGCCTCACCGGCCTGCGGGTCGTGATCGCGGCCTTTCAATCGATCGTGGGGTCGCTGGCTCGCATCGCGCGGAGAACGCCAACGCGCGCCTTTTGGCTTGGGGAAGGATACCTGATGGACGCAGCACATGGTTCGATGAGAACCCAAATCCACTTCTCGACTCCTGAAAAAGTCGAGCAAGAAGTCAGCCGATTCGGCTTCCGCCTGCTGCGCGTTCTCGGGGATGACTACCCTCGGATCAGCGGTCATTTTGTCACGGATTGGTACTATTATGTCTTCTCGAGAGCGGAAGCTACGGGGTGAAAATAAGTTTGCGAATAGTTTTGCTGAGGAAAATTCCAGAAGAATCTTCTTTGCAGCAGCGATGGAATGACTTAGTCCTGCAGATGGAGCGGCCTCAAGTTTTCTACACTTGCGAATGGGCTCTCGCCGTGGAGTCTGCCTATCAAGCCTCCCGGAAGTGTTTGCTGTTTCTCGGCTATGACGGTGATGATCTGGTGGGAGTGGCATGTCTAGGGGCAGACCTTGGCGAACACAATCTGAGCTTTCTCACCGCCGCTACCGGGGACTACTGTGAATTCCTGAGTCATCCGCAGCGACGAGTGGAGTTCGCCGACGCAGTTTTTGCCGAACTTCATCGACTGGGCGTGGACGGTCTGGTGCTCGCCAATTTGCCGGCAGACTCGGCAACCCCTGCCGCTCTTCGCTCTGCGGCAAGGAAATATGGTTTCCACTTGTACATTCGACCGGCATACCTGTGCCCCCAGGTAGACTTGGGTTCCGCGGGGCAACGCGAAAAGTTGAAGACCACGGTGATGGGTAAGAGACAGCTCCGCCGGTGCCTGAAAGCGATGGAGCGTGAGGGACGGGTGACGTGCGTTTATCTTCGGTCGTGGGAACAGATTCAGGCTGTCTTGCCGGATTTCGTCGATGCCCATGTGGCGCGCTTCCGAGCCAAACAGGGCATCAGCTTCCTCTCCACGCCAGAGCGCCGGTTCTTCCTGGAGGAACTTGCCCGAAGATTCTCTGACACCGGGATCGTGACTTTGGCGATGTTGATGATTGGGGACCGGAGGGTAGCGTGGAGCTATAGTTTTCAATTCCACGAAGGCTGGTCCCTGTATCAGACAACCTTTGACACCCGCGACGAAGAGAATTCTCCCGGCTACTGCCTCCTGGCGAAGATTCTTATCGAAGCGTGCGAGGCGACCATCTTGAGGTTTGTGGACTTGGGGTTAGGAGCAGAAGCCTATAAAGAGTGGTTTGCGAACAGCCATCGCCAGACGCTGTACGCCACACTCACGAAGTCTCCCTTGCGCCACTTTCGCGAGATGGCAAGGTATCGCATCGTGACCGAGCTTAAACGCTTCCCGAAACTCGAAGCCGCGTTTCGAAATGCGCGATCAAGATTATGGACTTCGTGCTGACCAATGTGCAGACGGCAAGCAGTACAGCTGGCGAAGTACTTCGCTATAGCACGGGGGAACTTGCGTCGAGGTTGGCACCGTCAGTTCCCAATCTCGCCTTTACCGTTGCAGCGACAGTGGGTGGCGCTGTCCAAACGCCCACATCCTCAGCGGCCGTCAGTCTTACGGGCAGCCTAAGCGGAACGGTTCCGCTGAATGCAGGTGCGTCCTGTTTCTCGAACTCAACGGTTATCGCTTCAACGCTAGCGAGGAAGACGCAGCGCAGGTCGTCCTGGAGTAGGCGGGCGGGAACCTCGACGAAGCAGGCTATATCGCTTTTCTTCGCGCTCATGCGTCGCTCGAAAAAAATGAAGCAGCATCTCCACCTCGCTTTCCGTTAGGCCATTCTCGAAAGAGCAAACGCAAACGAGTCCCGAAACCGGCCCGCAAATTACCTGATCTAAATTAGAACAATCCAAGTCTGCGGTCTTGAACAGTCTCACGTCTTCGAGTTCAAAGCGCTCGTAGGACCATGCCATTCGTGAATTCATCGACTGGTACTGTTCGGAGCCCAGGCTAGCCTTCAACAGGAACGTGGTCACACCTACCGAATCGCGCTCGAACAACACCCGTACGTCCCCGTCGACGATTAACCTGAGATTGGCGGCGATACGCCGGCTGGCGTATGAAGCATCCGATTGCGCACTCCTTAGCCCGGATGTTGCAGCAGCCATTCGGCGCGTGTGAAGGGCGTCAGGCGGTTGGGAGTGCGTGTCGGGAATTGGCTGACGGCCGGGGAGGGCAAGAAGTTACTCGGCGCTGAGACAGCCACGACGGTAGCTACCGGCATTGACCATGCCATCCCGAAAAGACGTCCGGGCGTGCCGGCATGGCGTGCGGCGCGAGTGAATCCGTCGGGCACGCGGCGGTGGGACTGATGGTCAACCCATCGAGCCTGCCGGACTGCCCGTTTCTGGACACTTCGGTTCAGCAACGGACAATCCGAGCCGGGGGGGACGCTGGGAATAGACGCTATCTAGTAATATTTCCGCCGCTTTAACCTTCTGCACACGATGGCGGATCCCGTGCTCTGTAACCAAGAGGATGGATATCGCCCGCCCAGATCTTAAGCGGCAGAAGCGCCGCCGCCAAGTTATCCTGGCCGGCATTGCCGCAGTCGTAGTCGCGCTAGCCACGATTGGAGTGTCACGTCTAAGACCGGCCGCTCCTTCCGTCGAACGGGGAACAGTGTGGACCGACACGGTGAAACGCGGTTCGATGTTGCGGCAGGTCCGCGGATTGGGTTCACTCATTCCCAGCCAGGAATCGGTTCGTCAAATTCCAGCGGAGACCGAAGCCACTGTGGTGCGCATTCGAATCCTACCCGGGTCCCAGGTAATGGCTGACAGCATCTTGCTCGAAATGAGCAATCCGCAAACCGAGCAGGCCGCCTTGGACGCTGAGCTCCAGCTGAAAGCGGCTGAGGCCGAATATCAGAGCCAGCGGGTCACGCTCGAAAGCAATCTCATGAATGAGAAGGCGGGCGCCGCCACGGTCAACGCGGACTACAGCCAGGCGCAACGCCAGGCAGATACCGACAAAGCGTTATACGACCTGGGTGTGATCTCGGGTCTGGCCTACAAGGCTTCCAAAGGCAAGTCCGAAGAGCTGACGACCAGAAATGATTTGGAGATACAGAGGCTCACGATCGGCCAGAAAGCAATTGCGTCTCAACTGGCAGAACAGCAGGCCAAAGTCGAGCAGATGCGGGCGCTGGCGGCATTGAAGCGTAAGCAACTCGATGCCTTGCAGGTCCGGGCCGGGATTGACGGCGTGTTGGTCGACCTGCCGTTGCAAGTAGGTCAGCACGTTCAGCCGGGAACGATGCTGGCGAAGGTGGTGCAGCCCAATCATCTGATGGCGGAATTGAAGGTTGCGGAAACTCAAGCGCGCGACGTGCAGTTCGGAGAGCCGGCATCGATCGACACACACAACGGAGTCATCAGCGGCACGGTGATGAGAGTCGATCCGGCCGTGCAAAACGGAACCGTCACAGTGGACGTCAAACTGACGAGCGAACTTCCCAAAGGAGCCCGGCCTGATCTGAGTGTGGACGGGACGATCGACCTGGAACGTCTGGACAACGTTTTGTACGTGGGACGGCCGGCATTTGGACAGGAAAACAGCACCGTCAGCCTGTTCAAACTGGATGCCGACGGCAAGGAGGCGGCGCGTGTCCCGGTGAAGGTGGGACGCGAGTCGGTGAACTCGATTCAGGTTTTTGAAGGGCTACGCGAGGGCGACACGGTGATCCTCTCGGACATGTCGCGTTGGGACAAGACGGACCGCATCCGGCTTGAGTAAGCAGGCAATCCGAAGGAACTTTCGATACAGCCAGTTCGAGGCAAACACTATGACCGAAGCAGGACAGCGGTTGATCCATATCGAGGATCTGAAAAAAGTCTTTTACACCGACGAGATCGAGACTCACGCGCTTTCCGGCGTGCACTTATCCATCAACCGTGGCGAGTATGTGGCGATGTCGGGGCCTTCGGGATGTGGCAAGTCCACATTGCTCTCGATCATCGGGCTGCTGGATACGCCTACCGAGGGCAGCTACTCGTTGAATGGAAAGCCGGTGGAGAACCTCGAGTTTGCTGAGCGCTCGCGCATTCGCAACCAGGAAATCGGCTTCATCTTCCAGAGTTTTAACTTGATCGGCGACCTGACCGTCTATGAAAACGTGGAACTGCCCCTCACCTATCGCCAAAGAATGTCTGCCGCTGACCGGAAGCAGCGCGTCATGGAGGCGCTGGAACGTGTGGGCATGGCGCACCGCATCCGGCACTATCCGTCGCAGCTTTCCGGTGGCCAGCAGCAGCGCGTAGCCGTAGCCCGTGCCCTGGGCGGGAAGCCCTCCATCTTGCTGGCTGACGAGCCCACCGGCAACCTCGACTCGCGAAATGGCGAAGCCGTGATGGAGCTGCTGCAAAACCTGCACCGCGAGGGAGCGACGATCTGCATGGTGACGCACGATCCGCGCTTCGCCAAGCACGCCCAACGCGAAGTCCATCTGTTCGATGGCAAGGTGGTGGCCGAAGAGGAACTGAAGAAGTTGATGGCGGATGTGCATGCATGAACAGCCTGATCCAAGACCTGCGCTACGCCCTGCGCCAGTTGCGAAAGAGCCCCGGATTCACAGCGGTTGGGGTGCTTACGCTGGCTCTCGGCGTTGGCGCGAACACCGGTATTTTCACCCTGGTGAATGCGGTTCTTTTAAAGTCCCTGCCGGTGCAGGATCCCGAACAGCTCTTCCTGGTCAGGCATAGCGGCCGATTCGCCGAGAACACCCGTTTTTCCTACCCGGTGTTTCAGAACATGCGCGCGGCGATGCCAGAGTCGGCCACCCTGGCTGCGATGACATGGCCCGCCGACTTTTACGCGAGCCTGGGAAGCAGCCAACCGGAAATGGTGCAGGGGCAGCTTGTCTCGGGGAATTACTTCCAGACCCTGGAAACGTATGCGGCGCTCGGACGCCTGCTTACCCCGGATGATGACCGCGCCGTAGGCGGCAGTCCAGTGGCCGTAATTAGCTATGGTTGCTGGGAAAGGCGCTTCGGACGCGACGAAGGCGTGGTTGGGCGCAAGATGGTTGTGAACGGAATGCCATTTGACGTTGTCGGAGTTGCGGCCCCCGGCTTCTTCGGAGCAAGAGCGGGAACGGCCCCAGATTTCTGGCTGCCCCTCACCATGCAGTCGGCCGTCCACTACGCCCAGCATTACAGCGATCGCGAAGCGGCCGTACTCGAAAAACCCTGGATACCGCAGCCGGACATTCGATGGCTCCAGTTCATCGTGCGCGCGAGAGATCGCGATGCCCTTCCCAGGATGGCTACCGCGATCAATCAGGTATTTCTCCGTGACTTGGAGCGGGATGCAGCGGGAATCAAAGACCCTCAGGAACGCCAGGGTTTCCTTCGCGCTCGGTTGGAACCAGAGCCGGGTAGCCGGGGCTTGTCAACGCTGCGGCGGAGTTTTTCGAAACCTCTGCTGGTATTGATGGCCCTGGTTGGACTCGTGTTGCTGATTGCGTGCGCCAATCTTGCCAATCTTCTGTTGGCGCGCGCGGCAGCTCGCGAGCATGAGATCGCCGTGCGCCTTTCCATCGGCGCCAGCCGTGTTCGACTAGTCCGGCAGACCCTGACCGAGTGCCTGCTGCTTTCGATCTTTGGCGGACTGCTGGGCATCGCGGTTGCCTATTGGTGCAGCGCAATTTTTCCAAAGTGGGCGTCCAGCGGAGCCACGCCGATTCCGCTTAATCTTGCGCCTGATGCGCGCGTGCTTATTTTCAGCACGCTCGTCGCCTTGCTGACTGGAATTGTTTTCGGCTCAGCGCCGGCGGTGCAGAGTACGCGGGTTGAGCCGGTCCGTGCTCTAAAGGCTAGGGGGCGACGATTCCCGGGCAGCGGCGGGGGTTGGTCTTTCAAACAGGCGCTCGTGGCATGCCAAGTCGCGCTTTCTCTCGTTCTTCTGGTTGGGGCGGGGCTGTTCCTTCGCACTCTCCGCAACTTCACGGAGCTTGACCCCGGCTTTGATCGCGAGCACATTTTGACGGTCTGGCTCGATACGCACATGGGTGGTTACAAACAGGAACAACTTACTCCTCTATACTTGCGGCTTATCGAGCGAGTGGAAGCGACACCAGGAGTGAGTTCGGCGTCTCTCGCCAGTTGCGGGCTTGCCGTTGGATGTGGAGATTCAAGTGACATCTACATTCCCGGCGTGCCCCACACGGACGGCGAGACGGATGCACAGGAACGGCGTGTCAGTCAGGATTTTCTCCGCACGGCGGGAATTCCTCTCCTCAGCGGAAGGGACTTCGCAACAACCGACACTGAAAAGAGCCCGCCCGTTGCAATCGTGAACCAGACCTTTGTTCACGAGTTCCTGCACGATAGGAACCCTATCGGCCAATATTTTGGTTACAACGCAACCCAAAATCACCGTTTCCAAATCGTCGGTGTGGTCAGGGATGCGCGTGTAGATGACATCACCGAAGGCGCTTCACCAATGATCTACCACGCGCTCGCGCAGGATGTCATCGATGTCGAAAGCCTCGACGTACGAACATCAGGCGATCCCGCGCGGCTCATACCGGACGTGCGGCAAGCGGTGCGCAGTGTGGATCCGAACCTGCCGATCGGTGGGGTCACGACGGCGGCAGAGGAATTGGCGAATGATCTGGCGCATCAACGGCTTATCGCACGTCTGACGGCCATCTTCGGTGCGCTCGCGCTGGGCCTTGCGTGTCTGGGCCTCTACGGCGTTATGTCCTACACGGTGGCGCGTCGAACCAGCGAACTTGGAATCCGATTGGCTCTCGGGGCCTCGCGCCACGCAGTGCTTTGGCTTGTGATGCGTCAAACGCTGGTGGTGATTGGCGCGGGCGTCGCTATGGGACTTCTCCTCTCGTTTCTTGCAGGGCGTGTCTTTACGAGCCTCTTATTTGGCCTTAGTCCGCACGACCCTGAGACCGTCCTCGAGGCGGCTGCGGTTTTGTTGCTGGTGTCGGTTGCCTCGGGTCTGAAACCAGCTTGGCGCGCCGCCCATGTGAACCCGACCGAATCTCTGCGGGCGGAATGAACCCACAATCGGGAGACGAATGATCCAACTGAAGAATATCGACCGCAGCTACAAGACCGGTGCCGGCCAAACCTGGGTGCTGCGCCGGGTGAGTCTTGACATTCGTGAAGGCGAGTTCGTCACTGTGATGGGACCGTCCGGGGCGGGAAAGTCCTCGCTGCTCAACGTGCTTGCACTCCTCGACGACCAGTGGCAAGGCGAATACTGGTTCCGCGAACAGGCCGTGCACAACCTGAAGCGCAAGCCGCGAAGCGAGCTTGCCAAGCTCAACGTAGGGATGGTCTTTCAGAGCTATCACCTGCTCGACGAGCTTACCGTGCAGGAGAATATCGATCTCCCACTTTCTTATAAGGACATTCCTCGAGCCCGGCGGCAGAGTCTCGTAGCTGACACTCTGGATCGTTTCCAGATGGTTGCCAAGAAAGACTTGTTCCCCGGCCAGCTTTCCGGTGGTCAACAGCAATTGGTGGGTGTCGCGCGCGCCGTGATCCACAAGCCTCCGCTTCTGCTCGCCGATGAGCCCACCGGTAATCTGCATTCCGGGCAAGCCAAAGAGATTATGGAGCTCTTTCGCGAGCTCAATCAGCAGGGAACCACGATTGTGCAGGTCACGCACTCGGAGGCGAACGCGGCCTACGGAAGCCGCACCATTCAACTGCGGGACGGATGGCTGGTCGCAGATACGGCCGATCCAGCACTCACGCATCACGCGGAGGTCAACGCGTCTTGAATCTTCCTGGATCTGGATCGTTCAGAGGTGATTTCTTGAAGCAGGGTTTCTGGGAACTGGCCTTCTTGAAGCGAGGGCTCGCGATCCTCTGCGCGTATGGGATCCTCGCCGCGACCACCCAGGCGCAAACCGCCAGCCCCCCCGCCGCGGACGGGGTGGAGCAACCAACTGCCCCGCATGCGGCCATCGCGGCCCGGTTTGACATGCCGAAGTCGCGCAACCCGCTCAGAGCGTATTTACCCGATGAGGTTCCCGAGCCGGTGCTGGCGAATTCGTCGCGCCTTGACACTCTCTCTCGCGACGGCAAGCTTTACCTGTCGCTGAAGGACGCCATTGAACTCGCGCTCGAGAACAACCTGGATTTAGCCATCGCCCGTTACAATCTGCCGATCGCCGATACTGATATTTTGCGCACGCAAGCGGGAGGATTTTTCCGGGGCGTGAACACCGGAGTCGTTCAAGGAACTCCTGGCGGAGGCGTGGGAGGTTTTGGCACGGGTGCTCCCGGTGCCGGCGCGGGCGGCACAACAGGTGGCGCCGGAGGTGCGGGAGCGGGTGCGTCCGGTCTGGTGCAATCCACGCTGGGCGCGGGAACGGTAGTCGCGTCCTATGATCCGACGATCACCGGATCTGTCGGTGTAGAGCATCAAACCACCCCTCTCGCCAGCCTGCAGGTCTACAATGTGCCTTCACTTCAGTTGAATACGGCCCAGGCTAATTTCAGCTATTCCCAGGCTTTCGCGGCGGGCACCAGCGTTTCGTTTCAGTTCAATAACAGCCGCCAGACCGCAAACAGTCCCGACATCTTTCTTTCACCGGCCTTAAGCTCGATGTTCCGTTTTTCGATTCAGCAGGAGCTGCTGGCGGGGTTCGGTTTCGGGCCCAATCTGCGCTATCTGCGCATTGCCAAGAACAATAAGAGGATTTCAGATATCGCTTTCAGAAATCAAATCATTGCCACCGTGACCCAGATCGAGAATATTTACTGGGACTTGGTCAGTGCCTACGAGCAGACAAGGGTGAACGAGCAGTCCTCCACTTTCGCGCAGCAGACCTTCGAGAATGCAAGGAAGCAATTCCAGTTGGAGAGCATTCCCGAGATGGACGTGATGCGCGCTGAGGCCGAAGTCTCCAGGCGCGACCAGGAGCTGACCGTTGCCCGCACCAGCCTCGAATTCCAGGAGACACTCATAAAGAACGCAGTCACAAAAAGCCTGGAAGATCCGGTGCTGGAGGCCATGCCCGTCATTCCCACGGATCGCATGCAGGATGTCCCGGCCGAGACCGTTCCGTCGATTCAGGACTTAACATTATCCGCATTGCAGGACCGGCCAGAGCTAGCCGAATCTGATATCGACTTGGCGAACCGCCGGATCAGCCGGCAGGCGGCGCGTAACGCGCTGTTGCCGGCGCTTTCGTTGGTTGGTTTCTGGGGCAGCTCGGGGCTGGCTGGCCCGCTGAATCCTGCCTGCAACGGCGGCTGCTCCTCTAGCGTCCCCGGCAATTTCGGGGGAGCGCTGCAAAACGCTTTCAACGACTCCTCTCCCGACTACTACATCGGGCTGAACCTGAACATCCCGATGCGGAATCGTGTCGCCAAGGCCGATCAGTACCGGTCCGAACTGGAGTACCGGCAGGCCCAGCTACGCATGGAACAACTGAAGAAGCAAGTCCGCATCGAGGTGCGGAACGCGCAATATGCGCTGGAACAATCCGCGGCGCGGGTCCAGGCCGCTCGCAAGGCGCGAGACCTTGCCAAACGCACGTTCGAGATCACCCAGAAAGAACAGGACCTGGGTGCGGGATCGAGTTATCAAACCCTCTCCGCCCAGCGGGATCTCGCGTTGGCAGAATTGGATCTGGTCAGCGCCATGACCGTATTTGAGAAGGCAAGAGTTGAGCTTGATCGTGCCACCGGCTTGACCTTGGAACATAATGGCATCCGGGTGCAGGACGCGGTCAGCGGTACAATCAACGCTACTAGCCCCTAAGCCGTTCCATGCAGATTTCGACCAAACCCGGAGACCTCCTCGCGACCTCCACGAATGGCAGCTTCAACCGGCCCCGGGTTTTAGCCGCCGATGACCAGCAGCACGTTCTCGAAGCCCTCGAACTGCTGTTGCGTCCGCAGGGATACGAGGTGGAAACGGCGAAGTCCCCGGCTCTGGTTCGCGAGGCGCTGTCCACTGGCTGCTACGATGCTCTCATCATCGACCTGAACTACGCGCGGGATACGACGTCCGGCCTGGAGGGTCTCGACCTGCTTTCTGAGATCGTCTCCTTCGACAACGGCACTCCGGTCATCGTCATGACCGCGTGGGCCAACATTGAACTGGCCGTGGAGGCCATTCGTCGCGGGGCTCGGGATTTTGTTCAAAAACCCTGGGAGAACCAGCGGCTGCTCACGATTTTGCGGACCCAGGTCGAGCTGCGCCGCGCCGTGCAGCACGCGGAGCGTTTGGCAGCGCAGAATCGACTGCTGCAGGCCGACGGTCGCCCCGAGTTCATCGCGTCGGCAGCGTCGATGCAACCTGTGCTCGAGGCCATCACCCGCGTTGGTCCCTCCGATGCCAACATCCTGATCACAGGAGAGCACGGCACGGGCAAGGAAGTGGTAGCGCGGACGCTTCATGCGCTTTCTCCCCGTGCTTCGCGTCCCATGATCGCGGTAAATACTGGCGCCATACCTGATGGAGTATTTGAGACCGAACTCTTCGGCCATGTAAAAGGCGCCTTTACCGACGCCCGCACCGACCGCATCGGCCGCTTCGAACTTGGCGATGGCGGCACGATTTTCCTGGACGAGATCGGCAATGTGCCCTATCGCCAGCAAGCCAAGTTACTGCGTGTGCTCGAAACCGGCGAGATCGAGCGGGTCGGCTCGTCGCGCACCCGTCGGGTAGATGTACGCGTGATCTCAGCCACAAATGCGGACCTTCGAGCGGCGTGCGCTTCCGGACAATTTCGAGAAGACTTGCTGTTTCGCCTGAATACGGTAGAGATCCACGTCCCGGCACTTCGCGAACGACGCGAGGACATTCCCGCTCTCGCCGTCCACTTCCTCGCACGTTACGCATCGCGCTACCGGCGAGCAGTGAAGGGTTTCGAGGCCCCGGCTTTGCAGCTGCTCATGCAATACGCCTGGCCGGGCAATGTACGCGAACTGGAGCACACCCTGGAGCGCGCTGTCCTCATGTGTCGGGGCAGCGAGATCCAGCGGGCTGATCTGGGCCTGGATCTGGCCCGCCAGCAGAGTCAGAACCTTGAAGAACTCAGCCTGGAAGCTGTGGAAGCCATTCTGATTCGCAAAGCCCTGCAGCGCTGTCAAGGGAATGTGAGCCAGGCCGCGGAAACCCTGGGATTGAGCCGCGGCGCCCTCTATCGCCGGATGGAGAAGTATGGACTCTAGCCCGCGCGGGAGTTCCAGTCCCGGCGTGCGCAAACCTCCAAGCAAGCGTATTCGCCTTCTATACGAGCGCCGCGTCAGTCTCTTCTCCTTGCTCGTTGCCCTTCCCGGAATGATTGTTAGCGGCACTCTGATCTGGCTTCAATCCTGGTCTGTGGAATCAAAGTGGGCGTTGTTTTTTGGGGAGTTGTTTATTTGGTGGCTGGTGGCGATGGCATTGCAGGAGCAGACCACGCGACCGCTGCAAACTCTGGCCAATGTGATCGCCGCCTTGCGCGAAGAAGACTATTCCTTTCGTGCGCGCGGCGCGGCCGCCGACGATGTACTCGGCGAACTCTCCCTCGAAGTGAATGCATTGGCCGACCTGCTGGCAGACCACCGGATTGCGGCCATCGAAGCCACTGCTCTATTGCGCCGCGTGATGGAAGAGATCGATGTACCGCTATTCACCTTCGACCCGAACCAGGTTCTGCGACTGGTGAACTCCGCGGGAGAACGATTGCTGCAACAACCTTCCGTTAGACTCCTCGGGCGTACCGCGGAACAGATCGGATTAGCTGGCTGCCTGGCCGCGGAAAGCGAGGCGTTGCTGCCATTGCCCTTCCAGAGCCCGAATGCGCGTTGGCTGGTCCGGCGGAGTTCTTTTCGCCAGAGAGGCGTGCCCCACTTTCTGATCGTTCTCTCCGACGTTAGCCGCGCCCTGCGCGAAGAAGAGCGCAGCGCTTGGCAGCGCCTGATCCGTGTGCTGGGCCATGAGCTCAACAATTCGCTCACCCCCATTAAATCGATTGCCGGAAGCCTCAGTACGCAGATTGCAAACGCAGTGCCGGATTCCGGGCAGCGGCAGGATTTTGAACGCGGACTCGTAATTATAGAAACCCGCGCCGACAACCTCAATCGCTTCCTGCAGGCATACCGCCAACTGGCTCAGATGCCGCCGCCCGTGTTACACAAGACTGCGCTGTATCCACTCGTCGAGCGCGTGGCTGGATTGGAGACAAGATTGCGCGTGCAGGTGGTTCCAGGTCCTGCCACTGAGTTAGAGGTTGATCCCGATCAACTCGAGCAAGTGCTGATCAATCTTGTACGCAATGCGGTCGAGGCTGCCCTCGAGCCATGCCACTCGACAGGTCCATCTGGCGATGCAGGAACGACTACCCTGGCAGCGGCGGATCCCCTGGTAGTCATGCGGTGGGATGTCTCCGAAAGGGACCTGATTCTGACCATCGAGGACAACGGGCCCGGCCTGCTCAACCCGAGCAACGCGTTTGTTCCCTTTTACACGACCAAGCCATCGGGGAGCGGGATCGGACTGGTGCTGTCCCGCCAAATGGCCGAGGCACACGGTGGATCGATTGAGCTTGTGAACCGCACCGATAAGAGGGGGTGCCGGGCGAGAGTGACGCTGCCGCGCGCGCGCACAACGCCTTTCTCAACCGGACTTTAACCTTGCCTTCGTGGTTGGATTAGGTCAGGAGTGTCGCATTGACTGCGCATGTGCATGATTTCTGAGTCGCCCGTCATCCACCCAGAGCCCGACGCGACCAGCATCGAAGCCCCTAACTTCAACGAACCCGTCTTCGCGGGAAGTCAAACCGGAGTGAAGCCGACCGAAGCAGCTTCGCTTAGGGGATTCGAGATCTCGTCGGAGCCGCTTTCAAAAACTGTTTGTCAAAGAACTTCGGGTCTTGCAGAAAGTCGTCGAGTTCAGTTACATACGCGAAGTTTCCAATTTTGTAAGCGCTGCGTTCGTGCAAAACATAGGAATACGTCAAATTTTCTGATGTCCAGCCGTTCCCCTCCGTCGGAGCCTCAAACACAAGAAAGACCGGGTCGGCGTTGAGCAAGAATTTGACGCTGCCCAGCGAGGATGAGATTTGCGGCGGTTGTTTCGTGAGTTTGTTTCGGCTTTCCATTGAGGCGAGCCATTCTCTTACCTTGGCCGCACTTTTGGGAGTGAAACTGCTCGCGTACACTTCGTCCTTGCCCCTCTCATGGGCGAGCGATGCATTCCGGAAGAACTCCAGCAACGGCGTGGGAGCCTTAACCTTTTCGTCTCCAAGCGGGAAGTCCATTGGTGAACCATCAAATTCGAGGAAAACGGGATGCGCGCCGGTCTCTGCCTTGCCGTCGACAGGGATCGGGTACTCAAATCGCGGCTTGATGTTCGGCGAGGGCTGGTAGACGTCGGGCTCGGCCTGAGCCGCCCGGAAAGCATTCAACACCATGACTTCAACTGGAGTGGAACTGCTTACCATGCTCAGCCGCAACCGGTCGTTCTTGTCTAACCCGACATAGAACGCATCGCGCACGGTGCGGTCCTTCACCATCGAGTCCCAAACAAACATGGTTTTGGACCCGATCTGGACTTGAGCGACAACCTTTAGATGGTCGAAATCGAGGAGGGTTCTGGCCTGATTTATCCAATTCTCAGGACTGTCATCCACCATGGTTATGATTGTCGTGCCGAGACCCTTCATCTGACTCGGGGAGGTCCAGACGCTTGCAAACTTTGCCGCATCCGCTTTGCGAATTGCCTGCACCGCCGTCACAAACATCGTTTGCGCTTTGTCCTGAGAGCCTGCTGCAAACTGGTCAAAGGGAATGTTGTAACTCTTCATTTCGAACTTTAAGTAAAGTGGGCAGTGCACCGGGTGACCATCGATCTCCACCGGAATAGGGACACTAACACGGCTGAATCCCTGGCCGAATAGGCAAGTTGGCACGGCCAGCAACCCAATAGAAAAAGCCAACTGCAGAACCGCAGACGGTCTGCTGCAACGCGCGCGCATTGTCATCCCTAACAACGTCGGTCTTCCCCCAGAACGACGCAAACTATCAACCACGCCAAAACCTCCTGGGAGTTTCCATTCCAAGGGAATGCTCCCCATTTCACCAGCTAAACAATTCCGAATGCCGAATTCGGGTGCATGATCACACACGTGACCTGCCCCCAATTCAGCACGGCGATCTTACAACGCGCGCGGCTGAAGAGTGACGGAATCAAACTCGCTTTGGGGAAAAAACAAAGTCTGGGATTCCGGGCGAATCGTCGACTAACCTTATCTTGGGATTACTTCCCGCGTGCTCGTCATCCTTGCATGATCCAAAAAAGCGAATCTGGCCCTCCCGCCGCACGAACGCCTTCCGCGATCGACTTGATGGCGAGGCTGCTACTTTGGAAGAAGCTCGGCAACAGCCGAACACCAAGATGGTACCGAGGCAGGGGACCGTTGTTGGAGATTCGTCTCACGTTTGGAGTTGCCGGTAACCTGACCCACCCGTCCGACGGTCACTCGGAGCGCAACGCTTGCATAACATCGACACGTGCAGCGCGTGCAGCGGGCAGCACCGACGCGATGACTGCGACCGCCATCAGCACGAACGCAGAGACAAACACCGGCCATGCGCCCGGCATCTTGACTTCCAGGAAATATCTTCCCGCCAAACGCGCCAGCACGAACCCGAATGCCGCGCCTGCAAGGACGCCCGCCGCGGCAATCACAGTGCCCTCTGCGATCACGCCCTTGAGGAGTCGCTGCGGCTCCGATCCGAGGGCCAGCCGGATGCCGAATTCGCGCGTCCGCGCGCTCACCGAAAACGCCAGTACGCCCGCGACGCCCACCACCGCAATCGCCAACGCGACAGCCGCGAACACGCCAAACACTAGCGAGTTTAGACGGTCTGGCGTGAGCACCTCTGCACGAATGTCTTCGAGAGTGGCGGCGTGCTCAACGGGCTGATCGGCGGACATGTCGCGAATAACGCGCGTGACAGGTACGACCAGCGTATAAGGATTTGCACCCGTGTGAATGAAAAGACGACCACCAAACAACGTATCCTCGTCCAGAGGGCTGTAAACGCTGAGCACGGGCTCAGGAACGACGTGTTCGTCGTCAATATCGGCGGTGACACCGACGATGCGGTGTGGCGCCAGAAGACGCGCCTTTTCGAGATCGGTCCCGCCGAAGAATTGCAGCACGGGATCCGTCCAATAGACATGTCGATTGACTGGATCCTGGTTGGGGAACATGCGCTGTGCGAGAGTCTGGCTGACGATAACCACAGGCTCTTCATTTTTATTATTCTGGTCATCATTATTCTGGTCATCGAGCGCATTGAAATCGCGGCCGGCAATGATAGGAACGCCAAGCGCCGCAAAGAATCCGGGAGAGATGACACGCCACTGCGCCCGCGGATCCTCGACACCGGCGGCGTGGACGTGTCCGTCGGCGGAGAATTGCAGACCAGGAGCGGTGGGGCCGCCGGCATCGCGCCAGGGAACGACGTTGCCGAACGCGGTCTTACTCACGCCCGGCAGGGTATCAATGCGACGTATCGCTTCCTTGTAGAAATCGACGACCTGCCGAGGTGTCTTCCCATAGGAGATCGCTGGAACATCGATAGCGAGGACGTGCCGAGTGTCCAGACCCGTCTGCGCCCTTTGCAGTGCGATCAGGGTAGCGATCAACGTACTTGCGCCGGCCAGCAACACAAAGGACGCGGCGATTTGTGTCACCGCGAAGATCCGCTGGCGGCGGCTCGTGCCGCCGGTGATCCGCACGCTTCCGCTGGATAGGCTTAGTCCACTCGGCGTGCCGGAGGTGCCGGAAGAGGGCAGGCGCGGGACGAAGGCGAGAATCACCGCGGCGACGATAGCCAGCGCTGCTCCGACCCAAAGCAAGCTCGAATCGACTCTGAAATCGAGCGCGCGGACGGAGAAGCGCGAGGCGTAGCGGGCCAGGATGGCCACCATCGGCTGCGCGCTCATTACACCGAGTGCGGCGCCAGCGCCGCAGAGTAGAAGGCTTTCGGCCAACAGCATGCGGCGCAACGCGCCTCTGCTTGCGCCCAGCGCCACGCGCACCGCAAGCTCACCTTCGCGGCGAACC
>Ga0302325_10010687_pt1 | contig 19850 bp, 19 predicted proteins | sample Palsa_T0_2_FD_201948 | JGI IMG/M metagenome (GOLD analysis project Ga0302325, IMG submission 201948) | Peat permafrost microbial communities from Stordalen Mire near Abisko, Sweden - Palsa_T0_2 | ecosystem: Environmental > Terrestrial > Soil > Palsa > Peat permafrost | place: Sweden: Abisko...
CGAGCCGCAGGCCAGCCCGAGCCCGCAGGCCAGCCCGAGCCCGCAGGGCCGCCCGAGCCGCAGGCCAGCCCGAGCCCGCAGGGCCGCCCGAGCCCGCAGGCCAGCCCGAGCCGCAGGCCAGCCCGAGCCCGCAGGGCCGCCCGAGCCCTCGGGGCCGCCCGAGCCGCAGGCCAGGCCGCCGGGGTCAGCGAAGCGCCTTGCGCCGGTAGAGGTAGACGGCGGCGGGGGCGAACACGGCGATCAGCGCGATCGACCAGATCACCGTTGCCAATTCGGGGTGCTGCATGGGCCACACGTGCTCCAATGCGGCCGGGTTGGGGTTGCCGAACAGTTGGCGGCACGACGCGGCCACTGCGCTCAGCGGGTTCCAGTTGGCCACCGCCCGTAGCCAGGTCGGCATGCCCTGGGTGGGAACAAAGGCATTCGACACGAACGCCAGCGGAAGGAACACGATGAACCCGATGGCCTGGGCCGCTTCGGGGTTGCGCAACAGCATGCCAGCGCACGCTCCGGCCCAGGTCATGGCGAAGGCCATGAGCAGCGACAGGGCGATGGCCAGCACGGCGTCCCCAATGCCGCGGTGGATGCCCCAACCCACGGCCAGGCCAGTCGCCACCAGCACCACACATCCGATCACCTGCGTCATCAGGTCGGCGATGGTGCGGCCCGCCAGGACGGCCGATCGGGCCATGGGCAGGGAACGGAAGCGGTCGATCAGGCCGGTCGCCATGTCGGCGGAGATCCCCACCGCGGTACCGGGCGCCGAGCCGGCCATGGACATGCCGAACATGCCGCCGATCAGGTACTGGTGGTAGCTGCCCCCGCCCGGGAGGTGGATGGCAGAGCCGAACACGTAGGTGAACAGCAGGACGAAGATGACCGGCTGGATGGTGACGTCGAGCAGTTGCTCGGGCTCGCGGGCGATGCGGGCGATGCTGCGCCCGGCCAGCACCACGGTGTTCTTGGCCGCCCACCACAAGCGCGCGGTCCACGACTCGTTCTCGAAGCGCGAGAGGGGAAAAGAGACGGTGGTCATACCAGTTCACGCTCCATTTGCGGGGGTACGGGATCGGCCGTGGCGTGGCCCGTGAGGGACAGGAAAACGTCGTCCAGCGATGGCCGCTGTAGGGACAGGTCATCGAGCAGCACCCCGGCCGCCGCCAGGTCGGCCACCAAGCCGGTCAGGCATCGGGCCCCTCCGGGCACCGGCGCGGTCACCGTCCGCGTCTCGTGGTCAACCTGGACGACCCCGTTGGGACCGGCGTAGCGGGCCAGGACGTCGCGGGCGACCAGTAGGTCCGATTCGGGCGCCACCATGATCGCCACCCGTTCACCGCCGATCTGCGCCTTCAACTCGGCCGACGTCCCCGACGCGATCACCCGGCCCTGGTCGACCACGGCGATGCGGTCCGCCAACTGGTCCGCCTCGTCGAGGTATTGGGTGGTGAGCAGCACCGTGGTCCCATCGGCCACCAGGGTGCGGATCACATCCCACATGACCTGGCGGCTGCGAGGGTCCAGCCCCGTCGTGGGTTCGTCCAGGAACAACACCCGCGGTGTGGCAACCAGGCTGGCCGCCAAGTCGAGGCGCCGGCGCATCCCGCCCGAGTACGTCTTGACCCCTCGGTCGCCCGCATCGGTGAGATCGAAGCGGGACAACAGTTCGTCGGCTCGCTGGCGCGCCTGGCGGCCCGACAGCCGGCTCAACCGACCGACCATGATCAGGTTGGCCCGCCCGGTCAGGCACTCGTCGAGCGCTGCGCTCTGCCCGGCCAGGCCGATGCACCGGCGCACTCGGTCGGCCTCGGCCACCACGTCGAACCCAGCCACGCGGGCCCAACCACGGTCGGGCACCAGCAGGGTGGTGAGCACCCGCACCGCCGTGGTCTTCCCCGCGCCGTTGGGGCCCAACAGACCCAGGATGGTGCCCGCCGCAACCGACAGGTCGAGCCCGGCCAAGGCGTGCGTGTCGCCATACGTCTTCTCTACACCGACGGCCTCGATGGCCAGCGTCTCCGTCATAGCTCTCCTCTCGTACGTTGTACGTGTTCTCGTACAACGTACCGTAACATACGATGTACGAGATGCAAGGGGGCGGTGTCGAGAACCGGGACGATCTGTGGCCACCGTTCGGTCGCGACCTGCCCCAGCGGGGCAACCTCCCTCGCCGCCCTCCCAGCGGCCGCGACGCCCCACTGTCACGCCAGGAGATCGTCCGGGCCGCCGTAATGGTGGCCGACGCCGAGGGGGCCGAGGCGGTCAACATGCGCCGGATCTCCCGCGAGCTGGGGGTGGGGACGATGTCGCTGTACTGGCACGTGGCCGACAAGCAGCAACTGCTGGATCTGATGCTCGACGAGGTCGAGGGCGAAGACGAGGCGGTCGAGCGCAGCGGCGACTGGCTCGACGACCTGGGCCGGCGGGCTCGGGCCAGGCGAGCCGGCCTGCTGCGCCATCGCTGGGTCATGGACTTCATCGGGGGCCGGCCACCACTGGGTCCCAACACCCTGTCGGCGTTGGAGCGCGACATGGCGCTGCTGGACGGCGTGGCGATCGACACCCGGACGGCTCTCGACGTCCTGAGCACGGTTGATACCTATGTTCTGGGGGCGGTGCTGCGAGAAATGCGGGAAATGCGGTCCGAACAGGACCAGGAGCAATCGGGGCTCGATGCCGATGAAATCAGAGCCGGCATGCTGCAATGGAGGACCCGACTGGAGCAATCCGGATTGTTCCCCCGTTTTCTCCGGATATTCGAGGAGGACATCGACCCCGATGCACCCGAGACGAGGGACGACCGCTTCGAATTCGGATTGCGTTGCGTGCTCGACGGGATCGCGGCCCGGGTTGAGGGGCGCGCCTAATCAGGGTTTCGTCTGCACGAGCACGGCGACGCCATCGAGGATGCGCAGCAAGCCGAAGTTGAACTCGCTGTCGGGGTCGTCGGGATCATCCAGTGACCCCGACACGATGGCCCGGTGCAGTGCGGGAAAGGCCCCCGGGTCGATGAGGCGGGACAACGTGGCGCCGTAGCCGGGCATCTGCGGTTGCCCGCTTGACCCGGCGGCGAAATCGGCGCTGAGCGTCGCCTCGTTGCGCACAAACCCGCTCAACAACAACACCGTCGACAATTTTTCCTGCTCCGTCAAATCAGTGTCGCTCAAGCAACCCAATGCATTGTCCAACCAGGCGACGTTGTTGGGCCCGAGCGGCGGTGCCGTGATGGGCACCCGCAACGCCCACGGATTGCGGTGATAGGCGCGGCGAAGCCCCACCGACCATTGCGTCAATCCGTCCCGCCAGCTCTGCGCAACCCCAGCCTCGGCCCGCTCGGGCGGCGCGCCCAGCGCGGCGTCGACCATGAGCATCAGCAGCTCGTCCTTGGCCGCCACATAGCGGTACAGCGACATGGTGGAAGCACCCAGCTCGGACGCCACCCGGCTCATCGACACCGCCCCGATGCCATCGGTCAGGGCGAGGCGGATGGCGGCGGCCACAATGCGATCGAGCGTGAGGCCTCGCTTCGGTCCCTTGCTGGGCCGCGACCGCAGTCCCCACACCAACTCGATGACGGGAGGAAGTCCGGGAGCGCCGCTGTCGTCGCTGTCGCTCATCGCTCGCCTCCCCCGAATTGGTCGCTGGAATTCTGTTGACAACATCCTACGACTGCGTATACCGTACGCTCTATCGTGTAGCACGTACGCAGTAAGGAGGAAGACCATGAACGACCTGGCGATCGACGCTACCGGGCTGTCAAAGTCCTATGCCGGTACCCGGGTGCTGGACGGCGTCGACTTGCGGGTGCCCGCGGGCAGCGTGTTCGCGCTGCTCGGACCCAATGGGGCAGGCAAGACGACGGCGGTGCGCATACTGGCCACGCTCACCCCGCCCGACAGGGGCACGGCGCGGGTAGCGGGCTTCGACGTGGTGCGACAACGGAGCCAGGTCCGCAAGCGGATCAGCCTGACCGGCCAGTATGCGGCGTTGGACGAGTTGCAAACGGGGGAGGAAAACCTGCAGATGATGGGAAGGCTCTTGCGCCTGTCCTCTGGAACCGCCCGGGCCCGAGCCGCCGACCTGCTGGAAAAATTCGACCTGGTGGACGCAGCGCGACGCCGGGTCGGCACGTATTCGGGGGGCATGCGCCGGCGCCTCGACCTGGCGGCCAGCCTGGTGGGCGGGCCCGACGTGATTTTCCTGGACGAGCCCACCACCGGCCTCGACCCCCGCTCCCGCCAGGCGATGTGGATGGTCGTCACCGACTTGGCGGCCTCCGGCGTGACCATTTTCCTCACTACGCAGTACCTGGACGAAGCCGACCACGTGGCCGATCGCATCGCCGTGCTGGACAGCGGCCACGTGGTGGCAGAAGGAACGGCGCCCGAGCTCAAGCGCCAGGTCGGGGGGCCCCGCCTGGAGCTCACGCTGGCGGGCGAGTGGGCCTTCGACCAGGTGAGCGGCCAACTGGGCGAACGAGCCATCGGGGCGGACCGGGCCGGGCTGCGCGTGGCGGTGGCAACCGACGGCAGCGCGGCCCACGTGCGCACGACGCTGGACACACTCGATCCCGATCACCGCTCGATAACCCATTTCGACGTGCACGACGCAACGCTCGACGACGTGTTCATGACCCTCACGGGCCACCACTCCAGCCAGAAGGAGACCGCAGATGTCTGAATCGATGTCACTCACCGCGCCATGGGCCGAGGGACGCATCCTGACTGGGCGGGGGGTCCGCCTTTCGCTGCGCAATATGGACGGCCTGATCACGGCGCTGGCGTTGCCCATCATGCTGATGCTCCTGTTCGTCTACCTCTTTGGCGGCGCCATCGGCACGGGAACCCGATACGTCGACTACGTGGTTCCCGGCGTCCTGCTGGTGTGCGCCGGATTCGGGGCCGCCACCACGGCGGTGAGCGTCTCGCATGATCTGACGGGCGGGATCATCGACCGTTTCCGATCGATGGACATCCACGGTGAGTCGTTGATCGCGGGCCACGTGTTGGCCAGCGTGGCCCGCAACCTGGTCTCGACCACCCTGGTGTTCGCCGCGGCCTTCGCCATCGGGTTCCGCTCCACCGCCTCAGCCGTAGCCTGGCTGGGGGCAATCGGGATATTGGCCCTGTTCGTCCTGGCCCTGTCGTGGCTGGCCGCCGCCATCGGCATCCTGGCCCGGTCGCCCGAGGCGGCCAATGGGCTGACATTCCTGATTGGCTTCCTGCCCTACCCCAGCAGCGCCTTCGTACCGATCCACACCATGCCCTCATGGCTGCAGGGTTTCGCCCACAACCAACCGGTGACGCCGGTCATCGACACCGTTCGCGACCTGCTGACCAACCACTCGGTGGGGACCAGCGCAGCGCAGGCGGTCGGCTGGAGCGTCGCCATTATCGGGGTGTCAATGGTTCTCTCGGCCGTCCTGTTCCGCCGCCGCACCCGATAGACGCAGGTGTCCCGCTCACGAGCCGAACAGGGCGGCGGCCCGGGCATTCATTTCCGTCGGGGAGACGTCTTCGATGTGCTGGCTCATCATCCATTGCTGGCCAAACGGGTCGCGCAGGCGCCCGCCTCGCTCCCCGTAGAACTGGTCTTCCAACGGGTAGAGGACCTCGGCGCCCGCCGCCACGGCACGCTGCCACGCCGCGTCCACGTCCTCCCAGTACAACGCCATGAGTGCGGTGACCACGCCGCCCAGGGACTCGGGGGTACCGATCGGTCCCTCGTGGCCCGACTCCTCGGTGATCATCACCATCGAGTCGCCAATGCGCACCTCGGCATGGATCACCTCGCCGCTCGGCCCGGTGAACCGCTCCCCTATTTGTTCCGCCCCGAATGCCGCTCGGTAGAAATCGATGGCTCCGGCACCGTCGGAGACGACCAGGCGGGGCGTCACCGTATGGAACCGCTCGGGTATGCCCGGCACGCTCGCCGGTTGCGAGTCCGCCATGTTTTGCTCCTTCCGCTCTCTGCCGGTCTTCTGGGCGACCGGCGTCAGTCGACGAGATAGGCCAGATCCACCGTCAACGCCTCGCTCGACGATTCGTCGACCAGCGCGCCCACCCCGATCCGATCGTTGATCACCGCCACCAAGGCCCGCCCGTCGTCCCGCCAGAGCTCGAGCGAACGGCGAAGCCGGGCGTCACGGGCAGCATGGCGAAAGCACAGCTCACCGGCGACATTTACCTGATTCTTGACTACCTCGAGGCGGCGATGGGCGAACGAATCCCGCTTCAACCACGTCCCATTCCCCCCGGTGAAACCGACCAGGAGGTCCTCACCCCAGGAGACCACCTCGCGCAGGCGAACATCGCGCAGGGCGCACAGGGGATCCACCAGCAATTCGAATCCCGGCCCCACGGGAACGGCCGAGGCAGCGGGCGCCAGAGCCAACATGGTGCGTCCCATGGTGAACCAAACCACCGTCATCACGACGATGAAAACGCCAAGGAGCCCGATTGCCATCATCGGCTCGGTACCCTCTCGGGGTACCCCGAAACCTTCTGATTTGTCATGGCGAACCACCCTATGTGTTGCCTGGGACTACGAAATCACAGGAGCGTGACGCACAGGGACGCTTGACCGGACCTGGTGGTCTCACACCTCGACCCGACGTGGGTCAACGGTGAGCGGCCACTTCGGCGATGGCCGCTCCGGCCCGCTCGACGCAGGTGTGCATCTGCTGGTCGGAGATCACCAGGGGAGGGCAGAACGCCACCGTCGAACTGCCCAGCGGGCGAGCGATGACACCCTTGGCCAACATGGCGTCTCGAACCTCGGTGGCGTCGATCCCCTGGCCCAACTCCAGCGCCCAAATCCCCATCGTGCCGCGCGCCCCGACCACCGCGTCCCCGTCCACCAGCGCCTGTAGTCCCCCACCGAGGTGGCGGGCGATGTCGCCCGCCCGCCCCGCCAGGTCGTCGCGCTCCAGCACGTCGAGGTTGGCCAATGCGGCCGCGGCCGTGACCGGGTGGCCACTGAAGGTGTACCCGGTGCGCAACACGAACGCGGCGTCGGCTTCCAGGGGAGCCCGCACCGCCGGGCCCACCAGCACGCCTCCCATGGGGAGGTAACCCGACGTGACGCCCTTGGCGAAGGTCACGAGATCGGGTCGCACGCCGAAATGGGTCGCGCCCCACCACTGCCCGAGCCGGCCGAAGCCACACACCACCTCGTCCAGCACCAGATAGGCGCCCCACCGGTCGCACCGCTCCCGCAACCCGGCCAGGTAACCGGACGGGGGCGGGTGTACGCCGCCCGCCGCGATCACCGGCTCGGCCAGCACCGCCGCCACCCGGCCCTCAGTCGCTTCGGGCAGGGCGTCGAGTGCCGCCAGGTCGTCGTACGGCACCTGGACGATCTCGGGGACGAGCGGGCCGAAGCCCGCCCGGTTGGCTGGAAGCCCGCTGGCCGACATGGCGGCATAGGTGACCCCGTGATAGGACGGCCGTCGGCTCACGATGACGGTCCGCTCGGGATGGCCGGCGCGGGACTGGGCGAGCCGGGCCAGCTTCACCGCCGTCTCGACCGCCTCCGAGCCGCCTGAGGTGAGAAAGACCCGGGCGTCGGGCATCGGGGCCAGCCCGGCCAGGCGTTCGGCCAGGGCGTCGGCGGCAGGGTTGGTGAAACGGTCGAAGGTGTGGAACGTGTCCAGCCGGCGCATTTGGGCCGACACCGCATCGGCAATCTCCGCCTGGCCGTGGCCCACGTTGCAGTACCACAGGCTGGCCAGGGCGTCGATGTACCGGCGGCCGTCGGCATCCACCAGCTCGGCGCCCGACGCAGAGACGATGTCGACAAAGCCGTCCCGCGGAGCGGCGGGACGCGCGAAGGGGTGCAGGAATGCCGGTAGGTCAGCGGTCTCGCGGGTCATCGGTTCCATCATGGTCGGTCGGCCTAACGGAGCGCGGCCACCACGATGGTGGCCCAGAGGTGATAGCCGGCGTCGCTCGGGTGGTAATGGTCGGCCGCGAAGTAGCGCTCCGGGTCATGGCGAAACGCCGGTCCGGTCCCCGCCGCGATATCGACGTAAATGGCGTGGCGGCGGCGGGCCAGATTTCGGATGTCGCTCGCCAACTCCCGGCCCCGCCACCCGGCCACCGCTCGCAACGGCTGGGCCAGGCGCGCTGCGCCGCCCAGGTCCGGAACTCCCAGCACCACCACCTGCACGACCGACGCCGGAAGACCGGCCAGGAGGCGCCCGTAGTCGCGGCGAAACCGTGACCGCCACGTCAGGTGGGTGGCATCGTTGGCACCCACGCTGATGAAGACCTCCGATGGGTGCAACGCAGCGAGGTGGGGAAGTTGCAGCCGCAGCACGTCGGCCACCCGAGCCCCGGAGCGGGCCAGGACGGTGAGGCGGACGGGTTGGCCGAGGAGACTCGCAACCTGTTCGGGCAGGATGTCGGCAACCGTCGACGCACCGACACCGGCCGCGGTCGAGTCGCCCAGCCACACGACCGTGGCGACGGCGCCGCCCGCCGTCGGAGGCGGCCCGGCCAGGAGGTCATCGGGCGCAGGCGGCGGGTCAAGCGGGTGGGGGTGTCGAACGGCCAGCCACGCCTCGCCGCCCAGGACGACCCCGCTCGCCACCAGGACCACAGCCACGACGGCGGTGGAGCGGGCAGTTTTGCTCACCCTGTCTGCCTAGTCGGTAGAGGATGGGAAATGCCGGGCGCGGCGATTGCAGGGCGCAGGTGGACTGCCTATACTCGTGCCAGCCAGTATTCGTGCGATGCCACGCTCACACTGTGGCCGGGCGCCGACAACGGGTCCATTTCTGTCTTCCATAACTCTTCGATCTTCTTTGCGATCTCTCGCCACGGCGTCGGCACGCCGTCAGCTATCACCGCGGCCATGAAGTCGTCCGGAACGCTCAGCTTTCCTTTGCCCCTGAGACGGGAGTTACCGACCTCCCGGCATATGAGGTACTCGATGTTCACTTTCAATCGCGGATCGTCAGGCGCATGATCTGACCGACTTGCGGCGAACTCACTCAGCTTGTCCAGGGCCAGACGCAAACCCGTCATCGGGAACGCGATGCCGTCCTCCGTCCGCTCCACGTCCCAGGATACCCACAACGATCGGCCTTTCGGAATGCGAGACCTCTGGCCCTGGGAAATCTCCAAGACCGGACCGGCGAACATCTGGCCATGGCCCACTAGGCGCTCAAACTTGTCCCGTTCGCTGTCCGGCCACGGTACCGCTTGACCCAAACCGAGGAGCTGCAGCAATTTCAGGAAGCGATCGGTTACGATCTTCCGGTCGGTGACGTCCGAGCCTCTGCCCCTGGACTTCCAATCTTCGTCGTCCTCCACCCACCGCTGAATGTTCCGGCTGAGGGAGCCGGGCTTCGATGACTTGGCCGCCGGAATGGGAACCTGAAAGTGCATGAAGTCCAGGTCGTCCAAGGAGGTCATCGAGCATCCGACAAAGCCCGCAGAATTGTGGTGGGAAAATACATTCAAAACCGCACCAGCCGATCCAACACCGGACGGCAACACGAAGGTGATCGGACAAACCCATTGTAGGGGCTCAGCGCCCGAGTCGGTTGGGGCGGCGGTGTCCGCCCGACTGGTCCGGTCATGTTCAGTGATCAAGATCCAGGTCCCCGGGCTGCTCCTCGCCACCCACAACCCATAGCCTTCCCACGAGCAGATCGAAGCCAGTCGGTCAATCACGCGGCAACGAGCATCCGCGCCCTGACGGCGGAGTCCGATCGAGAACCTCACCGCTAAGCCCGATGACCAAGGCGGCTCCTCCGTCGTGACCGATGGGCTGTCATCTGAAACGATCCGGACGGGGACCTGAGCTGGATATTGCAGCGAGAGGATGGGAGAATCTTCAGCTACCGCCACCGCCGCAATCCGGCTACATACCCCGAGTATGTCGGCAGCGTGGCCCCGGTTCAGCTCGACCGAGTCCAATTCGAGAGCGATCAATCCCTCGACCCGGTTCGTCCATTTATACAGTACCCCGGGATTGGGGCGGGCGCTTCCTCGGCAAGTCCATTCCGTAGGGCTCGTGGTTTCGCTACGGAGGTTGCCCAGCCCGACACGACCGATCATCTCGCCCACCTCGCTACTTGCGGTGTGCACCGAGGTTTGGAGGACAAGGCCCAGCCCGTTTGCACCCGAACTAAGAGTTTCGAAGAAGATATCCCGGTCGAGCGGTGACATCGCATTCGCGATCGGCGGCGAGACCTGACGACCATTGTCAGTGTGCAGCGACCAGAAGTAACCGGGCCGGTCAACAATGTGGCGGATCTCGAAGCCAACGTTCACAAGAGGATTGCGAACGACCCTGGCTCCAGAACGCGCCAGATCTCCGAGTGCCTGGGGAGCAAGACGCGGTTCGTCTATCGCTGCTCACCCCCGGCCAAACTAATCGCCTTGTACTCAACGTCAGGCTTGGAACGTATGGTCCGGAACCAACGTCGAGGGTCTATTCGTTCGACGATCGCCCATCGGTTGGCCTGGTTGGCGTGGAACCAGGCGGGAGTCTCCTCCGCCAAGAACAGGTCGCGCACGGTTCTTCTTCTACGTGCCCGCGTTCTGCCGATGAGTCGTGCCCCAAGGAATGCGAACGATATCGCCTGAACAAGCAGGATCCACCGGAATGCCCTTGCCAGGTGTACGGTGTCGGGGCTCGTTGCAATGTATGCTGCGAGCAGGGTCACGGATCCGACGGAGACGTAGGCTGCTATTCGGGGTAACAGCCGCAGACGCGCTGCAATGCTGTCCGGGACCGGAAGATCCAAGCGAGAGAAAAGGAAGCCCGGCACGAGAAGAAGAACCGCTATAATCGCTTGCGGTTGGCTGATTGTCGCGTGCATTCCCCCGTGCCACGCCCAAGGCGACCACCGGTCGAAGGTAAAGAAGCCCACGGCGTAGGTGAGCAACAATACCGCACCGACGAAAAGGCTGATCGTCGTCGCGCCGCCCGTCGCGATATCGGTGATCAGTATGAAGCATTCGGTCGATATAGCGCCGTAACGTCGATCGTTCGAACTGCGGCGCCAATGCGCATGGGCCCTATTGGAAACAGGATCGTTTACCTTGGAAAGGTCGTAGTAAAGCCGATCCTGCTCGATTTCTTTGGCGGCATCCTTCAGTATTTTAGAGACCCCCTGTCCAGGGTATTCAGGCGCCACCGTCCCGGCAAGGAGGAACGCCTCCTCGAGCGGGCGGCCATCCGTCCCACGAGCTTCCCCACCTGCCTGCTCCGCTTCCCAAGTCCGAACCCGCACCACCTGTGACAGCAAGCTCTGGCACCGTTCTAGCTCCATTTTGGACAGCGCACGGTGCGAGTTCACCAGCGCATCCTCGACCTGAGGGCTCGGCACGTCTCCCCGTTCGAACGGTGACCTGAGGTCCTCAGGCAACCCGGTTGCCAACGACCTCAGGTGCTCCCGGAGCGAGGCTAGGTCGACCCCGGGTCCGAGGATTGGAGCCGGTCGGCGATACTCTCCAGGTCGGTCTTGAGCTGTGTTATTGGATTCTTGTCCGTGTCACATCGAAGAACCATACGTTCGATGTTCAGGCCGGGCTCGACATGGGCGATGATGTGATAGGACGGGATCGTGGGGGGCAATGCCGTGCTATATTGGACCCGGTACACCCGTCGCAGGGGCCCGAGCTGGAAGGCGATCGATCGCAGGAGACCGCGCAATCGCTCTTCCTCAGCTTTGAGCGGTGCCCGGTAACGCAGAAAGTGTTCGTCTCTGCTTCTCGGGAGTCCCACGACGACTAGATATTCTTCGACGGCCATAAGGAGGAGGGCAAAGAAGGTATCAAGGGTCCCCTGCAGCGTTGGGTCCTCGGTTTTCAGGAAACTGATGAGTCTGGCGGCGACGGGTGACAGAGGACGGCTTTGTCGAGTCACCGAGGAGGGTGTTGGCCTGCTTTGCCGCCGGAAGAGGGATAGAAGGGAGGCTTGGAGCAACCAACGTGCTTCGTCGCCTGAAGCGAACAGCTCCTCGTATTGTTTGTTGGTCGCTTCTTTCGAGGTGCTCGTCGCCTGCAACAGGCTGCGAAGCAGACGGTAGAGGCCTGAGGCCAGCAGGGGCGAGATCTCATTCTGTGTCAGCCGTGGGACTTGGACGGATTCCTCGTCGACGACCTCGAGAGGGAATGCCGAGCCTCTGGGAAGTCGAGCGATCGGCACCCACAGGAGGCGTTCGCGTTCCGTCTGGCGACCGCGTAGCGCTGAGTACTGCAATCCGGCGTCCATCTGTTCGGCGGTCAAGAGTCCAGTTGTCACATCTAGCTCGACTGTGCGCTCGATCGTTCCATGGCGAGCAAGCGACAGAAGGTCAGTGATCCGCCGGATATGGTTTTGGTGCAGCGCGGAGTCGAGAAAAGACAGGCCGATCCACCCCTCGGATCTCGGAAGCCGAGGCGCTGCGGCCGGCTGCGGCTCGGCTCGAATCGCCTCTTCGAGATACTTCCGCCCGTCCATGTGAGCCGAACCGGTGCCGATGCCGGACGGTTCGGGTAACGCTTCGCTGTGCGCCAAGCTGTGACTCCCAGTGCCCTTGGTCCCCGGACGGCGGTGATCGTAGTTGGGAGGGGACTCGGCAGCAGGTCGGAGCTTCGAGATTTATGCGAAAGGATAGCCAAAGCCGCCCGCAGACCCGCGCCCCTCTTCGTAGCCAGGCGAGCCTGGTGCGCGTTGGCGTCGCCCACGAGGTCTCGGACAGCTGTGGCTTGAGCGCCGGTGTCGATCCAATCATCAACCGGCATGACCCGATCGGGGGCCGGAGCGCGAAAGGCGGGGTCAGGCTTCGTTGGCGGTAGTCGGGCGGAGTGGTGCGGCGGAGGAGTCCGCCCCACGTCGTCGGGACGGAGGTCTTTGCGGAGCTCGACGAAGCCGCTACGAAGAACCGTCGCAACGAGCGGACCGAGAACGAAGCCGCTCGCCTCGATACCTGTGACGACAGTCGGTGTCTATTCCTTGTGCTACGCGGGCTAGAACAGTGATATGTGCCGTCTCTTCGGACTGTCCGCTGGCGACCGCCGCGTTGGAGCAGCGTTCTGGCTCCTCGACGCGCCTGACAGCCTCGAAGAGCAGAGTCGCCGAAACCCCGACGGCTGCGGGGTGGCCGGATTCGACGCAGCGGGCGAGGTCGAGTTGCACAAGTCCCCGGTCGCGGCATGGGACGATCCCGAGTTCGGCAACGCCGCACGGCGCTTGACGTCTTCGACGTTCGTTGCCCACGTCCGTCACGCCAGCACGGGCGGGCGGAGCTACGAGAACACTCATCCGTTCACCGAAGGCAACGTCGTGTTCGCTCACAATGGTGCCCTAGGTGGCTTGGATGTGGTCGACGAACATCTCGGCCAGTACCAACGGGTCGTCCATGGCGAGACGGACTCGGAGAGAATGTTCGCGCTCATCGTCAAGGAGACCGCGGCGCACGGCGGAGATCTGTCAACCGGAATCTCCGTGGCCTCTGGGTGGCTGGCCGAGCATGTGCCGGTGCTGTCGCTGAACTTGATCGTCGTGACGCCAACGGACCTGTGGGCCCTGCGCTACCCGGCAACGAACGAGCTGTACCTCCTGGACCGCAACCCGGGTGGCCAGCACGGCGATCAGCATCTCCTTGGTGTCGGTCAACACGGCGGGATCCGTGTTCTCTCGTCGGATCTCCGCGCCCGGGCTGCCGTCGTGATAGCCAGCGAACGAATAGACGAGAACCCAGCGTGGGCGCTTTTAGCGCCTGGTGAGTTGGTGCATGTCAACCACGAGCTCAAGATCGAACGAAACCTCGCCTTCGATCGTCCACCCCGCTACCACTTCGCGCCGCCACGCTGAGCCCGGGTGGTCCGCCGAGCGTGAACCTTCACCGCCATTGAGACCATAGCGCGAGGGGGGGCGTGCCGCAAGCGACCCAAACGTGCTGATCATGACTCGTTCGCTGAGCCGATTGCCGCCAGAACCTATGGAGCCAGGAGTTGTCGAACCGGTGCGTTGTCTGCGGTAAATGAGTCGACCCGGGAGCGCTGAACCGGTCGAGGAGTTGGCGGCGAGGGCGCGGGCGACCGGCGCTGGCCCGCGGTCGCTCGGCACGAGGTGGCTGTGCCTGTCCGGTGCCGCGTTCGCTGGGGAGCCTCGATGACCGAGCATGCGGTGGTGATCGCAGGAGGCGGCCCGACCGGACTGATGTTGGCGGGTGAACTGGCGTTGGCCGGGATCGATGTCGTCATCGTCGAACGACGCGCCAGTCAGGTTGTCGACGGATCGCGATCCGGGGGTTCTTCACTCCCGCACCATCGAGGTGCTCGATCAGCGTGGCATCGCGGAACGATTTCTCTCGGCCGGCCAGGTCGCCCAGGTTGTCCTGGACATCAGCGACTTGCCCACCCGACACAACTACGGACGGTTGGTCGACACCAGGCATGATGGCGGCTGCGAGCTCCCGGTCCTTGGCCAGGTCGCTGCGCCCCCGGCCGTGTTGATCCGACCTGACGGATACGTCGCCCGGGTGGGAAACCTCACGGACCCAGAGTTGCCTCAAGCAATTGTCACCTGGTTCGGAGCGGCCACTCCGGCTCATTAGAACCCGACATCCGAGCCCCACCGCGCCTGGGAACGGCCGGCGACATCAACCGCTGCCGCCTTTGAATGTCACAGCCAGCAGACCGTGGCGCGTTCGGACGCTTCGTCCCGGCTGCCCCACAACACGGTCTTCCGAATGTCACACAGTCGTCACGACGGCACACCCCTGCCGACGGTCAGGTCAGGAGACGGCGCGGGTGGACCACCGTGGCCGACCACGCCTGCGACGCCGGGCCGATCAGCTCCATTGGCCCACCCGCCAACTCGACAAGCGTCGCCGGATCGCAATCGCCCGCCGCCACCGCCCACCCGACGTAGGCCGGGCTGACCGAGAGGGGACCGGCCCGACGGGCGGCGGTGCTGGTGGCCTGGGCCGACGACTGGGCCAGGCGCAACTTCGTTCGCTGGATGTGGCAGGACCACCCCCACAGGCGGTCCCCGCTGTCGCCCGCACCGCCTGTCGGTGGCGACGCGACATGGTGAACGGCCCCGGTGCCTACCGCGACGAGACGCGGGAGACGGCCACGCCAACCACCAACCACCAACCACCAACCCCCTGACCCGATCGGCAATCTTGGTCACTTCTGCACATCTGTGGCGCGTTGTGGTGGCTATTTCGTCGTAGCGCGCCCGGGATGCGCAGGAGTGACCAAGAAGGGAGCTACGCGCCCGAGATTGGCTTCAGATCGGGGATTCCATCGCACCGCGACGCCCGCGAGGGCCGAGGGACCGATGTCGGTCCGGACAGTCGCGGGACGGAGCAGCGCCACGGCCAGCCCGGAGCCACCACCGGCCCACCTGCGCACCGTCGAGCAGCCACAACCCGGCGACAGAGAATCCGAGGTCCCAGAAACACCGGCTGCCCAGGCGGGTCGTTCGAGGCAAATTTTGCGACAGCCCGCCGAAAGGTCAAATCACGCCCGGTTTGCAACGCAAAGTACGGCCCGGCCCGGCACTACCGGCGCGCGGGCGCGGCGGGGCTCCGACCAGCGCTTCCACGGCGTCGGCCCCCCGCCGCCCCGCTCGCCGGGAACGACCGTTGCGACCGCTCGGCCGCTTCCCGATGGGACGGCTGGTCGAGCACAATGGCGACGGTCGCGGTCAGGGCGGCGACCCCGACCTCTGTCGCCCCGCTCAGCGGCACGCGGCTGCCATTCTCTGGTTGCTCAGTGTTCTGCGGTCCCCCGAAGTCGTTGCGCGCTCTCAGCAACCGAAGTTCCGTCAGGTCCCTACGGTTCGTTGACGGGCGGCGGCATAGCCGCACGTCGCTTGCACGTCGCTTGCACGTCGGCCTGCAGTTGGGCCGGCGCCATGGGACCGCCGCTGGCGCACAGGCCGGCGTCGACTCGTTGAGGCCGGAGTAGTGCAGAAGACCAGCCGTGCGGATCGGTCTGGCCGGGCGCACGCCCGGTCCTTGCCTGACCTGCGCTGCTAGGGTTCAGTACCGGCGCGGGGGAAGACGAGGGATGTGGAATGGCAAAGATCAAGCTGGTCTCGCTGGAAGACGGCATCACCTCGTGCGGCTTCAGGAAGATCGCGGCGTACATCTCCCGGGTGAACGCCGACACCGAGGCGTTCTACGTCTCGACCAACCAGTACCGCAGTCTGCTGGGGAGTATCAAGGGCTCGTTCGGGGGCAAGGGAGACCTGTCCGAGGCTGAGGTGGATGAGATCGCCCGGGGTCTGCTGGGCGCCGACCTGGTGGGCTTCTCCTCGATGACCGGCTACGCCGACCTCACGAAAAAGATCATGCACCGGCTGCGGCAGCTGGACAAGAACACCTTCATCCTGTGGGGTGGCATCCATCCCATCATCCATCCCGAGGATGCGATCTGCGCCGATGTCGACGCCATCTGCACCGGTGAGGGCGAGTTCGCGTTCGAGGAGTTCTTCCAGCTGTTCCAAGAGGGCCGCAGCTTCACCGGCGTCAGCAACTTCTGGTTCCGAGACGGCGACAATGTGGTCCGCAACGGCTTTCTCCCACTGATGACAGCCGAGGAGATGGACGGACTTCCCTTCCCCCAGTATGGGAAGGACGAGAAGATCTACAAGACGGGCAAGGGCTTCGTCCCGATGGGCCTGTCGGACTACCTGGCCAACGACGGGCTGGGGTACGCCACGTTGTGGTCGATCGGGTGCCCGTTCCACTGCACCTTCTGCGGCAACACCAAATTCATCGCCAACGATCCCCTGTACAAGAAGATCCGTCACCCCAGTGCCCGCTACATCGTCGACGAGATCAAGAACGTGCGGAAGCGCTTCCCTCATGTGAGCCAGGTCAGCTTCCACGACGACAGCTTCATGGCCATCACCTATCGCGAGTTGGAGACCTTCGCCGAGCTGTGGAAGGCCGAGTTGGGCATCCCCTTCGCCGTCTACGGGGTCATCCCGAACTACGTCAAGAAGGACAAGTTCGAGATCCTCACCTGGGCCGGCATGAACCGGGTCCGGATGGGCATCCAAAGTGGGAGCCAGGAAATCCTGGATTTCTACCGACGCCCCACCCCCCCCGAGCGAATCCTCGAGGCGGGCGGGGTCATCGCCCCATTTGCCCCGAAATACCACATTCCGCCGGCCTACGACATCATCATGGACAACCCCATCGAGACACGGCAGAACGTGGTGGACACGCTCGAACTGCTGTACAAGATGCCTCGGCCATACACCCTGTACACCTATTCGCTCAAGGTGATCCCGAATACCGAAATGGCCCGGGAGATGAAGGCCCGGGGCATCGACCTGGACGAGATCTCGGCCAACTATTCGTTGATCCCGCCCAAGGTGGCCAACCTCCTGCTGTACGTGCTGGCGCTGCGCAAGCCGCCCCGCTGGCTGTTCGAGCGGCTGCTCAAGCGAGTCGAGGCGAGCGGGACACCACAGCCCGAATACCCGCGGATCGGCATGGCCCTGCGGTCGATGTACATCGGCAAGCGAGGGCTGGAGCACTTGCGCTTCATGGACTTCTCGATCATCCCGGGATGGGGTGGTTACATCGCCTGGAAGATTGGCATCGTGGGCCTGTGGCGACGCAAGGTGGTAGGGCGGTTTCCCCGGCCGGACCCCTCGGCCCGACGCAGGCCGGAGAATGCTGCACGAATTCCGTTGAACGTCCAGGACGACGCGGTCGCCAGCTGATTCACCACTGACGCGAACGAGCCGCCGGCACGGCCGGCGGCCCCTCGGTGTGGCTATTGCCTCTTAGAGAGCGCGAACGTTCTGCGCTTCTTCGCCCTTCCTTCCGGGCGCCACGTCGAACTCGACGTGCTGACCCTCTTCGAGGGAGCGATAGCCGTTACCGGCGATGTTCGAGTAGTGGACGAAAACATCGTCGCCCTGCTCGCGGGAGATGAAGCCGAAGCCCTTCTCAGAATTGAAGAACTTGACGGTTCCGGTTGTCACTTTTTGATCTCTTCTCAGCATCCGAGCCGGTCCTTGTGACCCGCTCGATGTATCCAGGGTACCGGCTGGGCAGCCAAAACCCCCGCTCGGACGAAGCCGCTCGCTCAGTGGCCGAAGCTGGATGCCTGAATTCGCGACGACACGGTCTGGACCAAACTGCTTTCCAGCCCCGCGTCCAACGGAGCGCAGGAGCACTGGAAGATGACCATCCGGAACTCCACTCGTCCCTGCACGAAGTCGACATTGTCGGCAATCCCGGTGTCCGCCGTGTGGCCGGACATGAACGTCAGGCTCAGCCGCTCGGCCACACCGGCGAACCCGGCCGGTGTGGGCAGGGAGCTGACGGCGGCGACGGCGACGCTGGTGGCGCCCTCGTTGTCCAGATCACTCACCACCTCGGCCTGGAGGCAGGCGTCGTATCCGGGCGACTCGACGCGCGTGCGGGTGATGGCGGCGTCATGGTCAGAGGCCTGGAGGAAGGCGGTGGAGGTGAGATCGCCGCTTTCCAGGCCATTGGCCTGCAGGTCGCGGGAGTACTGGCTGAGGGCGCCGGCGCTGCGGTTGCCCACCGGTATCCCGGATAGGCAGGCGGAGGGGGCGTTGGCCACCGTCAAGGGATAGTTTGCGCTCTGCACCGAAACCCACTGCGAGCTCAGGTCCTGTGGCTGGACCGTGAGTTGGAGGGCGATGGCGTTGGCCGCGGCCCCGGCGTCGGGAGCCGCAGGGGGCGGAATGGTCGTTGGGCTGGCCTGCGCCGGTCGGTGCGACGCCGAGCCCACGTGAAACCCGAGCACGCCGACTGCGACTGCTACCACCACCACTGCTACTACGGCGGCGATGACGACGAGGGCGGTGCGAGAGGCAGGTCGCGCTGACCCGGGGTCAGGGGCAGGAGCGTGGATGGAGCTTGGCGGCGGTTGGTTCGACCAAGACCCACTTGGCGTCGGCCCAGGCTGGAACGACGACGGCCCGGCGTAGGGCGGTGGCGAATGGGACGGCGGCGACGCCTGGGGCGGTGGCCCGGCGTACGACGGTGGCCCGGCCGCGGTCGGCGTGAAGGGTCGCTGGTCCTCGGGCGGTCGCGGGGCCGTTATGACCGAGGCGCGTGGGGCAGGCTGTGTCTTCTCCGCCACGGACATGCCGGAGGGGGCAAGCGACATCTGGAGCGGAGGAGGAGGCAGCGGCGCCCCCCTCGGCGGGGGTGGCGGCGACTGGGGCTCCGACGAGAGGGCCCAGGGCTGCGGGAACGACCCCAGCGCAGCCTGCGCCTCGTTCGTGACGGGCGCGGGCAATGGCACCGCCCAGGGCGGCGGTGGCGGGAGCGCGCCGGGCTGAGGCGCCTGCGGACCGGCTGATGGCGACCACGTTGGCGGGGCTTGCGGAGCGGGGGGCGACCACGTTGGCGCTGGCGGCGGGCTCGCCGATGGCGCGACGGCCGGGGCGGGTTGGGGCTCAGGGACCGCATTGCGGAAGTCCCGCAACAACCCCATAAGTGACGAGGTCTGTTCAGAACAGCGGCAAGCGCTGGGCTCCAATCCGCACCGCGCGCATTTCATGGTCGAACTCCACCCTCTTGCCGGAACAGGAGGATTATCGGACCACCGCTGCCCTGGGTTGAGAGCTCGATGAGGCCATATTTGGTGATTTCAGTGATAAACGGTGGGTTGTTGTGGCATCCCACCCCCTTACCTGGATCACGCCGTTCGGCGGCGCCTGCGGGTGCGCACCACGACCACGCCGGCGATGACCAGCAATGCGCTGATGGGCAACAAGATGGTCTCGGGCGACTCAGGCACCTGGGCCGGCATCGACGGTGTCAGGGTGACGGTCAGAATGCTGCGGTAGAGCGCCGGATCGTCGGCCGTCACCGTCCACGTCGGCGCGCCCCCCTGCCC
>Ga0302325_10010688_pt1 | contig 19850 bp, 17 predicted proteins | sample Palsa_T0_2_FD_201948 | JGI IMG/M metagenome (GOLD analysis project Ga0302325, IMG submission 201948) | Peat permafrost microbial communities from Stordalen Mire near Abisko, Sweden - Palsa_T0_2 | ecosystem: Environmental > Terrestrial > Soil > Palsa > Peat permafrost | place: Sweden: Abisko...
GCAGCAGCTCGGCCTCGCTGTTGACCACCGCCATCACTCTCGCCTTGAGCGCGGGCGGCGCGATCGCCGGCGGCACGGCCGCCGGCAGCAGGTCGACGGCCAGCTGCAGTTCGGCCAGCTCGCCGGCGCAGCCTGGACACTCGGTGAGGTGGGCGGCGAAGCGCTCGGCCTCGTCGTCCTCGAGCGCGCCGAGGGCGTAGGCCGCCACGTCGGTGCAACGGGGGCAGGACGATGCGCTCATTGGGCTGGCTCCAGTTGCCCCAGGTGTCCGCGCAGCTTCTCCAGGCCGAGGCGCATGCGGCCCTTGATGGTGCCGATCGGCGCGTCGAGCATGCGCGCGATCTCGGTGTGGGTGAACCCACCGTAGTAGGCGAGCTCGATCACCCGGCTCTGCTCGTCGGGCAGCTCGCTCAGGGCCGCTCGGATCTCGCGCGCCTCATCGCGACGCGCGACCTCTGAATCGGTGCGTTCCGGGGCGGCCAGGCGCTCCTCGAGGCCCTCGTCGCTGGCCCGCCGGCGGTCATGGGCCACGCTGCGCCGCAGACCGTCGATCGCGCGGTTGTGCACGATTCCGAGCGTCCACGTCCGCACGCTCCCGCGCTTGTGGTCATAGCGTGCGCCGCTGCGCCAGATCGACACGAACGCCTCCTGCACGACGTCCTCGGCCTGCGAGCGACTCCCGCACATCCGGTAGGCCAGCGAGAACGCGGCGTTGGCGTGACGCTCGTAGATGATCTCGAAGGCCGCCGCCTCGTTCTCGCTCACCAGCTGCATGAGCTCCTCGTCGGCGAGCGAACGAAGGTCGCCGCCGGAAACGACGTCCTTGGGGCGTATGCGGGCCATGAGGAGCGATACGTGACGGCGGCCCCGGTCGGATCACCGGCGGCGCATCAGCGGTCGCCGAGCAGCCGGCGCACGCCTTGACCGGCATCGTGCAGCGCGCGCTCGGCCGCGTCGCGGGCGCCGGCCATCCCCGCGCGGGGATGATGCTTGGCGCGCTGGCGCGCGCGCAGGACGACCAGCGCGGTGCCGGCGGTTCCGCCCACGACCACGGCGGCCGCCGGGCGCAGCCAGTTACGCGGATCGCGCATGGCCGACAGTTCCCACGACTCGAGTTCCTCGGCGGCGATCTCGGTGAGGTTCGTCAGCGTGGACTCGAGGCGATGGACGAGATCGTCGGGCGGCTCGATCGGCGCCAACGCGGCCCGAAGCAGGTTCTCGAGGTTGGGGGCCGCCTCGGTCATGCCCCACCACCGTTCGGATTACCCACGATGCCCTCGAGTTGACGAATGGCCCGATGGATGAGCACCTTGGTGGCGCCGTCGGAGCGTCCGAGTGCCCGGGCGATCTCGCGATTGTCCATACCGAGGGCGAAACGCATGATCAGCGCCTCGCGCCGATCGTCGGGCAACTGCGTCACCCCTTCCAGGACACGGGCCAGTTCGTCGCGGCCCTCCACGAGCTCCTCGGTCGTGTGCAACGCCTGCAGTGGCGTCGACTCGTCGATCGGCGCCTGCGGCTTGCGGGAACGATCGCGGTACAGATTGGCGGCCAGGTTGTGAGCGATGCGAATGAGCCACGGGCGCAGCGGTCGACCGTCGGACTCCCGCTGGGCTCGCTCGAAGTGCCGATACGCCTGCAGGAAGGTCTGCTCGGTGAGGTCCTCCGCGTCGTGATGGTTGCCGACCCGGTAGTAGGAGTAGCTGTACACGTCGCGCACGTGAGCTCGGTACAGCTCGGTGAACTCTCGGTCGAGCTGCGCCTTCGGCTTGGTGGACTCGCTCACTCATGCGCAACCCTATCCCTCCGTGCCTACGTTCAGGCCACCCCGGTCATCTGGGTGGGACTTGTCCCGGGCTCGGAGGCCGCCGCGACCCGCTCGCGCGAAGCCGGCACGCCGCCGAGCCACTCCCACTGCAGGTTGACGCACGCCCACACCCGATCGGTGACGGCGCCGGCGGCCCGGCGAGACGGCTGCTCGGTGCTCGGGAAGCTGAGCGGACGTCCGCAGCGCAAGCGAACCTTACGGGGGCGGAGGACCCAGCCGCGCCGGACGTCCTCGCTGCCCATCACGGCGACCGGAACGACGCGGGCGCCGGACTCCAGCGCCAGTCGCCCCACGCCCCGGCGCGGGCTCCCGAGCGGCCCGGGGCGCACCCGCGTGCCCTCGGGGAAGATCACGACGCAATCGCCGCGCGCGAGGATGGCGCGTGCGGTGGCCATCGCTTCGGTGTCGCTGGCCCCCCGGCGCACCGGAAAGGCACCCAGGCTGTTGAGGATCCACGCCTGCCACCGCCGGTTGAACAGCTCCTCCTTGGCGACGTAGTAGACGGGACGACGTACAAGGGTCCCAATGACGAACGGATCAAGAAAACTACGGTGGTTGGACGCGAGAATGAGCGGTCCGGACTTCGGCAGGTGCTGGCGACCGATCCGCTCCATCCGGAAGTACAGAAGGAAGAACGCCAGCAGCATGTAGCGCAGCGGCCAGTAGACCAACGGGTTGACCCCGTCGTTGAGTGTGCGCTCGTGGAACCCGTGCAGCTCGGCCGGGTCGACCGGGCTGCTCGACTCCTCCACCTGGCGGGAATTGCCGGTGATCGACATACCTGCTGATACCCGCTCTGTACAAGCGCGTTACAGTTGGTCGCACCCATGCCCGTCGATCGAGCCAGAGTCCTGCGCGGAGCCTTCGCCGGCACCGTCGCCGCCGGCGTGTGGGCGGCCCAGATGCCGCTGGACAAGCGCGTGTTCGGCTGTGAGTTCGACGACGTGGAATTGCTCGGCAAGGCGTTCACGCGCGGGCGAGCCTGGCCGGTGGTCGGACTGGCGCTGCACCTGCAGAACGGGGCGGTGTTCGGCGCGGCCTATGCGGCGCTGGCACCGCGACTGCCGATCCCGTCCTGGGGTCGGGGTCCGCTGGCCGCGGTGTTCGAACACTCGGCGAGCTGGCCGCTGATCGCGCTGACCGATAACGTCCACCCGGCCCGAGAGGAGCTCCCGCGGGCGTTCAGCAACCGCCGCGCGATCGCCCAGGCCACCTGGCGTCACCTGTTGTTCGGGTTCGTCCTCGGCGAGCTGGAGCGGAGACTGAACGCCGAGCCTGACGTGGAGATCCCCAACTACGACGACGTCGTGTCCTCCAACGGGCACGGCAACCTGGAGCACGCCACGTCGATGGGGTGAGCGCCCCCGGGCGGGGCGGCGGCGGCCGGTGCGGCGGCGGACCGTGTGGCGAGAGATCCTCGGTGGCGATCAGTTTCTCGCCACCCCCCTGAGCCGGCCATGCCGGCCGCGGACCGTGTGGCGAGAAATCCTTCGCATTGACCAGGTTCTCGCCAACCCCCCCACGTGGAGCCGGGCGAGCGTCACGGCGGTGCGCCTTGAGTGTCGAGCGCACACGGGCACGTCACGCCACCGTCACAGACCCCGCCCGGTAGCCGCGTCGGTCGGTCGCGTAAGGTCGCGTAAGGTCGCGCGAGCCGGATAGCGTCTGCGCGCCGGCGCGCGAAGCCGCGTGTGCGTCACCTACGATTGCCCGAATGGTCGCGGGCGAGTGGGATCCGCGCTTTGCGGGTGTGGCAGACGCGTTACGCGAGAACTTCACCCGCGGCGAGCTCGGTGCCGCGGTCGCGATCATCGTCGACGGCAGAACCGTCGTCGACGCCTGGGCGGGTTGGGAGGACGAGCAGCGAACCCGACCGTGGAGGCGTGACACCGCCGTCAACGTCTTCAGCGTCGCCAAGCCGCTGGTGGCAATCCTCGCGCTGCGTCTGATTGAGCGCGACGTGCTCGCGCTCGACCACCGCGTGGCCGCGGTTTGGCCGCGATTCGCCGCGGCCGGAAAGGACGGTGTGACGGTCCATGACCTGCTCACGCATCGCGCCGGGCTGCCGGCGTTGTCGGCGCCGCTGGAGCTGGCGAGCGCCTACGACTGGTCGGCGATGTGCGAGGCGCTGGCGGCACAGGAGCCCTGGTGGGAACCAGGCACCGCGCACGGCTACCACGTCAACACCTACGGCTTCCTGCTGGGGGAACTCGCCCGGAGGATCAGCGGGAAGCGTCCGAGCGAGCTGCTGCGTGAGGCGATCGGACCGACCCGCGAGGTGTGGTTCGGAGCACCGCGAGACGGGCGCCCGATCGCCGACTTCCTGTTCACGCCCGAGACGACGGGCATGTCGCAGGCCGAGCGTCCCCCGATGAAGCCGATGCAGATGAACGCGTACTTCAACCCGCCCGGGATTTCAGGCATCGGCACCGTCAACACGCCACAGTGGCGTGCGGCGGAGATCCCGTCGACCAACGGGCATGCCACCGCTCGCGGTGTCGCCGAGGTGTACGCGGGATTGATGGCCGGCGAAATCCTCGACGCCGCGATGCTCGCCAACGCGACGAGCGAGCACGTCAACGGGCCGGACCTCGTGCTGGAGCGCAACCAGCGCTTCGGCCTCGGCTTCCAGCTGCCGCTGCCGGAACGCCCGCTCGGCCGTAGCCCCAACGCGTACGGTCATTACGGCGGCGGGGGCGCGCTCGGCTTCGCCGACCCGGACGCCCGGCTGGCCTTCGCCTACGTGCTCAACCGCGGCGGCCCGCGCTGGCAGAGCCCACGCACGCAAGCGCTCGTCGACGCGGTCTACGAGGCGATCGCCTGACCCGCGGCGCGATCTGGGAGGATCCTGCGATGGGCGACTTCCTGGTCAGACGCGATGACCTTCGCGTCTGCAAGATTGGCGAGTCCGAAGCACCCGAGCTCGAGCCTGGCCAGGCGCGGCTGCGGGTGGACAGCTTCGGGCTGACGGCAAACAACGTCACCTATGCGGTGCTCGGCAAGATCATGTCCTACTGGGACTTCTTTCCAGCCGGCGAGGGATGGGGGCGCGTCCCGATGTGGGGCTTCGCCGAGGTGGAGGAAAGCCGGGCCGACGCGGTCGAACCCGGCGTGCGGCTGTACGGATATCTGCCCCCTTCGTCCTCCCTTGTCGTGACGCCCGTCAACGGCGGCGCAGACGGTTTCGTCGACGGCTCGCCGCAGCGCGTGGCGTTGCCCGCGACTTACCAGCGCTACGCGGCCACGAGCACCGATCCCTTCTATGAGACGGACACCGAGGCTCTGCAGATGCTCCTGCGTCCGCTGTTCTTCACCTCGTTTCTGATCGACGACCAGCTGTTCGACGCGGGGTGGGCGCAACGCGGACCGATCGTGATCTCAAGCGCTTCGAGCAAGACCGCGATCGCCGCGGCGTTCCTGCTGGCGCAGCGCGAGGGGGTCGAGCTGATCGGGCTGACCTCGACGCGGAGCGCCGAGTTCGTCGAAAGCCTCGGGATCTACGGTCGCACCGTCACCTACGACGCGATCGAATCGCTTCAACCAGGACCCGCGACGTTCGTCGATATCGCGGGAGATGGAAACGTGCGCCTGGCCGTCCACTCGCACTACGGCGACGAGCTTGTCCACAGCATGACCGTGGGGGTCACGCATTGGGAGGAGATGGGCGCCGGCGCCGGCGAGCTGCCCGGGCCGCCACCGACCTTCTTCTTCGCTCCCGATCGACTCGCCAAACGCTCGCAGGACTGGGGCGCCGCCGAGCTTCAGCGGAGGGTCTCCGAGGCCTGGCGCCCGTTCTGCCAGTGGACGGCCGGTTGGCTGCAGGTCATCCACGAGCGGGGCTTCGAAGCGGTCGAGCGCGTCTACCTCGATGTGCTCGAGGGTCGCGTGGATCCCCGGACCGCCAACGTGCTCGCGGTCGAATGACACGTCGTGGTGGAGGTGAGTAGCGGATGGCCAGGATCGTCATAGCGGGCGGCGGCATGTGCGGGCTGGCCGCCGGAATGCTGTTGACGCGCGGTGGGCACGAGGTGACGGTGCTCGAACGCGACCCGACCCCCGTGCCCGGGTCTGTCGAAGAGGCGTGGCAGGCATGGGAGCGCCAGGGCGTCGCCCAGTTCCGGCTGGCCCACTTCCTCGCGGCCGCGGGGCGCGAGGTGCTCGAGCAGGAGCTTCCCGACGTGTTCGAGGCGCTCGTGTCGGCGGGCGCCGCGCGTGTGGATCTGCTCGCGTTCATGCCCCCGAGCCTGGCCGATGGCGGCGCGCGGCCCGGCGAGGAGCGTTTTGTCACCTACACGGCTCGCCGCCCCACGATCGAGCAGGTGCTGGGGCAGGCGGCCGAGGGCGAGCCCGGCCTGGAGGTGCGTCGAGGCACGGCGGTGGCGGGATTGACCATCCAGCCCAGCAACGGGACGACGCCGCACGTGACCGGCGTCCGGCTCGAGTCGGACGAGACGGTCCCAGCTGAACTCGTGGTGGACGCGATGGGCCGGCGCTCGCCGTTGCCGCGCTGGCTGAGCGACGCGAACATCGGGCCCTTGCACGAGGAGTCCGAGGATTCCGGGTTCATCTACTACGGCCGCTATTTCCGGTCGGCGGACGGCAGCACCCCGCAGCCCATCGGCCCCTTCCTCGCGCCCATGGGCACCTTCTCGATCCTGACGCTGCCGGCCGACAACGGCACCTGGGCGGTGACGATCGTGGCCTCCAGCGGCGACCAGGTGCTCAAGCGCATGCGCGACCCTGATCTCTGGGCCGCCGTCATCCAGGCGTGCCCGCTGCATGCCCACTGGCTGGAGGGCGAGCCGATCGGCGGCCTCGAGGCGATGGGCGGAGTGCTCGATCGCTATCGCCGTCCCGTCGCCGGCGGGCGACCCCTGCTCACCGGCCTCGCACTGCTGGGCGATGCCTGGGCGTGCACCAATCCCTCACTCGGTCGCGGGATATCACTCGGGCTGCTGCACGCGAAATGTCTGCGCGAGGTGATCGGCTCGCACCTGGACGACCCGGCGGAGTTCGCCCAGGCGTGGGACGCGGCCACCGAGGCCAAGCTGACTCCCTGGTATCGGGAGACCGTGGAAGAGGACGCCGACCGGCTGCGCGAGATCGAGGCGCTGCGCAACGGCGTGCAGCCGCCACCCCCGAGCGACCGCTCGGCGGTGCTGCGGGGAGCGCTGAGCGCGGCCATGTTGCACGACCCCGACCTGTTCAGGGCCTACCTGGCGTCGCGCGCCGTGTTGACGCCGTTGAGCGAGACGTTCTCCCGTGACGGCGTGGCCGACCGCACCCTCGCGCTGGCGGACCAGCATGAGCGTCTCGTGCTACCGGGCCCCAGCCGCGCGGACCTGCTGACGCTGCTCGGCTGAGGCGAGAGCCGGAGGGGCTGGAACCCCTGACTCTTCGCTCGCAGTTGCTAAGCGAGACTCAAGCAATGCGCGACGTTGGTCGATGGATGGATAAAGCTGCGCAAAGCGAAAGCCGGATCAGCAGACATGAATTGCGTGCACCGTCGATGAGACGGTTGCTGGCATCACCGAAACGCAGCGTGGTCGTGTTGACCGTGGTCGCGCTCGGCGCGGTCGCCCTGCTGGCGGTCAGCAGCATCGTCGTGGCGTCCCACGAGCAGACCAGCGTGGTCGACAAGCAGGTGCGAACGACGGCGACGGTCAGCTCGGTGGTCATCGGCGAGCAGATCTCGAATCTGGTGGCCCTGGTGGCGAGCTACGCGAGTCGCCCGTCACTGATCGGCGGCCTCGCCGCCGGCAAGGATGGCGCCGCAGCGGTTGACGCGAATCTGGCCGGTCTGGCGCAGGCGGTCCCGGGCATCTCGGCCTCCTTCGTCACCGACACCCGCGGCACGTCGCTCAGCACCTACCCGCCCGAACCCGCGGTCTACGGCACGAACTTCGCCTACCGGGCCTGGTTCAAGGGCCTGGTGGCCACGGGTCGTCCCTTCGTGGCCAACGCCATCCGAACCAAGGAGGCAAGTCACGCGCTGGCGATTACCGTGACGGACTACATCCGGGCGCCGGACGGCCAACCGATCGGCGTCCTAGGCGTGAATTACAGCCTCGCCTCGATTGCCGCGTTTTCCGCCGGCGTGGGTCGGGCTCAGGGCGTCACGCTGAATGTCACCGACCGGGCTGGAACCTCGTTGACCCCCGGAGGCCAGCGTGGCCTCGTCTCGCTGGTGAAGGACCCCGGCGTGCAGGCGGCGCTGGCCGGGCGCAGCGGTCTGCTGGACTACTCGCCGCTCCTGGCAGACGGGCGCCACGGGCCCGAGGCGTTGTCGGCTTACGCATCGGTTCCCGCAACGGGCTGGACCGTGACGGCCTCGGTCAACCGGAGCGTCGCGCTGTCCGGGCTGGCCCGGCTCAGAGACACGGTTCTGGCCATCACGGCGCTGCTGGTCCTCATCCTGATCGCGACGATCCGCATCGTGGGCCGCTCCGACGGGCGCCGGCGCGATTCCGAGCGGGAGATCGCCAACCGAGACCGAGAACTGGCCCGAGTGTTGGAATCGACCAGCGAGGCCTTCCTGTCCACTGACGGCGCGGACGTGATCACCGCCTGGAGCAGTCAGGCCGAGAAGCTGTTTGGCTGGGCCGCAGACGAAATACTCGGGCGCAAGCTCGCCGACACGGTGATCCCGGCGGCGGAGCGCGACGAGCCCACCGCGGAGAACGCGCGCGACCGCTCCGGGGCCGACTCGGCGGTCTTCGGGACGCGCATTGAGGCTACGGTGCTCCACCGTGACGGCCGTCATATTCCCGTCGAGGTGAGCTCGTGGCCACATGAGGACGGCGACGGAATGAGTGCGTTCGCTCACGACATCACCGAGCGCGTCACCCTTCAGGCCGAACGCAAGGAGCTGCAGGCCAGCCTGAGACGGCTGGCTGAGCACGATCCCCTGACCGGTCTGTGGAACCGGCGGCGGTTCGAGGAGGAGCTCAATCGCGAGGCGGCCCGCTGCAAGCGCTACGCCGAGCGGTCCGCGGTGCTGATGATTGACCTCGACGACTTCAAGAACGTCAACGACACCCACGGCCACCAGGCCGGTGACGAGTTGCTCAAGCTGGTCGCCAGCCGGATTCGCGCGGCGCTGCGCGAGAGCGACTCGATAGCGCGGATCGGCGGCGACGAGTTCGCGGCCATCCTGCCCAACCTGGCTCCCGAGGCCGTGCAGAACGTGGCCTACAAGCTGCGCCAGGTCATCCTCGCGAGCAGCATCACGGTCAACGGCACCGCGATCGCCGTCGGTGCCAGCATCGGCAGCCAACCGCTCGACGAGGACGCCGCCGACCCCCGGGTGGTCATGGCCAAGGCCGACGCTGCGATGTATCAGGTCAAGGCCACCGCGACCAGATAACCCGCCGTGAGTCCAGTCCCGAGGGGGGCTATCGCGCGGTGCGGGTCGGTCATGCGCTGATCCGGACCTCACCAATCCCGAGCACAGCTGCGCGAGCTGTCCGTCTTTTCGCCCAGACGCCAAAAACCTATAAAGCCCGGTCGACGCGCTGCCGATCCAGCACCCCGAAAGACTTGCCAGCAAGGATGCTCGCAACCTGCACCGACGGACCGGGGCAGGCAAAGGGTCAACCAGGGGGACGCAAGGATCATGGACGATCGACGAAGCATTCGTTCCGGGCGAGAAGCCCGCCGCGCACCGGACCGGCAGGTCCGGCGACTGCTGTTCGTGGGGCTGCCGGCCGCGCTGGCGGTCCTGGCCGTCTTCGGCGGATCGGCGCTCGGCGCCGGTGCGGCCACGGGTCGGCCCGAGCTGACCACCAACAGCCCGCTCGTGTTCAACTTCGTGTCGGTCGGGCAGACGAGCGCGCCGCTCACCGCGCACGTCACCAATTCCGGCGGCGGCTCGGCCACGATCAGCGGGATCGTCGTGGCCGGCGACTATCCAAGCGACTTCAGCATTATCAACAACCAGTGCACGGGAGCCGTGCTCAAGGCCGGCAGCTCCTGCACGCTGTCCGTCGACTTTCACCCGAAGGAGCCCGGCACCCGGGTGGCCGACCTGGTGATCAGCGACAACCGCAGCCCGTGCACCAACTACATGACGCTCGCCGGGAGCGGCTTCATCGCGAACGTGGTTCCCACCGCCTCGACCGCCATCTGCCAGCGCCCAGTCAGCGCCGTGACCACGACGACCACGTCCTCGACCACGAGCACGACCTCAACCTCAACCTCGAGGACGACCTCGACCACGACCACGAGCACGAGCACGACGAGCGCCGGGGGGTCCAGTGGCCTGTCCAACGGCCTGGTGACGAGCGCCCAATGCACGGCCCGGGACGCGATCACCGTCCACCTCCAGTCGTCGGCCAGCGACAGCAACGTCGCGGCGTCGATCTACGTCGACAGCAAGCTCGCCGCCACCGTGCACCAGCGCGGCATCACGAGCGTGGTGGTGTCCATCCGCGACAAGCCGCCCGGGCGGTACGCGATCGAGGTTGTGATCACGCGTGTGAGCGGCAAGCAGGTGCGCTCCGCGAGTCCCTACTTCGTCACGTGCGCCGGATGATCCCGCCCGAGGAGCCGCAGCGCCCGACTACGATGGCGTTCACCACGGCCGACGTCGCCCTGCCCTCGACACCGGGGCTCCTGGCGAACAGCGCGGTCACTTTTCCCGCCAGTCCCGCGCGCGAGTGGTCGATGCCGCATGCGCGTCGCTCGCCCCGGTATCGGCGCACGCCGACCATGGTGGCCGTCGACGCCGTCCCGTTCGTGTTTGCGTGGGGTCTGGCAAGGCTGCTGGGCCAGCATCAATCGGTCGCGTTGCTCCAGGACGTCGTCATGGCCGCGGTTGCGGTCACGGCGATCGCCCTGAACGGCGCCTATCGCGACGCGCGGCGACCGAGCTTCGTGTCGCCCATGGACCACCGCCTGCTTCATCAACTCGTCCGGTTCGTCGTCGCCTCCTCGCTTGCCGCCTGGGCTGGTGTGCTCGTCGATCTCGACTTCGGGCGGGGTGCGATCGCCCCCGGGCTCGCGCTCATCTGGGCCGCGGCCCCCGTGTGGTGGCTCGTGGCCCGCGCCCTCAGCCGGCGGTTCATCGACGAACGGAAGCCGCGCGGACGGGCGCTGATCATCGGTAGCGGCGAGGTGGCGGAGCGACTCGCGATGCACCTGGCCCGCAGCGCCCCGAGCCTGGAGATCGTCGGCCGAGCCGATGACGGCGACGATCCGCGGTTCGGTGGACCGCTGCTGCTGGGCGAGCTCGACGACCTCGCCGCCATCGTCGCACGGAAGCGGATCGATCACGTCTTCGTCGCCTTCTCTCATCGCGGCGACGCCGCGACCGCCGAGGCCCTGCGGACCTGCGACGCGATCGGCGTCCACACGCTCATCGTGCCGCGCCTGTTCGACATCCTCGGCGACCGGCCGCGGCCGCTCGTCGTCGGCTCGCTGCCGCTGCACGAGGTACGACCGGTGGAGGGTCGCAATGCCCGCGAACCGGTCAGGCGGATCATCGACGTCACCATCGCGGCGGTCGCGCTTATCCTGCTCTCGCCGGTCGTGATCGTCGTCGCCCTCCTCGTCGCTCTCATCGACGGCAGTCCGATCCTGTACTGCCAGGAGCGGATCGGGCGCTACGGACGCCCGTTCAAGGTCCGCAAGTTCCGCACCATGCAGGACGGACCCGATCGCCGCGGGCCCGGGCGCGACGCTCCGGCGGGCGGCGCCGCCCAGGAGGACGTGGCCGACTTCGCGCGCGCGGTCAAACAGGCCAGCATGGCCCAGGTCACCGGGCTCGGTCGGCTGCTGCGCGCCACGAGCCTCGACGAGCTGCCACAGCTGTGGAACGTGCTCCGGGGTGACATGAGTATCGTCGGGCCGCGTCCCCTGCGCGAGTATGAGGTGCGTTCGCTGGAGAGCTGGCAGCTGACGCGGCTGCGGGTCCGGCCCGGGATCACCGGCCTGTGGCAGGTGCGCGGACGCAGCGATCTCGACTGGAGCGAGCGCATGCGGCTCGACTACCTCTACGTCCGTCACCGCTCGGTCGTCGAGGACCTGGCGATCATGACCGACACGATCCCCGCGGTATTGATGCGACGCGGGGCGATGTGAGGATGGGCCGGACTCACGTCCTGCACGCGTTCCAGCCGGACATCGGTGGCGTCCCGGGATACGTGCATCGACTCAGCGACGGGCTGCTGAGCCGCGACTGGCAGGTCAGCGTGGCCGGGCCCGCGGCGGTGGTTGACGCCTGGGAGCTTCCCGCCCGCGGCGCTGGCGCCCACCCGTTCAGCCTCAGCCGCCTCCCGCACCCCGTGCGCGACGCCCGGGCGATCGCGACACTCGCCGCGCACATCCGCCGCACCGACGTGGACCTCGTCCACACCCACAGCACGAAGGCCGGGCTGGTCGCCGGGCTGGCGGCGCGCCGGGCCGGCGTCCCCGTCGTGCACACGCCGCACTCATGGGCGTTCGAGATACAGACACGGCGACCGGTGCGAGGCACCTACGCCGCCGTGGAACGCGCCCTGACCCGTCGCTGTCGCAGCGCCATCGTCGCCGTCTCCCACCACGAGCGGCGCGTCGCCCTGGAGTGGAACGTGGGCCGGGACGCGCGGATGACCGTGATCCGCACGGGACTGCCCGCCGCCGAGGCGGCACCCGGCCGAGCCGAGGCCCGGGCGCTGCTGAGCCTGAGCGAGGAGGAGCTGGTCGTGGCCTGGGTCGGGCGGCGCGCCCCCCAGAAGCGCCCACGAGATCTGTGCCTGCTGGCCGAGCTGCTCGGCCCCCGGGCGACGGTCCTGGCGCTCGGACACGGCCTCTCCGGCACCCCCGAGGGCCTCGAGCTGCTCATCGCCGGCGGCCGCCTCCTCGACGAGGACGTCTCGCCCGCCCTGGTGTACGCCGCCGCCGACGTGCTGGTCCAGACCTCGGCCTGGGAAGGGCTCTCCTTGGCCGTCATCGAGGGCATGCGCGCCGGACTGCCCGTCGTCGCCTACGCCGCCGGTGGCACCGTCGAGCAGGTGGCCCACAACGAGAGCGGCTTCCTGACCGAGGTGGGCGATGTGCCTGGCCTCGCCGCCCACGTTCTGACGCTCGGCCAGAACCCGGTGCGCCGGCTGGCCATGGGGCGCGTGAGCGCCGCGCACTTCGCGAGGCGACATGGCTTCGAGCGCATGCTCGACGAGATGGAGACCGTCTACGACGACGTGCTCAGCCGTGCCGCCCAGGCGGCTCGCCGCAACTAGACAAGCCCCCTCCCGCCCCGGATGCACGGGCGGCGGAGCGTCGGGCAGCGGCGCCAGTCAGGGCCCGCAGAGCTAAAGATCGGCGCCCACGGGCCGATGCCACGGACAATGTCGACCCCTGCGCCGAAACGCGATCCGGCGCCGCCCGGATTCCCTCCGCAACCGACGCTGGCTCGGCCCGGCTCCGAGCGTGCGGCGAGGCCCCCCGCCCGGCTCGCCCCCGTGGCGCCGCTGTCGCGGATCGGCGACCGGACTCGTTGGCCGGTCGTCGAAGGGGGAGGAGCCGGCGGGCCCGCGGAACTGAACGGCACGAAGCGCTCCCCGCTGTCGCTACGCGATAGCGCGTTGTGCTTCGTGGTCTCGGTGCTGGCGGCGATCGCCGCGTACGGCATCGGCCACCGCCTTCCGGCCGTGTACCAGGCGTCAGGCACCATCCGGGTGGCGACCGCCACCCAGAGCGGGATCGCCGACTCGAACGTCACCGCGGAGAACGACCTCGCCTCGCAGTACGCCCAGCTCGTCAGCTCCGGCCCGGTGGTGGCGATGACGGCCAAGGCGCTCGGCGCGCCCCCGCAGGCGCTGAGCGGAACGATCAGCGGCAGCACGGTCGGAGCCCAGAACGTCCTGGAGGTGGCGGCGACCGCCGGCACCCCGACCGGGGCCGTCCAGCGAGCGCGGGCGGCGGTTTCCGCCGTCGCCCTGTACCTGACGCAGCTCACGGCGCAGTTCAACACGGCGTACATGATCAGCCTGGAGAGTCGGATCCGGAACACGCCGATCCTTGGGAGCAAGACGCCGAGCTTGTCGGCCCCGGCGGTGGTCGCGGCCTTCGCCAACTCACGAGCCACGGCGCTGTTCCAGGCGCTGCGCGACGCCACCGGCAACCAGCCGGCCTTCCAGATCGTCAACGACGGCGGCTCGGCCTCCCAGACCGCGCCCAAACCGAAGCTCTACGCGCTGGTCGCGTTCCTGGTCGTCTTGCTGCTGAGCCTGCGCGTGGCGTTCATCGCCCGCTCTCCGGTGGTCCGGTGAGTTCCCTGACGCTGGCCCGTTGGTGGCGCTTTCTGCCCGCCGACGAATGGCGCTCCCTGCGGCTGGCCGTGTTCCTGCTCGGGTCCGCCCTGCTCGTGCTGGCGGCCTCGGGCGTCCTCGACACGGCGTTGTTCGCGCAGCAGTCGAACACGAAGTACCTCGTCTGCGTCATGGGCGCCGCCACGGTCACGCTCCTGGTGACGATCAGGGCGCCGATGCGGTTCCTGCTGTTCATCGCCATCCTCGTGGCGCCGTTTGACTTCGTCTTCACCTTCCAGGGTCTGCAACCGACGCCGCTGCTCGCCGTCGACGTCGTCGCGCTGTGCGTCGCCCTGCCCCGGCGCCCGCGGAGCACCGCGTCGCTGGCCCCGGCCGCGGCGGCGCTGCCCCTACTGCTGCTCCCCGCGATCATCGGATCGACCGACCCGGGCTACTGGTTCGTGTGGCTGGGGGTCACGCTGGCCAGCGGGTATCTGGCCTTCCTGGTCGCCCGTGAGGACGGCGGCCCGACGCTGATCGCGATCGCTCTCACTGTGGCCGCCTTCGTGCAGGGCGCCCTCGCGGTGTGGGAGTTCAAGACCGGCCACCAGCTCAACCTCTACCAGGCCTCGGCCAGTACGGCGACCTCGGACGAGTACTTCTTCACCTACGGCAGCGTGTTCCGCCCCTCAGGGGCGACCCCCGACCCGATCGGCCTGGGGCAGGTGCTCGCGCTGTGCATCCCGATGACCGTGGCGCTGAGCGCCAGCCTGCGGCGGAGGATCTGGGCCCTCGCCGCGGTGGCGATGGCCGGGGTGGCGGCGCTGGGCCTCGCGCTGTCGTTGTCGCGGATGAGCCTGGTCGGCGGGTGGGTGGGCCTGGTCGTCACCCTCGCGCTCCTGCCGAAGCGGGTGCGCATCCGGACCATCCTGTTCGTCGCCGCGGCCACGGCGCTCGTGGTGCTGATGGCCTTCGGCATCGCCCCCCAGGCGCTGTCCAAACGCATCTCCTCGATCTTCGATCCCACCGCGGCGCACGTCTCGACCTCCTCGGGCGACATCCTGCGCCTGCACATCTGGGCGGCCGCGCTCAGGACGATCGAGGCCAACCCGCTCACCGGCGTGGGCTTCGGCCACCTCACGCAGTGGCTGCCCAAGTACGGCGTCGCCGTCAACTCCGCCTCCGAGGCCCACGACGTCTACCTCCAGCTGTTCGCCGAGGGAGGCGTGCTCGGCATCGTCGCGATCCTCGTCATGGTCTACAGCTACGTCCGCGACCTGTGGCGCAGCTTCGGCCCCCACCGCATCTGGGTCGCCGGGGCGGCCGGCGCGCTGGTGGCACAGCTGCTCGCGTGGTCGACCGACTTCCAGATCAAGTACGTGCAGATCAGCGCCCCCGTCGCCGTCGTCTTCGGGCTCGTGGCCGCACTGGTCGATCGACCGGCCGATGCGCCCGCGGAGCGCCTGTTATGAGCCGGCGCCGGCGTCTACTCATCGTGTCGCCGTCCATCGAGGACGGCGGCGTGGAGGTATACCTGCGCAGCCTGGTCCGCGGGGCGGTGGAGCGCGGCTATTCGGTCGTCGTCTGTCTTCCCGATCGCCCGGCGATCATCGAGGTCCGCGAGGATCTCAGGCGGCTGGGCGCGGAGTGTCGTGTGCTGAACGTGGGCCTGGACGCGCCGCGCAACCTTCGCCAGGCTGGTCTCGGGTTCCTGAGGGACTTCGTCAAGACCGCCGTTGCCCTGCTGGGGAACGGACGCGGTGGCGCCATGATCATGCTTCCGCACCCGGATGTCTCCCCCGGTGCCGTACTCGCGCTTTCGCTGTTGCGCCGACGCTCGGTGGCCATTGCTCACCTCGCTCCTCCCGACGTCGCGTTCACCCGGGAGCGGCGCCTCATCTACGGGCTCGCCCGGCGTAGCGGCCAGACGTGGGTGGCCGTGTCGAAGGACAACCGGCGCGTCCTCGCCGCGGCGCTCGGCTGGGACGAGGAAGCGGTGCGCGTCATCTACAACGGGGTCCCTCCGCTGATCGACGGCGACGGGCGCGCCCGCGCGGCCGCGCGCGCGCGGTGCCGCAGCGCGTTGGGTCTCGACGCTGAGGCGCGGATCGTCCTGTCGGTCGGGCGTCTCAACGTCCAGAAGGGGCATGACGTAATCCTCGACGGCATCGCGTCAGTGCTCGCCCGGCACCCCGACGCGTGGTGGGTATGGGCCGGCGACGGCCCAGCGCGCGACGCCTTGGCCCGACGGGCCTCCGAAGCGGGGGTGAGTGAACGCGTACTCATGCTCGGTCACGTCAGCGACGTCGCGGATCTCATGCTCGCGAGCGATCTGTTCTTGTTCCCGAGCCGCTACGAGGGGCTGGGCATAGCCGTCCTCGAGGCCCACCGGGCGGCCCTACCGGTGATCGCCAGCGACGCGGGTCCCCTGCCCGAGATCGTCCGCGACCGGGTGGATGGCCTAATCGTGCCGGTGGGCGACGCCGAGGCGCTGGCCGAGGCCAGCGCCTGGGCCCTCTCGAATCCCGAGCCGATGCGCGACCGGGCGGCCGCCGGCCGCCGGCGGGTCGCCGCCGAGTTCGGCGAGCGCGAGATGATCGAGCGCACGCTCGCCCTCCTGGCCCCCGGCGAGCCGCGGCGATCGACCGTCAGTCAAGTCGGCCTGGAGGCGACGTGATCACCTCCGCCCCCAGGCCCGTGCGCGCGCGCCTCGTCGAGCGAGCGCTCGCCCTGCGGGCGTATGTCGCCGGCCAGCTGACCTGGCCGTTGCGCCGAGTGCTGTTCCGTGGGCGGATCGACGCCCGCGGCGCGCGCGTCCCGCTGAGCGTCTGGCATCGTGTGCGGCGCACCGGCTTCGTGCGTGTCGGGGCCGGCACCGAGATCGAGCCGGGCGCGATCGACGCGGTGCAGGGGCGTCTCGAGCTGGGGCCGGACTGCGTGCTGCGCCGAGCCGAGCGACTGCGGATCTGGCCCAATGGGGTGGTGCGCACCGGCGCGCGCTGCGTGATCGACACCGGCGCCCGGATCCTGGTGTTCGGCGAGCTGCACCTCGGCGACGACGTGTACATCGGCCGCGACGTGGTGATCTCGGTGCACGAGCACGTCAGCATCGGCTCGGGCACGCTGCTCGGCGAGCGCGTGAGCATCCACGACGCCAACCACGGGCCGCCGGAGCAGCGCGACGCCTTCCGCTCGCAGCCGGTTCGGATCGGCGCGCGCGCCTGGATCGCCGCCGGGGTGGTGCTCGTGGCCGGCGCGGAGGTCGGCGCCGGCACGACGGTGGCCGCCAACGCGGCGGTGGCCGGCCGCTTGCCCGACGACGTACTGGCCGGTGGCGTGCCGGCCCGGGTGATCAGGTGCTTGGCCGATGACGATCGCAGCCGGGACTCGGGCGATGAGCGCACAGGCGCCTGAGGTCCCGGTCGCCCTCGAGCGCGAGGACCCGGCGAAGCCGTCGCTCACCCACCGCGTGGCCGGCTCCGCGGTCACGCTCCTCACCCAGTTCGGCGCCACGACCGTGGTGTCGGCGGCGGCCACGATCGCCATCACGCGCCTCCTCGGCCCCTCCGGCTACGGGGTCTACGGCACCGCGGTGGCCACCGCGGCGGTGCTCGGTTCGACGGCCGACCTCGGCTTCACCACGATGCTCAGCCGGGACATGGCGCACGACTCGGCCACGTACCGTCCGATGCTGCGCGCGGCCTATCAGGTGGCGGGCGCCTGGTCGATGGTCCTGGCCCTGGTGATGGTCGCGCTGGCCTTCAGCGCCTCGATCTCCTCGCCGCGGGGCCTGGCCTTGCTCGTGCTCGCGCCGAGCATGGCCGTCAACGGCCTGAACCCGGCCTCGGCGCTGTTCCTCGTCACCTACCAGACGAAGCGACTGATGCGGATCAACGTCCTGACCGTCCTCGGCCAGTCCGTGGCGGCGGCGACGGTGGCCCTCGCGCATCTCGGTCCGGTGGCGGTGACCGCCACCGTCAGCGCGAGCAGCATCATCAACGGCGTCGTCATCGCTCTCGTCGCCCAGCGCATGCTGCCCCCGGGGCAGGGGCGGTTCGGCCGGCGCGAGCTCCTGCGCAGGTCGGCGCCGCTCGGGGCGCTGGCCATCCTCACCCGGACCTACGGGATGATCGACCTCGTCCTGCTCGGATGGTTCGTGGCGGGGACGCGGCTCGGCGACTACGCGGCCGCCGCGAAGTTGCTCGCGGTGATGGGCGGCGTGGCCGGGACGGTGATGGCCGGCTCGCTCCCGGGGCTCGCCACGACCGTTCGGGGGGGCGCAGATGGCACCGAGCTGAGCGCACGTATCTGGCACTGGCTGATGGTGAGCGCGGTGCCCGCCTTCGTCGGCCTGGCCCTGTTCGCGCCGTCGATCATCGAGCTCACGATCGGTCCCCGCTACCGCGGGGCGGTGGTGCTGGTGCGCATTCTGGCCATCTTCGGTGTGCTCTCCGTGCTCACCAATCTCGCTGGCAACGTGCTCGTGGCCGTTCAGCGCATGCGCCCGCTGTACCTGCAGTCCGGGCTCGCCATCGTCCTCAACGTGGGGGCGAACCTGATTCTCATCCCGCGCTATGGCGTATACGCCTCGGCCTGGATCACGGTGGCCACGGAGGCGCTCGTGTGCTCGATGTCGGTCGTGGCCGTGCGCCGGTACATCTCGATCCCGGCCGTGATGCGCGTGAGCCGTGGTCCGGCGGCGGCCCTGGCGGTGGCCGCGGCGCTGACGCTCCCGTGCCTGGGCGCTCCGCTCGCCGCCGCCGCCGTGTTCGTCACGAGCCTGCTCGGCATGCTGTTCGTCCTGCGCAGCTGGCCGCAGGAGTTCCACCCGCTCCGAGCTCGCCGCGCATGAGGGTCGCGGTCATCCACAACCTGCTGACCGGCGGTGCGCGCCGACGTCTGTGCGAGCAACTCGCTCACCTGGACGCCGACATCGACGTCGTCGAAGTCACGCTGCAGGGCTCGGCACCGGTCACCGCGGACCCGATCGTGATCCCCTGGCGCGAGCGGGGGCCGGTCGTGGCGCGCCCGCTGCGACCTCCGCTGCGTTATGCCGACCTGGCCGCGCTCCTACGGGCCTGGCATCACGCCGGGGCGGCGCTCGAGCGTCTGCAGCCGGACGTCGTGTTCGCCAACCCGTGCCGACTGTTGCAGGCCCCGCCGCCGCTGCGCGGCGGCTCGGCCCCCAGCCTGTACTACTGCGACGAGGCGCGGCGCGTGGACTACGAGCCGGAGGCGCGCGCGACTCGGCGGGCGCTGACACGACCCGTGTACGGACTGCTCTACGCGGCCGAGCGCCGACTCGATACCGGAGCCGCGACCGGCGCGACGTCGCTGGTCACCAACTCGCGCTACACGGCGGGGCAGATCCGCGCCGCGTACGGTCGCGAGGCAAACGTCGTGCGCTGCGGGGTCCCGGACCGAATTCTGGCCGCTGCCGCGCCGCTTCCGCCCCGCCACCTGCTCTCGGTCGGCCAGCTCATCCAGAGGAAGGGGCACGATCTCGTCATTGCCGCCGCGGCCCGCACGCGACGGCGGTGGCCGGTGCTCGTGGTCTCACCCCGGGACGACGCGGAGGAGCGCCGCCGGCTGCACGCGCTGGCCGCCGCCGCCTACGTGCCGCTGGCCATCCGCGTCGCCTCGACCGACGACGACCTGCTCGAGGCCTATCGATCGGCGCACGCGACGATGTATCTGTCGGTGCGCGAGCCGTTCGGACTGGCCTCGCTCGAGGCCCAGGCCACCGGCTGCCCGGTGATCGTGTCTGACCAGGGCGGACTCCCCGAGACGCTCCT
>Ga0302325_10010689_pt1 | contig 19849 bp, 16 predicted proteins | sample Palsa_T0_2_FD_201948 | JGI IMG/M metagenome (GOLD analysis project Ga0302325, IMG submission 201948) | Peat permafrost microbial communities from Stordalen Mire near Abisko, Sweden - Palsa_T0_2 | ecosystem: Environmental > Terrestrial > Soil > Palsa > Peat permafrost | place: Sweden: Abisko...
TGCAAAACGCTTGATCCAACAGTATGTGGATCGCTATAACAACGTGCGATTGCACAGCGCGATTGGCCACGTGACACCGAACGACATGCTCGCGGGCCGACAGGCAAAGATCCATGCTGAGCGCGACCGCAAACTGGAAGCCGCCAGACTGCTACGTAAGAGTCGCCGCCAGCAAGCTGCGTAAAGAACGAAGCGGCTAGACGCAGCGATGTCGGATAGCCAGGGAAAGCTATTTTGACCCACAGCAGATGAGCGATATCCGCGTTTTTCACCGACTAACGTCAAAGCCAACCGGTTCTTGCGAGCCTACTCAGGCTACTTGTGCGGGTCGCGAGTGCCTGTGCCATCCTTCGCCGTATAGTCAGCCCATGCCGATGGTGCGAGTTCGTCGAACCTGCAACTGCGAAAAAGGCCGTTGAGACAACGTAGATGAACATCAAACGCCCGTTTCACGGATGCACCGGCGGACTGCACAACACAAGTCTCGAGCGTATTTTGGGGAAGCTTAAAAACGCCGTGACTGATGTATACATTGTAGTCCTGACTGCCGCACGAGCCCCAGTCGAATCTCGACGCGTCTTTCCGGGCCGTGACCGCGTCGCTCCGGGTCGTGACCCCGTATCCGCGTGGAACGAAGTACCGGTTTCCACTGGAGTCTAAACGTTCCATCCTAATTTCGAAGACCCCCGTAAAACTTCCTTCCAGCTTTCCATTTCGAATTTCGAAAATCGCACGGAGGTTCCACGAACGCACTCCGATGTAAGAAAGAGTCCTATAGAAAAATTCTGGGTGCCTGTCCAGTAACTGAATCCGTGTCTGCCGAGTCATGATCCGTGGCAGCAGAGTCATGATCTGAAGAGAGAACGTGCAATTTTGCGGGTTGCACGTGGCCCCCGCCCTTGCCCCGTTACGAATCACGATGTCGCGAACCTCGGGAAATCCGGCGGTCGCGAAGTCCAGGGATCTCAAGTCCGCAAACAGCGACTCGGCGCGCCGGCGCTGATAGACCGAGTCGATATACAAGAAGAGCCAGCTACCAACAATCGATACGAGGATCACTCCAGCCAACCAGCGTAAGGCCGCTCGGAATCGACGGCGGGTATCAGTTCCTTTTGAGTGGACGTCGGTCACTTCAATGAGTCTAGACCCAATTGAAAGTCCCTGAGTTCCCAGCAACAAGTGGAAAAGCCGGGGACAGATGGGGAAAAGCCGGGGACGGCACGTTCACTAATTCTCTCGGCAGATTGGGCCGACCCCCATCAGCGCCCCCTCCCCCACATCCTCAATGCGCGCGCGCAGCCATCGATTCGCCCCATCCCGCCCCCGCAGCCGCAGCTTCAGGTAATTGTCAGTAAGCGCCTCGGTGAACTCCCCGCCGGCATCGCTGCCCACAACGTTCAGCGTGATTGCATCGAGCTCCTTGCCAACGAATCCACGCATGAACGCCGATTTTTTCTCGGCAGCCAACTCGCGCAAAATCCGGTTGCGCTCGCGGGCTTCGTGCACCGGCACCTGATTTCTCATCGTCGCCGCCGGAGTTCCAGGGCGTGCCGAGTAAGTGAAGACGTGCAGATAAGTCAGCGGCAGCTCTTCGATCATCCGGCGCGTAGCGTCAAATTCGGCATCGGTCTCGCCGGGAAATCCAACCATCACGTCAGCGCCGATCGCGGCCGAGGGCATGGCGGCGCGAATCTTCTCGATCTTTTCGCGATAGTGCCACGGACGATACTTGCGATGCATGCGTCGCAACACCGCGTCGCTGCCGGATTGCATTGGGACATGCGCGTGCTTGGCAATCCGCGGCGAAGAGGCGACCAGAGAAATCAGTTCGTCCGTCCAGTCCATAGGCTCAACTGAAGAGATGCGCAGTTTCTCGAGACCTGTCTGGGCGAGGATGGCGCGGATGAGATCCTCAAAAGTTGGACACCGCAAGTCGGCGTCCGACCTTGGCCCTCCGACCTCGGACGCCAGGGTTTGGCTGAGAGCTGACAGCTGAGAGCTGAGAGCTAAGTCCCGTCCCCACCTCCCGAGATTGATTCCGCTGATCACGACCTCGCGATAGCCGGAGTCGACCAGCCCGTTCACTTCGCGCAGAATCCGATCGATCTCCAGCGAACGGCTCTGACCACGCACGTAAGGGATCACGCAGAACGAGCAGCGGTTGTCGCATCCGTCCTGCACTTTGAGATTGGGCCGCGTGCGCAGGCTCTCATAAGAATCTCCGGCAATATCGAACACCGGCGCTGCCAGCAGCTCGGTGTGCGCGAAAATGTCGGAGACGAAAATTGAGTTTTCGGTTCCGAGTTCCCGGCTCCGGGCCAGAAATGAGAGCGGGATAAAATCGGCGTGGGGCTTCTCCTCACGGAAAAGTTCCGGCAGCGCGATTTCTGCCAACCGATGCTTGTGTGAGTTGCCAATCACAAGGTCGACGCCCGGCAGCGCGGCAATCTCTTCAGGGGCGCGCTGCGCATAGCAGCCGGTGACCACAATGCGCGCCTCAGGATTCTGGCGCCGCACCCTGCGGATCGCCGATCGGGCATCCCGATCCGCGCTAGCCGTGACGGTACAGGTGTTCAACACCACCAGCGTTGCTTTGGCAGGAGAAGAGGCGCGAGTCAAGCCGCGCTCCTCGAACTGGCGTTCGAGGGCGGCGCCGTCAGCCTGGGTGGCGCGGCAGCCGAAGTTTTCTACAAAGTATCCAGACACGGCTCTATCGTACCGCAAGCTCGCCATGAAAAGAGCCCGCAGCACCGCCCATCAAGCCAGATCCCAATCAGATCCGACCGAAGCTCGAACCAAAGCTCGGTCGAACCAAGCTCGATCAGGCCGAAGCCGCCGTCCTGCGCGACTGGAAACATTCTCGACAAAAGACGGGACGGCCTTGTGTGGGACGGAAAGGAACTGTGGTTTGTTTTCCGCAGCCCGAGCAGGTGGCCTGAGTTTCGACCTTGGTGTAGCGGTAGTTCTGTCCGGGCGCAGGAGGTGCGCCCAGCACGGTGACCCGCTTGGTCTTGCAAGCCTTGCAGCGCTTGGGTTCGTTCTTGAACTGCTTGTCGTGAAAGAAAAGCTGTTCCCCGGCGGTGAAAATAAAATCACCGCTGCAGTCGATACACTTCAGCACCTTGTCCTGAAATTCCATTGAGGATGGCTCCCTTCAGCCCGTTTCCGCGCGCCCATCCGCGGGGAAAGAACTGCGGTGGTACACCGAAAGTACAGGTTGTGTACTGCTCCCCCTCATTACTGCCCTTGGACTCGGCCCGCCACGCACCAGGATGGGCGTGGATACTGACTATCCTGCTTTAGGTGCTCCTGCTTTAGATGCCGGAAAAAATTTGAATACGAAATTCCCTGCTTGCAGCTCAAGACGGCGGGGGCCAGATTTGAGCAGAGCCGCCCCGGGATGGAGCGGCTCTTTGCTGCGTTAATCCTGCTGCGTTAATCCTGCTGCGTTAATCCTGTTCTTTGCGCGTTTTTTTACGAGCTCGCTTGCGCGCGAGAGCGGCCTTGACACGCTTTTTCTCGCCGGGCTTCAGGTAGAAGGAGTGGCGTTTGACCTCCTTGATAATGTCTTCCTGTTGCACCTTGCGCTTGAAGCGGCGCAGAGCGTTCTCGAGGGATTCTCCCTCTTGAAGTCTTACTTCTGCCAAACTGACACACCCCCAAACTCGTCCGGATGGACGCAATAGTTATTACAAGGAATTGACCCTAAGTCAAGTGGGAAGGGGCGATTCTGTGCGGTAGCGTACGGAACCGGGAATGGGGGTCGGAAGGGCTACGCTCGGAGGCTTAAGAATAAAGAAGTCGAAGCGCTTCGTGATAGCCCTTTGCCCGCTTTCATGTTACCTTTAAATGTAGCCTATAAGCTACGCATTAACCTCAACAACGGAATCCTCATCTGGACAGTAATTGAGATGTCTGCGCACTTCACAAGTCTTTCGGGATTGCCGTTATTGCCATTTCCATCGAAATGGCTGGCAGTGCCAAGGGAGAGGAATAGCCTATGCGATCACGGCCGTACAAAACAGGATTGCACGAACGATTGAAAGATCCCGAGCACATCGCTGCCTATTTGAATGCCGCGGCAAAAGAGTCCCAGGATGTATTTATGTTGGCCCTCCGCGATGTTGCTGAGGCTCACAAGATCAGCAAAGTAGCTGCGGCCGCGAGTGTAAATAGAGAAACCCTGTATCGCACTCTGTCTGCGCGGGGCAATCCCACATTCACAACGCTTGAAAGCATTTTGAAGGCGATTGGAATTGAGCTTTACTATCGAGCCCGTCCCCTTCCTAGCGCTGCCCGAACAAGCCAGCCGCGGCCGGCTCGGTAATATTGAATTGAGGCGCCCCGGCCGACGCTGTTGATGCTGGTTGACGGGAGTGCCTGCGCGTCATGCAATCGGTCTCCTCGCATCCGCACAACCGATGTGTGGGTTTCGTAAGGTCCCTCCGGAGCGCTTGGCGCGCTCCTGCGGGATGGCATCGGTCGGGAATCCGTTAGCGCTGAACTTCAACATGAGCCACGAAAAATTGAGCCACCCACGATTCGGGAGGGCTCGCTCAGCTGAAAAAGGATTATTATCTCGCATCGCTTGAGCGGGCGTGGCCCATGCCGCAGCGGCTAAAGCCGGTTTAAAACCTCACGCCGGTACGGCATGCCTGAAGGCCTGCCCTGATACGAATCTTTTCTGCTCTGTGCGTCTCTCAAGTGCCAACTCTCAGAAGATGAGTTTTAGGGCTAGCTGGATTTGCCTTGGGGCGAAGGCGGCGTTGGGCTTGGTGAAGTCGGTGGGAAGCTCGTAGTAGCCGGGGTAGGGGGCTACGGTGGAGGTGGCTGTGGGGGTGGTTGTGTTGGTGGTGGTGACGTAGCTTTGGACGAAGGTGCTGGCGGAGGAGAGAAATCCGTTGGAGGTGATGGTTACGCGTTGGTTGTCGCGGTTCAAGAGGTTGAAGGCGTCGGCGCTGAGTTCGAGTTTGCAGTGTTCGTGGAGGTGAATGATTCTGCCGAGGCGGAGGTCGACGGTGGCGTAGTCGGGGCCGGTGAAGGCGTTGCGGGTGTAGCCGGGGAGGCGGTCGTTGAGGCCGTTGCCGTCCTGGTTGGGATCGCCGTCCACCGAGGCGGTGAAGGGGCGTCCGTTGCCGTAGGTGATGACGGAGGACATCTTCCAGTCGTTGAAAAAGCGTCCGGCGACTTCGTGTCCGCGGTGGAAGGGACGCGGCTCGACGGAGAAAGCGGCGACCAGGCGCTGGCGCTGGTCGGTGACGCTCGGTCCGCGTTCGGCGCTGGGGTCGTAGGAATTCTGAACCGTGGCAGGTTGGCCGGCTACCAGGGCGTCCTGACCGTCGTCGAGGGCACGGGCGTAGGTGTAGGCGAGGCGCAGATAGGCCCCATGGGTGACGCGGCGATTGATGGAGAGCGTCGCGCCGTTGTAATAGCTGGAGGCGGCACTCTGATATTCGTCGATCGCGCCGAGTTGAGCGATGGGACGTCCCAGGGGGTTGATGCAGGGTGGAAAGGGACACGTGAGCGACTTTGTGAACTGCCAGGTGGAGAAGGAATCGACGGTGTAGTAGCCGCCCTGGAAGATCGATCCGGTGGAATCGAAGATGGGGTAAGTCAGGGCGGTGGGTGGCGGGAGGTTTACGTCGAGCGCGCGGATGAGATGTTCGCCACGCACGCTGAGGAATGAAACGGCGAGGGTGGTCTGGCCGGCTAACTCTTTTTCGAAGGTCAGGCTGGCTTGCTGCACGCGCGGAGTGACGAAGTTGGGAGCGAAGGCGGAGACGTCGTTGGTCACGCCCTGGGTGAATCCCGCGGGCAGCGAGCAAGATACGGCTACGAGCGGACAAGCCACCAGCGGATTGGGATACGTGGGAAAGACTTGGTTGTCGTAGTAGTTGGTGTTGTTGAGGAAGACCTGCGCGTCGGTGATGCCGTTTTCGGTCTGGATGGTGGAGTTGTAAATCTGCGGGATGCGCACGAAGAAAATGCCGTACCCGGCGCGGACTACGAAGGGACGCGTATTGCCGAAAGAATAGGCGACTCCGGCGCGCGGGGCGAAGTTGTAGGGCTGAAATGGAACTTTGCCGGCGGGCGGGAACAGAGGGTTGGAGACGAGTCCGGCAGTAGTGAAAGTTTGCAGGTCCCAGCGGACGCCGAGGTTCAGCGCCAGGCGATTGGTGAGGCGGATCGTGTCCTGCGCGAAGGCGGCGTATTCGTTGGTGTTGGGATTGGAGGCAGCGCCGCCGAAGCTTTGTAGATAGTAGTGCGGGACCTGGTGAGCATAGGCGCGGAGGGGCGTGAGTTCGAGTCCGGCCTCCATTGGTTGGAACGTGAAGGGATTGACTTTCAAGGGATAGAACAAATATTCGCCGCTTTGCTGGCTGGGGAAAAAGTCGTAGATCCAGGTGATGAGGGCGTCGCCGCCGAACTTCCATGCGTTGCGGGAGCCTTCGTGACTCATGGTTTCGGCGAGGTGCAGGCGATGCTCGCGAGTCTCGCGGGGAAGCAGGTCGGAGCGACCGATGCCGTTGAGGATGTCGGGAATCTTGATGAGCACGTTGGCGGTGTTGCTGTAGGACTGCTGCAGGTCGCGGGAGAATTGGGCGCGGAGATGGCTGATCCAGCGCGGGGTAATGGTGCTGATGAACGAGAGGCTGCCGGTTTCGGTGGAGACGAGTTCCTGGCCGTTGTCGCTGATGGAATCGTAGGTGATGGGGCTGGCGGGGTCGAGGAAGACATTGTTCGCTCCCCAGTATCGCGTGGTATTGACTTTGAGCGCGAGCTGGTTGCGGGGCGTGATGTTGATGTCGAGCTTGGCGTAGGAGGTGTCGCCGAGTTGCGCGGCGGGATATTCTCCGGCGAGAGAGGTGAGCTGTGCCGCGGCGGCGAAGACCAGAGCTTGATCGCTGGCTTCGTAGTCTCCGGGAGTGTAGGGGCCGGTGCCGGGCTGAGGAACGACCTGCGAGCTGCCATTCACGAATTCGACGACGTCGGGCTCGTGGAAAATGTGCTGATCGAATCCGGCGAAGAAGAAAACTTTGTTGCGCTTGAGCGGGCCGCCGATGGTGCCTCCGAACTGCTGCTGGCGATTGTGCGGCTTGAACGCCAGGAAGGGATCGGTGGCGCCGAGGGAGCTGTCGCGGAAATAGTAGAAGGCCGTGCCGTGCAGGTGATTGGAGCCGGACTTGGTGACGACGTTGACGACGGCGCCGCCGGAGCGGCCTTGTTCGGCGCCGTAGGCGGTGGTGGAGACGCGAAACTCCTGCACGACGTCAGTAGAGATTTCGTAGGGAGCGCGATCGCGCCCGCGCGGCTGGGCGAAGAAGGCGTTGTTGTAGTCGCCGCCGTCGATGAGAAAGGTGTTCTGGAATCCGCGAATGCCGCCGAAGGAAAGATCGCCGTTGGTGGAGGAATCGAGGCTGCGCGGGTCTTGCGTGACGCCGGGAGAGAACAGGGCGAGATCGGAGAAGCGGCGGCCGTTCAGGGGGAAATCGCCGAGGGCGCGTTGGTCGAGGAGCGCGGAGACGCCGTTGGGCTGGGTGTCGACCAGGACGGGCGCTGCGGAGACAGTCACACTCTCATGAGGGCCGGCTACGGTGAGGTGGAAATCGAGCACGGCGGTGCCGCCAACATCCACCTGCAACTGGGGCGTGACTTGTGGCGACATACCTTCGGCTGTGACGCGGGCGGAGTAATCGCCGGGCGGGAGCAGGTCGAGAGTGAAGCTGCCCTCGGCGTCGGTGGTCGCGGTGAAACGCAGGCCGGTCGCGGTGTTGACTACTACGACGGACGCCTGAGGAATGCGGCTGCCGGAGGGATCGAGCACGGTGCCGTGGAGCGCGCCGGTGGCGTCCTGGGCGGCGAGGGGGATGGGGAGCAGGAGCAGAAGGATGCAAGCTGTATAGGAACAAAGACGCGTCGAAGACATTAAGGTCGCCCCTGCGTGCGATCGTTTGTCTCGATCGCTTTCTCGATCTTGTTAAGATCAGCCCGTAAGATCAGCTCGGAGGGACGGCCCGGAGCGCGTTAACCGGACGCGAGGCGGGGATCCGCGAAAAAGTGCCGGAAGGAGCATTCTAGAAATGCGCGGCCGGAAAGCTTTTTCGCGGAATGTTTAGAAACCTTGTTTTGTATAGCATGGTGGGGGGAAGGAAGTCTGTGATGTGGGGCGACTTTCTTGGGATGGTTCCCGGAAGGGGAATAGACGAAAGGCAATCACCCCGAAGGACACGAAGGTCCACGAAGGAAAATCGACGCCAGGTGCGTCAAACTGCGCTCTCATGGTATTTTCAAGTTCCTTTTGAAACTTTGATTCGAAAGATCTGATTCGAGCTTAAGTTCGAGCCTAAGAATGATTCGATCCTATAAAGGTGTGCGGCCTACGATTCCGGCGACTTGTTATGTGGACGACTCGGCGCAGATTATTGGCGACGTCGTGCTCGGTGAGCACGCTTCGGTGTGGATGAATGCGGTGGTGCGCGGGGACGTGCATGAGATCCGCATTGGGGCGCACTCTAATGTGCAGGACAACAGCGTGCTGCATGGAATGAAGGGGCTGTGGGGCGTTTATTTGGGGGAGTATGTCACGGTGGGGCATTCGGTGACGCTGCATGGGTGCGTGGTGGAGGATCGGTGCTTGATCGGGATGGGGTCGATTATTCTGAATGGGGCGAGGATTGGGGCGGGATCGATTATCGCGGCGGGGACGCTGATTCCGGAGGGGACGGTGGTTACGCCGGGGTCGCTGTGGATGGGGTCTCCGGGGAAGTTTCGGCGGAAGATCGAGGCGGCGGATGAAGAGGCGATTATGCGGTATGCGCGGAATTATTTGGGGTATAAGGATGAGTACTTGAGGGAGCGGTGACGCGGGTTGCGAGTCCCGAGTTGCGAGTCCCGAGAAATTGTCATCCTGAGCGGAGCAGGACGGTGAGCAAAGCGAGTCGGCTTGCGGAGTCGAAGGATCCCTAGCAGACCGGTGCCGCATCGGACGTACGGTTCTGCGGCCGGGCTTCGTTGAGAGAACTCGCTGATAGGCTTGTAGTGACGTGGTAGCGATAGGGGTCCTTCGACTGCGCGCGCTCATTCGAGCGCGCTTCGCTCAGGATGACAGAGTAGTAATGGTAATGGGGGATTGGAAACGGAATGATTAAAGCGGTGCGAGGGACGCGGGATTTGCTGCCGCCGGAGACGGCGTTGTGGAATTTTGTGGAGGCTGCGGTGCGGGATGTGTTCCGTGCATACAACTTTCAGGAAATTCGTACGCCGATTTTCGAGAGCACAGAACTGTTCGCGCGCGGGGTTGGTGAAGAGACTGATATTGTTTCGAAAGAGATGTACACGTGGGAGGATCGTGGGCGGGCCGAGAGCGATAAAGGGCAATCTCTCACGCTGCGGCCCGAGGCCACGGCAGGCATCGTTCGCGCTTACATTGAGCACAGACTGTGGGATCGCGGGCTCAACAAGCTTTACTGCATTGGACCGATGTTCCGGCGCGAACGTCCGCAGAAAGGGCGCTACCGGCAGTTTTATCAGATTGATGCCGAGGTGATTGGGCCGGCTTCGTCGGGCAGCGATTCTCCGGCGCGGGATGCCGAGTTGCTGGAGATGCTGGCGACACTGCTCGATCGGCTGGGCATCACGGATTGGAATCTGGAGTTGAATTCTGTGGGCACCTCCGCGGACCGGGTGGCTTTCAATGACGCGCTGCGTAAGGCTTTGGAGCCGGTCAAGGACAAGATGTGCGCGGACTGTCAGCGGCGGGCGGTGACTAATCCGCTGCGCGTGTTTGACTGCAAGGTGGCGGAGGATCAGCCGATTATCGAAACGCTGCCTCGCATCACGCAGTTTCTGGGCGAAGATTCGCGGAAGCATTTTGCGGCGGTGCAGGCGATCCTGACCAAGGTAGGTGTCGAGTTTCACATTAACGACCGGCTGGTGCGGGGGCTCGACTACTATACGCGGACGGCGTTTGAGTTTACGCACGGGGCTTTGGGGGCGCAGAATGCGATCCTGGGCGGGGGGCGGTATGACGGGCTGTCGGAGGCGCTGGGCGGGCCGGCGGCTCCGGGGATTGGGTTTGCCATTGGCGAGGACCGGCTGGTGATGTCTTTGAAGGAGACGGCCGAGAGTGTGCTGCGGAAGCCGGATGTGTATGTGGCTGCGATGGCTGGGATGAACGGCGAGGCGGCGAGGCTGGCGCGGGAGTTGCGGCGGCATGATCTGGTGGTCGAGTTGGGGGATGACAGCTTCCGGCTGAAGAAATCGTTTGAGGCGGCGACCAAGGCGGGGGCGAAGTACATTTTGATTGTGGGTGAGAATGAGGTGAAGGCGGATGCGTTTGCGCTGAAGAATCTGGCGTCGGGCGAACAGGTGCAGGTGGCGCGGGGGGAGCTAGCGGGGAAAATTCGCGGGGAGTGAGGCTGCCGTCTTCGTGGTGAGAGAACAGCAGGTTTCCTTCGACTTCGCTCAGGACAGGCTCTCGTCGCATCGCTCCTCGGAATAACAAACTTTTTGATTCGGCGCCGGTCCTCGGATGAACAAGAAAACATGAGAGGGCTGCGCGGCAGCATGACAAATTGCGGGTTCGAGAGTCTGAATAAGGAGACGGGAATGAGATACGGGTCCGTGGTGGGCGTGATTCTGCTTAGTTGTGCGGTGAGTTTTGCGGGAGCCGGACAGGCGAATGCGCCGGCCAAGGCGCTGAGTCCGCTGGAGCAGACGCTGATGGCTGCCGAGAAAGGTTTTGTCGAGGCTGCGAAGAAGGGCGATGTGGCATTTTTCAAGCGTACGCTGGCTGACGATTTTTCTTTCGTCTCGTTCGACGGCGAATTGGGGGACCGTCAGGACATGATCGAAGGCCTGGGCGGCGGCGGACTCGATCTGCTGGCTTATGACATGAAAGTTGTGCCGGTGGCGGATGGGGTCGCGATCGTGACCTACGATGTGGTGCTGCGGGTTCCGCCGGTGGAGGATCAGGGGCCGCCGCCGCGGTATCAGCACTTCAGCACGACCTGGGTAAAGCAGGGGGACGTGTGGAAGATGAAGTTTCAGCAGATGACGGTGTCGCATTACGGAGACTGGTAGGGGAGAGCGATTGCAGATTGTTGATTGCAGATTGCAGATTGTTGATTGTTGATTTCTGATTTCTGATTGGCTGCGGCTCTTCAATCAGCAATCAATGATTCGGCAATCAGCAATAGGAATCGCAATTTTCGACAACGATACACTCAGGGAGGCGCGCGATGAAAACTCTGGCAATGATTCTGGCGGGATGGTTCTTATTGGCGACGGCGGCGCTGGCGCAGATGCCGCAGCCGGGGCCGGAACACAAGAAACTCGATATGTTTGTCGGCTCATGGACGCTGGACGGTGACATGAAGCCGGGCGAGATGGGTTCGGGCGGAAAGGTGACGGAGAACGAGAAGTGCGAGTGGATGGAAGGCGGATTCTTTCTCGTCTGCCACACCGACTACAAGACCACGATGGGGAACGGGTCGGGGATTTCGATCATGGGTTATTCCCCCGAAGACAAGTCCTATAGCTACCGTGAGTTCAACAGTTGGGGAGAATTCGTCTACTCCAAGGGGTCGTTAGATGGAGACACATGGACCTGGATCAACGACCAGAAAGAGGGCGACATGATTAAGGGACGGTTCACCATGAAGGTCACTTCGCCGACCTCGTACAACTTCTCGTACGAAGCGTCGCCGGATGGAACGAAGTGGAGGATGGTGATGGACGGGAAGGCAACGAAGGCAAAGTGATTTTCCGTGACAATTGTCATGGGCCGCGGCTGACGAATCGCACTGGGCAGCGGCGTTTGGGCGGGCTACGATCCTTGTGAAGGTGGCTTTTGGCTGGAAGCTAATAGCCGCTATCTTTCCGAGGAGGCATATACATGGATTTCAAGGCGATTCTGGTTTCAACCCTGGTTTTACTTACGGCATCGGCCTGGGCGCAGATGGCGCCTACGCCTGGTCCGGAAGTGAAGAAGCTCGACTACTTCGTGGGAACATGGACGGTGGAGGGAACGATCGCGCAGGGTCCGTGGGGGGCGGGTGGAAAATTCAGCTCGTCGGACACCACGGAATGGATGCCGGGGAAATTCTTCGTAGAGGGTCATGGGGACTTCAAGATGCCTCCGGAACTGGGCGGTGACGGCAAGGCAGTTTCCTATATGGGGTACGACACGGAAGAGAATGTATATACCTATAACGAGTTCAACAGTCAGGGACGGCGCGAAAATTCTAAGGGCACGCTCAACGGCGACACCTGGACGTGGACGAGTTCGCAGACTTATGGTGGGCAGGAGATCAAGCAGAAGATGACGATGAAAATACTCACACCCGCAAGCTACGGTCTGAAGTTTGAAGTATCGGTCGATGGCACGACCTGGATGCCGTTCATGGAAGCGAAAGCGACCAAGAAGTGAAGAGAAGTCGTTTCATCTTTGTGGTTGCATGCGTGGTTGGACTCGGGGTGCTGAGTCTTTCTTCTTCTCTGCAGTTGCGCGCGCAGGAGAAAGCCTCCGGAGACGCGGCGAAGCCGGGGACGACGACTGCGGGTCCCGATGCGAAAACTGAGCCGAGCTATTCGGGAACGTACGGGTTTCTGAAAGAAGGCGAGTTTGTGCAGCTGACGGTGGAGGACGCGGGCCACGTCACAGGATTCATTTCGCGATTCGGCGACGGAGAGAGCGATAAGGGCGAGTTCCTGGATCAGTTTTTCAAGAGCGGAAAGATCGAAGGCAGCAAGTTGACGTTCACGACGGAGATTGTCCGTGGGGTGGGGTTCGGCTTTAAGGGAACGGTAGAGCGCGGCGAGGGAAAGAATCCTGGTGATGAAGCTTATTTCGTGCTTAAGGGCACGCTGACCGAAGTGGAGAGTGCGAGCGACGCGAATAAGAAAGTGACGTCGCACTCGCAGGATGTGGCGTTCAAGATGTTTCCGCGGGATGCCGCGCCAGCGGCGGGAAAGTAGAACACTCTGTCGAAAATCCCCACTTCTCGCGCGGCTTACTAATAAGCTCCCGCGCGAGAAATGGGGCACCCGTGTTTTTATGGCCGCTGGGTCAGATCTCGCCGGGGACCGACGGTTCGGGCTCGCGGACGGGAAGGTCCGGGTTCTCCGGAGGATCGATGGGCCCTGCCGGGGATGGCGCTGGTTCCGCAGGGGCGCGGCATTCGAGGTCAGGGAGAAATTGTGTGGGCTGCATGCTTCTCAGATGCGAGAACGGTTCTGACGGAAGCCCACTTATTTTTTCTTAGTCGCAACGGCACGGCTGGAAGCCGTGCCCTTCCCAAAACTCTTTTCTTATCCGGCGATTATTGTCCGGCGCGGAGTGGGGACAGGTTCAAGCGGCCGGCGGGCTTTTTGCGGGCGGTTTCGGGGCCGTAGATGAGATCGGGACTGCCTTCCGAATTGGAGGACGCTTCGGCCAGGGTCGCGGCCAGGGCGCGGTAGGAACGGCTGATCTCGGGCCCATCCTGCAGAACGACGGGCGTGCCGTGGTCGATGGACGGCGAGACCGCCTGAAACGCGTTGGGAACCTTCCACAAAACTTTGCAGTTGGTGGCTTGCTGGACGTCTTCGTCGGTGAAGCCGGGAATCTTTTTGTAGCGATTCAAAACCATGCGCAGGCGGTCGCGGCCGGTGCCCTCTTCGAGGAAGGTGTGAATGCGTCCGGCGCTCCACAGCGAGACCACATCGGTCTGCGCGACTACGAGCACGGCGTTCGAAAGATCGGAGAGCAGGCGTGTGGTGGGGTCGAGACGGCTGGAGGCGTCGACCACGACGAAGCGGTAGTGATTCACCAGCAGATCGAAGAGGCGGGCCAGTTCACCCGGCGTGGGTTCCGTGGGATAAGGCTGCTGCGGTCCGGCCAGAAGATGCAATCCCTCCTTGGTCGGAGTCATGAGGCCGTCGAGTAAAGTGCTGTCGAGACGGTGGAGGTTCTGCAGGGCATCGAGCACGCCGAATTGCGGCCGCAAGTTCAAGTGAAGCGCGGCGTGGCCGATGGGAGCGAAGTCGACGAGAACCACATCGCCGTGAGACTGCTGCAGCGCCATGGCGGTATTGACGGCAGCGGTAGTGCAGCCCGCGCCGCCCTTGGCGCTGAGAAAAGTAAATACCCGGGCCTTGCCTGCGCCCCCGAGATTACGAGTGCGGGATGAACTGAAGCGGGTGAGCGCTTCGAGCAGAGCTTCGTGACCACCGGAATGGTCGACGTATTCGCCAGCGCCGGCGCGCATGCTGGCGACAATGTTGGCGGGCTGCGTCATTTCGCCGTTGGCGAAGATGCCGATCTGCTGCGTAGTCGCGCGAATCAATTCGATGGCATGGATAGCGCGCTGGGCATCGTGCGAGGGAACATCGACGATAACGATTTCAGCACGCGAATCCTGCAGTTGGCGCAGGATGGCGTCGGTGGGTCCAGCGGGAAAACCGACGTGGCTGAACACCGCCTGTCCCAGGCGCGTGGCTTCCAGACGGGTTTGCAGCGCGGATAAGTGGTCCTCGTCCTCGGTCAGGAGGGCGACGGCGATCCCATGCATAACGCGGTTCTCGCTGATTTCTCTCGGTGTCTGCATGTTAGAAAGAGAACCTGTTCTCCGCCAAGTGACCTAGGTAATAGGCAAAAGGCCGCACGCCTTTCCGCAAGGCCAGACAATGCCACTTCGAGATCAACATCTGGGGGGAGAACTCGATACGGTTAGAAGCTGGTTATTCACCTCTGTGGGTGTCATTGTATGACAGGATAGCGAACTTGAAAAGGCGATTTGGGGAACGAAAGTGGTGGGGTTTGAATTTTGTCCTTGCGTTAACCTGAACGCGGGGGCTAGCCCAGAATGGAACGGGCGGAAGAATGAACCAAAGGCTGATCCTCGTCGTGGCTGGCGTCGTGGCTGGCGTCGTGGCTCGAGTGCTGGGTAGTGACGCGGGCGAAGGTGGAGGAAGATTCGGAGGACTCGGGGAGATATTCGTATCCGGCGAAGCGGACGGCCACACCGATTTTGGTTTCGGCCCGGACCGATGCTGACGCATCCGGAGCGGGTGCGACAGCAGGCCGGACCACTCTCAAGACGCGACCGCGGCAGCGTACCGGCATATTCTCGCCGAGAGTAATCTCGGAGGGCATGCGAAGCGTAAGTTCGATTTCTGCGCCTTCGCGGAGCGGCGCGTCGGTGAAGAAGAAGACTCCGCGCGAACTGAGGTCCTGGGTGAATCCAACGCCGTCCAGGGAGCAGTCGGGTTGGCGCAGGGAGAGGGGAAGAAGGTACGGAAACCGCTGTCCGACACGGCGTTCAATCCCCGCTGGAGCAGTGGTCATGGTGGCTTGACTTCCTTTGCCGAATCGTCGAAAGCGCAGGCGCTACTGTAGCGCACCCCGGGCGGGAAGTGAAGTTCCAAGTTAGTAATAAGGGCAAAAAGTTTCAAATTGGTCATTCGCTTGCACTTGGGCTGGGGAAAACGGGCTGGAGAACGGGAAAATAGCGCCTGCGAAGTGCGTTCAATCTGTGGAAAAGTCGAACATGTTGAGCGGCGTGTGCGGCTGGACCGGCAAGCAGCTCAGGATATAGTAGAGCGCAGGTGGCGCGGCGTCATCGTCATCCGAATCGCCATCCAGATCATCATCATCATTATCATCATCATTATCATCCAAAGAAGTGAACGTGGCAGAGTCGAAGATTCCCATTCAAGAGAGCGCTCCCGCGAACGGCGAAACTACGGCCGCAGCCAGCGGACTGCGTTGGCAGGCCGCCGGGCGCGCGCTGCGGCACCGTAACTTTCAGCTTTTTTTCAGCGGACAATTGATCTCCCTGATCGGCACCTGGATGCAGACCGTGGCGCAGTCCTGGCTCGTCTATAAGATGACGGGATCGGGGCTGCGGCTGGGCGAGGTGGGGTTTGCCAGCCAGATTCCGGTGTTCCTGTTTGCGCCGCTCGGCGGAATTGTCGCCGACCGCACCAACCGCAAGCATGTAGTGATCGGGACGCAGGTTGCTTCGATGCTGCTGGCGTTTGTGCTGGCGGCGCTTACCTTGTCGCATAGGGTGCAGGTGTGGCACGTGTTCGTGCTGGCGGCATTGCTGGGGGTAGTGAATGCGTTTGATATCCCTGGCCGGCAGTCGTTTCTCGTCGATATGGTCGGCAAGGAAGATCTGATGAACGCGATCGCGCTGAATTCTTCCATGTTCAACGGAGCGCGCGTGGTTGGTCCGGCGGTGGCAGGCGTTCTGGTGGCGCGGCTCGGCGAGGGTTGGTGCTTTTTTGTGAATGCTGTGAGCTACATCGCAGTCATTGCCGGATTGCTGTTGATGAAGGTGCACGCCCCGGCTCGCGTTTCGGCTCAGACTTCGCCGTGGGAACACATGATCGAGGGCTTCCGGTTCGTCAATCGCACAGCGCCGATTCGCGCGTTGATGATTTTGCTGGGGCTGGTGAGTGTGACGGGCATGCCGTACGCGGTACTGATGCCGATTTTTGCCGACAAGATATTGCATCATGGCGGGCAGGAATTCGCGTCGCTCATCGGATCGCACGACCTGGGAGCGGTGCGGTTGGGAATCCTGATGGGTGCGGCGGGCGTGGGGGCGCTGCTGGGAGCACTGACGCTGGCGCTGCGCCAAGGCGTGAAGGGGCTGGGAACCTGGGTAACCGTATGCTGCGCCGGTTTTGGCGTGAGCCTGATGCTGTTTTCGTTTTCGAGCTCGTTCTGGCTCTCGGTGCTGCTGCTGATGCCGGTGGGATATTTCGTCATGCTGCAGATGGCGTCGTCGAACACGCTGATCCAAGTGATGGTGCCCGACGCCTTACGCGGGCGGACGATGGCGCTCTACTCGATGATGTTCATGGGGATGGGGCCGATCGGAGCGCTGCTGGGTGGGGCATTGTCAGACCGGCTGGGCGCGCCGCTCACCGTCGCGATCGGCGGGTTCGCGTCGGTGATGGGAGCATGGTGGTTCGCGGTGCAGCTGCCGAAGATTCGCGTGGAAGCGCGGCAGTTGATTGTTGCGCAGTCGATGGCGGGTGGAGAGCCGTCGGAGGAGATGACGGCGCCGGTGGCGGAGGATTAGGGCAGCGACAGCGGTGGCCCATGTCGGAGGTCAATGAACGCTATGGCCTGGTTTCGCCAGTGAGAAGTCGGTTTCCTGACCGTGCCGTTTGTCGCGCAAATGTGCTTGTCGAAATGGGTATCGGATTCTATCGTGAACGTTTATTGCGCCGATTGCGATTTCGGGGGCTCAGTGGCCGCGACGCGAGTCTCTTTTCCGCTCACGAACACCTTCATGGAGCTTTCGCTTTCGCCCGACTCGTCGGTGTATTCGTAGGAGTCCGGTGAAACAAACCTCATGATGTACCGGGTGTGATACAGCTTCCCGGCAAACATGCTCTCCCCAAGCCAAGTCCATACGTCGCCGTCCACCGTGCCAGTCTTGTTTTCTACTCCCCCCGAACTGTCAACTGCGTGGTATTTGTATGTCTTGGAAGTCGGATCGTAGTAGACAAAGGAAGTCTCCGAGTATTTCGTCCCAGGTCTATAGAGTACCGCCTCGCAGATCAGGGCGAAGTCGCCTGCCGTCCATCTGCAATCGTCAGTGCCACTGAATTTCGTCGCCGGCGAGTTCGGCCCCATTGCCCCGGCTTTCAATTCGTCTTCGACTGTGAACTTACCGACCATTACTGCCAACTTCTTCACTTCCGGGCCAGGCGTTGACGGAGACTGAGCGCCAGCCGCGACTACGCCCGAAGCGCACGCCAACACAAATGAGATCAACCTTTGCGAGCCACTCATTTGGATTCTCCCTTCAGGGGTTGCCACGGATGCTAGCACAAGATGAACGGGAATCAGGAAATGCGAATAGTCGACGCTAAATCTTTATTACGCTTACTGACCTTCGAAGGGGGTGGGCGGGTGGCCCATCCTTCTGTCTCGGTCTCTCTTTCCCGTTACGAAACTCTGGGTGCCGCGTCCTTGCGCTTTTTGCAAGGGCGCTCTTCGCTCAATGCTTCTTCCACATTGCAAAGGCCTTTTGCATGCGCGGATCGGTAAAGAGTTTCATGCAAACCTCGCGCTCGACCGGCCCAGCCACCACGCATTGCAGGTCGGTCCGCCGGGCTACCTCTTTCGCCGGGATCGTAATCTTTGAAACGAACCGGCCGGCATCGGCAATCGTAGCACCGAAGACCAGCCGGTCCAGGCCCGACCAGAGAGCGCAGGCCATGCACATGGCACACGGCTCGCACGTCGTATACAGGGTGTAGCCCTTGAGGGATCCCGAGCCCAGCTTGGCGCAAGCGAGTCGAATGGTCAGGGTTTCGGCATGCGCGCTGGGATCGTGGTCGGGGCCCACGCGATTCACCGCGCGCATCAGCCGCTCACCGGTAGCCGTGCTCACAATGTCGGCACCGAACGCCATCGGATGATCCGTGCTCAGGGTCTCCGCCGTGAAGGCAGCCACGGATCGCATCCGCTCGTGATCAATGGCGCTCACGCCGTCCGCAGCCAACGCGTGTGTGTCCAGAATCCCTGTGCTGAAGGACGCCGCGCCAGCCTGCACCAGAAAACTCCGCCGATTTATGTCCATTCACTCGTCTCGATAGCGGCCATGCAGAAATCATACAGCCTGGGGATTTTCCTGACCAGAAACGACCGGCTCGCTTGTGATGAATCACTGACGACAAGATGACTTATCGTTACTAATTGCAATCAATGGTCCTCCTGTGACCATTAGTCCTCGCAAACGCGCTTATCGCCATCAAGTTTCAGAATCGTCGGCAAACAGGAAGTAATCCGAGCCGCCTACTGCCAGGCAGTTGTCTCAACTGTGGCAAAATCGCGATTACACTCATTTGACCTGGTCGGCCCGACCGCCAACCGTAGGCCCCGAAAGTACATGAACTTCGAAAACTCCCAATCACCGACGTTGGTAACCGCACGGCCTTCAGAGCTAGAGCTATGATGATGACAGTTTTCTGAGGTCCGGTAACTCAATGGAAGGCAGACCGGAAATCCAGACTGAAAGCCAGATACACGTTCGCGTGTGGGGTATGGACGCGGACGCTCGCCCCTTCTCTCAGAACGCTTTTGTCATCAACAATACCGTCGGCCAAAGTGCGCAACTCTTGGGCATCACTCACCCGCTGAAGACCGGCGACATCATCGGTATAAAGCACGGCGAAAAAAAGGCCCGATTCAAAGTGGTGTGGGTAACTGACGGCGGAAGTCTACGAAAGATTGAAGCCGGAGTGCAAATTGTGGAAGGCCAGGAGAGCCCCTGGCAGGAAATAGCCAACCCGGAAGAACTCACGTTTGCACCGAGGAAGATCAAGAGGCGATTTGTCCGGCACAAAATCCACTTTCCGGTCGAGATCGGATTGGCGGACGCCCGAGCGCACATGAATACGAACGCGACAGACATTGGCGGTCGCGGCTGCTACGTTGAGACCATGCTTCCGTTGCCACTCGGCACGCAAGGTACCATTACGTTCTGGATGGACGAGGAGAAGGTGCAGACCACTGCGGTGGTCAGGGCGAGTGATCCGGGGGTCGGGATGGGCATCGAGTTTACTACGCTGGACACTCATGTTCAGGAACGGTTGCAGCAGTTCCTCGACAAGATGGATACCTCCCTGCCCGAAGAGGATCCTGCTCAAAGCGCCACCAATGCAGCATCATAAGCCCGGCTAGTTTTCCCTTTCTCCAGCGGTGTTTCAGCGTGCCTTTTTATTCGGAGCGCGGACCGCTTGAGGTCAATGAGCTGCTTCGTGTTTGCCCATCATCGCGGACTAGTTCAGCCTTGGGAGCGAAAGGCGGGAGCAATGGCGGACAACAAAACAAAGCCCACCA
>Ga0302325_10010690_pt1 | contig 19849 bp, 23 predicted proteins | sample Palsa_T0_2_FD_201948 | JGI IMG/M metagenome (GOLD analysis project Ga0302325, IMG submission 201948) | Peat permafrost microbial communities from Stordalen Mire near Abisko, Sweden - Palsa_T0_2 | ecosystem: Environmental > Terrestrial > Soil > Palsa > Peat permafrost | place: Sweden: Abisko...
CCCAGGTGCGGTTGACGCCCAGGGGGACGTGGTTTTCAGTCTTGCAGGCGACCGTGCAGGCGTGGCAGCCGATGCATTTGCGGTTGTCGATGATGAAGCCGTAGTTCATGCCATGACACTTTGTAGCACGCGGCGGTTTCAGGTGACGCACCATGGCGCGGGGCGCAGGATGTGCGGTGGATTGGACGAAATCAAATCCACGAATTCGGGAACTGTTTTGCCCAAAATCCTCAAAAGCTCTGGCAGACTGCGGCCTCGGTCGGCGGCCTGTTGCCGCAGTTTCGCCATGACGATGGCCGGGTCTTGGCGGTGAAGCACACCGAGGAATGCCGCGGGATGGAGGGCCACGACTCCCCATTTCCCAAGATGCGTCTTTTGGAAATGCCGGAGGTTCGACGTCACGATGATGCCAGCTCCGCAGGAAACCGCGGCGGCAAGGACGTGCCGGTCTTTCTCGTCGTTCTCCATACGGGAAACTAATGGCTCATAGCCCGTCACCCCACGCATCGCCAAAGTGCGAAATCAACTCGCTCTGAAAATAGGAGGTGAGCTTCGCGGGCCATCCCAATTTGGATTCCAGTGTGCGAACAGTTTCCGCCATAATCTCCGCCGACCATCTCGGCTCATAGAGCGCAGGGTCCTCGGCAAGGCGAAGCAGTGTGTCGCAAAGAGAAAAGTCAGCGAGAACACAAGCGTCCAGGACAGCCTGTGGACCGGCGCTCATTCCCGGCTTGGCGCGAGCACTCGCTCGTAGAGCCCGGCATCATCGACGGCTTGGCCAATTCTGCGAAGGGCGTCAAGCCTGTGCTGGTTGCGTTGGCGTTGATCGAGGAAGTACTGAACCGCGGCTTCAACGAACTGGTTCGCGTCCCGATACTGGCCGGCGGCCAACTCGTCATTGACCCGCCTTTCAATCTCAGGCGAGAGGTTCACATTCATGGCCGTTCCTCATTTATTGATTCTAGCTGAGATTTCCGATGAATACCACTTGCCAGGGGTGCCGGGCGTGCCCGCTTCCCAACGCTCTGGCCTCCGACGAGTGGGTGAGCGATTTAGGCAGAAGAAGTCGAATCGTCTAAGGGACAGCGCGGATTCGTGCACTTGGGCTACGCCCCTCGGAGTTGAATAGCTTTGTTGTCCGGCGCCGCATCCGCCGCTCGAATTCGTTGTCGAACTCGATGGTGAAGGAGGCCAGGGTTTGGGAGAGTAGGGTCGATAAGGGCAGGCCAGCCAGTAGCGCGGACAGTGATGGCAGGCAACGCAGTGCCTTGCGGCTTATTTACGCTTCACCCAACGAGATCTGTTTTCGCAGTTGCAGTTGCTCATTCCAAACAACCAGAGACGCCCCTTCGGTGCCATGCAACTGCGCGTTGGCGTTCAACAATTCGATCCCATAAATTGAGCCATCCGGGGCGAGGTCGATGTTCATTTCGTCGCTGATGCGGAGCGTTTCTACCTCGGCGCTCTTCTCCCTCAGCCGCATGTACGCGATGTTGTAGCGGGGATCGTAAGTAAGCTGCATAAGTTTACCCTCACTAATAGTACCGCACCAGAACCGTGATGACCAGCCAGCAGCCATCCTCCTCAACGGCGTAAGCCTCCAGTTGCTTGTTGGCGTATGGGCGACCTGGGGCGACCTCTCCAGAAGCTGGCGAACGGAAAGTTGCGGCGGAATCCGATTCTTCCGAGTTTTGCCGGGAAACGCTCACCGATCTCAACGGTGGCTACCACCTCGGCTTCCGTGACCCCGCGCTCCAGTAAGCGCCGGGCGGCATGTGGGTGCAAACGGACGATCATAGAGTCGAGGGCTGGTCCGAGCGCGCGGCTCTCCCTTTCAAAGTGCTATCATGCGTGGACGAAATGTTCAGGACCAGGTGCTGAATGCGCGTGCAAAGGGACATGGGGAGTCGGACACGCGGATCGGCTTGCGTTTCACCTGCCTCTAGAGGGGTAAACTGAGTTCTTTCGTTGGAGTAGTCAAGTGAGCGCGGAGTTGGAATCATTTTTTTCCGGATTGTCCAGTTCCTTGGATCTCGCAGCGCGATTCGAGGCGCAGGCCGCCAGGTTTGCCGGCGCCCTCCTTCAGCATCTTCAAGTATATTCCCACGTCGGAGGACGGTGTCACGAGGATCCTCCGCGACTTGCTGGACCCGCAGGGCGACCGCGCAGCATCTCGTGGACTTATTTCGCGCCGTGACAGCAGCCGTCAGGCCAATTCTTGACCCGCCGTCATCGTAATTAACCGGAAAATCATACCCTGGGCATCACAGGTCCCGCCCGAACAGGCGCAAGACCCGCGCGTACAGCTCTTCCACTTCAGATTCCGAGCGGGCTTCGGCGGCCATGCGGAGCAACGGCTCGGTATTGGAGGCGCGCACGTGAATCCAGGCATTGGGCAGGATCAGCTTGAGTCCGTCGGAGCGGTCGGTTTCGACGCCCGGGAAGCTCTCTTCGAGCGCCTGCATCAGCGTGCCGAGCCGGCCATGTTCGAAGGCGACCTGACCCGCCTTGCGGTAGAAGCGCGGCAGGCGGGCGGCCAGCGCGGAGATGGTTTCGCCGGTTTCGGCCATGCGCTCCAGCAGGAAAGCCATGCCCGTGTAGCTATCGCGGCAGAGATGCACGGCCGGAAAGATGATGCCGCCATTGGAGCCTTCGCCGCCGATCACGGCCTTGACGGCCTGCATCATCTCGACCACGTTGGCTTCGCCGACCGGCGTGCGGTAGACACGGCGGCCGTGCGCGGCGGCCACTTCGTCGATCACCGAAGAAGTCATCAGGTTCACCACCACGTCGCCGGGCAGGCGGCGCAGCGCAGCGTCCACGGCCAGCGCCAGCACGTCGTCGTTGTCGAGTACGCGGCCGGTTTCATCGGCCACGGCCAGGCGGTCGCCATCGGGGTCCTGCGCGAAGCCGATTTCCGCGCCCGAGGAGCGCACCAGGTTGGACAGGTCGCCGAGCGTATCGGGGCGCGGCTCGGCGATGCGCGGAAATGGCTTGGTGGGATCGACGGAGATGGCGTGCAGATCGCAGCCCAGCGTGTCGCGCAGGAAGCCGACGGTCATGATGGAGCCTGCGCCGTTCACCGCATCGAGCGCGACGCTGAAACGGCGCTGGCGGATGCGGGCGGCATCCACATGGCGCAGCACGCGCTCGATGTGCAGGCGCGGGGCGGAGGTGTAGTCGCCGGTAGCGCGGCGGATCTCCGCGTTGGTGGCGCTGCGGAAATCGCTCTGATGATACAGGTCCAGCAGTTCGCCGCGCTCGTAGCTGTTGAAGAACAGACCTTCGGAGTTGAAGAGCTTGAGGGCGTTGTATTCCGGCGGATTGTGCGAGGCGGTGATGGCGATGCCGCCGCGCGCGCGGGTCGCGCCCACGTAGATCTGGATGGTGGGGGTGGGCAGGATGCCGACGTCCACGACTTCGCATCCGGCCGCGAGCAAGCCGCAGGCGACGGCATGGTGCAGCATCTCGCCGGACGAACGGGTGTCGCGGCCGACGGCCACGCGTCCCGCGCCGACGTAGGTGCCGAAGGCTTGGGCGAAGGCGCAGGCCAAGCCGGGCGTGAGGAAATCGCCCACCACGCCGCGGATGCCGGATACGCCGATTTTTAGGAGGTGTTCGCGGGGCATATTAGGAACAGGGGTTGGGGGCTAGGGGTTAGCTTCATGCGAAGCTCCTCACTTCTTCGAGGAGCGCTTCGAATAGCTCCTTCGGCGGATCGCCCCGCTGCTCGCAGATCACGCGCACGATGGGCTCGGTCTGGCTGACGCGCACGTGGAACCAGCGGCCGGGCCAATCCACGCGCAGTCCGTCAAGCACGCTCACGCGCCCGTCGCTATAGCGCTCACGCAGGTCCATCAGGAGGGCGGGGATGCGCTGCGTGACCAGCGGGACTTGTCCTTTCAGAATGGAATATTTGGGATAGGAATCGAGAATCTGGCTCAGCGTGCGGCCACTCTCGTGCAGCATGGAAAGCACGGCCAGCATGGATGCGATGCCGTCGTAGACGAAGCGGAACTGCGGCATCATCACCGCGCCGGTGCCTTCTCCGGCGAGCGCGATTTGTTCCGGGCGATAGGTGGAAAGCGCGTCGATGGCGGCCTGGCGGCCCACGGGCACGCGCACAACTTTGCCGCCGTGGCGCGCGGCGATTTCTTCCAGCAGCGCCGTGCTCGATATGTTCGCGATGATCAGCTTGCCCGGCGCGCGCGGCAGCAGATAGTCGGCGAGCAGGGGCAGCACTACCTCTTCGGAAACGGGCGTGCCGTCTTCGGCGGCCAGCGCCACGCGGTCGGAATCCACGTCGAATAGAAAGCCGGCGTCGGCGTGCAACGGCTGCATCAACGGCGCGAGCTGCAGGGCCACGGCGTCGCGCGTGGTGGATGGCTCGTGGGCGAAGCTGACGCCTTCGATCTTCTCGTTGATGAGAATGAATTCGGTCCCGAAGCGCTGGTTGGCGCGTCGCAAAATCAGCGAGGAGGTGCCGTTGCAGCAATCCACCAGGACGCGGAATTTGCGCAGGGCGGGGAAGTCGTAGACGGCGGCCAAGTCGTCGAGATAGCGGTCGATGGCGCCGGTTTCGAGGGTGGCTTTGCCGATCTGGGTCCAGTCGACGAAGGCGAATTTCTTCAAATGGTAGATGTCCAGCAGTTCGCCGGCTTCGGCGGTGGAAAGATAAGTGCCCTCCCGGCCGAAGAACTTGAGCGCGTTCCACTCGGCGCTGTTGTGGCTGGCGCCTATGGAAACGCCGCCCGCGGCATTCCGGCGGCGTATGGAATGCTGGATCACGGGAGTGGGCGCGATGCCCAGATCGATCGCATCGTGCCCGCAGGCCAGCAATCCGGCCAGCAGGCCTTCGCGGATCATGACGCCGCTGGCGCGCGGATCGCGGCCGATCACCACGGCTCCGCCCGGTTCCAGGAAAGTGCCGAAGGCGGCGGCGAAATCCAGCACGTGCGAGGCGGTGAGGCCGGAGCCGACCACGCCGCGCAGGCCGACGTGTGAAATCCGCAACGATTTGGCGACTTGGGGCGAGATCATTTGACGAGTTTCAGCAGGCCGAAGGCTTGGGGCACGTGGAAATTGGCCTCTTCGGTGGGCTGCCAGGCGATGAATTTGCGGTTGGGATCGCGGCCCTGGCAGCGGAAGAAATTGATGCGCATTTGAAGGCCGGCGGCGGGCGGGCGGCTATCGATGGATTTGAGGGGGATGCGCATTTCGCCGTACCAGATCTTCTGGTGCGCGTCGATGCGGGATTTCACGCGAAACGCGGAATTCCAGCGCCAGCCGCCTTCCGGGAGGGGATTCACGCGGTCGATATCCAGGTCCACCCATTCGCCTTGCGGGGAGACTTCAAATTCTTTGTAGCGGGTGATGTGCTCGAAATCGCTGCCCACGAAGACTTCGGCCACGTCCCAGTTCCAGAGTTCGTTGGTTTCGGTGGTGCGCGAGGGGTTGGGCTTCAGATGCAACTCCTGGTAAGGGCAGATGAACAGAAAATAGATGTTAGCGTTTGTCCAGCGGGAGCGGATTTCGGTGCGGTGTCCGGGGACGGGTTCGCCGCGCGGGCCGTTTTCGGCGATGACGGCGGGTGCGTCCTTCCATGGCGGGGCTTGCGGGTTGGCGGTCGGCGCGAAATCGGACGCGGCGTATTGGCTGGCGATGGTGCCGGGCTCGCGCGCCGTTCCCTCCAGCAGGGCGGAGACGGCCAACAGGCAGAATAGAAGGCGCCGCGTCACACTTCTACTATACTGTCGATCGGGGATTGGGTGACAATGGCGTGGTCCATGCTAGGCTTGGAGTAGAAGGCTGAGGGAAGCGCGTATGACCATCACACTGCGGCCGGAACAAGAGAGAGTCGTTCAAAGGGCCATCGAAACGGGGATGTACAACTCCGTGGAAGAAGTGCTCGATTCGGCTTTGGAATCGATACGTGGCCGGGAGGCGCTCGCGGATTTGAGGCGCTCGCAGGTTGCCGGTCAACGAATTCGTGAATTGCGCAAAGGCGTCACGCTGGGTGGCATTTCGGTGAAGGAACTCATTGAGGAAGGCCGCGAGTGAACGAATTTGTTCTGGACGCTTCGTTTGCTTTGCATTGGTGTTTCGAGGACGAAGCCACGGCGGCATCTGAATCGATACTGACGACCCTTCAGAACCAGCAGGGAACGGCTTGGGTGCCGGGCATCTGGCCGCACGAGTTACTGAACGGACTCGGCAAAGGCGTCATCCGCGGACGTGTGGAACGGCAGAAAGCATTTCTCCTCTGGCAGGAAATGCGTGAGTTGCCCATTCACATTGTCGGCATTCCCGTGAATGGGGAACTTCTGGAACTCGCGTTGGAGCACGATCTTGCCGTTTACGACGCAAGCTATCTAAGCCTCGCGATAGCGCGCGGCCTGCCGATCGCGACCGGTGACGCGAAGCTCCTACGCGCGTCGGAGAGCTTGGGGATCGAGATCATCAAGCCGTAGCTCCAGAAGGCAGGCAAACAACGATTCCCACAGCTTCCGACCGGCGATGCCCCTGCTTGCAGTTGCCGCGGACAGGACCTCTCCAGGCAGCGGCGTGACGTTTTCCGGGGCGTGCCGTCTTTCTCGGGATGAGGGCTGTCACTTTGCTTCTTGCCGCAACACTGCCGCTCGCGGCACAACAGGACGGGACGGTGGGGCTGAACGCTGTGCCGATCTACAACGACAATGCGCCCGACAAGCAGGGACCCGAGGTAGTGGTGGACGTGCTGGAGAATACGCCCGCGGCGAAAGAGGGAATTCGGAACGGCGATTTTATCGTGGCCATCAACGGCGCGGACGTGGCCGGCAAAACTACCGGTGAGATGTTGCATGCGAACCTGACCGGCGCGGTTGGCGGCGAAGTGAAGCTCACCTTGTGGCGCGAATCCGAAGGCCGACAATTCGAGGCGGAACTGACGCGTCTGGCCTACCCATTGCGGCCAAATCCCGCGCGCGATCCGTTCGAGTTCTACAGTCCGGCAAACTGGCGGCCCGAGGTGGACGAATTCCCACTACCGTGGTCGCCGCAAATATCCTACCGCGGGTCGGAGGATCTGGTTTTTGCGCCGGGCTTCGACGATAAGACTGCGCCGAACTACCACTCCTATGCATTCGTCTGGTGGCTGTAAGGGAAGCGGGAGATCTCGGCCGCGCGGTAGCAGGCGGACCTTTTGATCTACTCAAGGGCATCAGCGAAGAGCGGGGCAGAACCAGGAAATTCGCAGCGGATCTGAATCGGGTGTCGGTAAGTTGGGCCGCGGACGGTGCGAAAGCCGGCGGGCAATCGTTTCATGGCGACGCCACTTTCTATAGCCCCGCCGGCGAGCTGTTGACCTTGCATGGCGAGGCATCGTTGCAGTTCTGCGCGAACGCCAATCGGACGGCGGGGGTGTTTATTCTGTCGCCGCAGGAGTCCGGCGCAGGGATCTGGAAGGATCTGCGGGCGATTCGGGAATCGTTCCGCTGCAACAAGAATTAACCGCCGATGCCCGCCGATTCACGCCGATAGCAGCCGGTCCAGATCTCAGTGAATCGTTTCCAGGTAGCCGCCGGTGCTGGCGTCCACGTAAATCGAGAAGTTGCTGGTGCCGGCGGACTCGCCCCAGATCACGCGCCAACTGACGTCTGGGAACTTGCTATTGGCTTCCAATAAGAAGGTGATGGGCTTGCCGGGATTCTTCTTGTCGTAGTCGGCGCCCTTCTTCAGAGCGGTTTGGTAGGCCTCGTCGGAATCGTGTTTGACGGCCACGATGGAAAAAGGCTTGGCCGCGCCCGCGGCATAGCTCTGATCGAATCCGGCAAACACGCCCTTGTGGAGATTGCCCTCGGACTCCACCACCGAGTAGGTGTAGCTCTTGGCCTTGTTCTGGGTGGCGGAGAAGAAGATGGCCTGCCACGCGGCGGCTTTTCCAGGCTCGGCCTTGACCTCGGGCAGCAAAATGCTGGTGACTCTGACGATTTGGATATCGGGGGCCCAGGCGCGGGCGGAGATGTACATCTGCTGGAGGGCTTGGCGGCCCGAGACCGGTTCGGCGGGCTTTTCCTCGGCCTTCTTTTGGGGCGCGGGGGGTTCACTCGAACAACCGGCCAGCGAGAGGAACACGGCAACAGTGGAGAGGAGTGTGAATTTTATCATGGGGACCATCCTGAGAAGCCATATTCTAGCAGGGCTGGCGGCGCATGGCGCGCCTTTTAGACAAGCTTTTAGGCGAGCTTCGCTCGCCTGCGCCGACAGGAGTGCCAGCGCGGCAGGCAAAAGTGCCCGCGCCACGGGGTAGTATAATGTGACTAACGAAAGGGGGTGCTCCCATGCGGACGAGCATCCGGATGCGAAGCTTCGCAGGGCTGGCGATCGGGATCGCCATTTCCTTTCAGGTCGTATGGGCGCAAAAGCCGCTTGGACCGCCTGGCTCGAGCGGAACACTGGGACCGGGGGCTGGTCATCTTCCCCCTAACCCGAATGGGCCGAGCGGGCCGGTACCGGACTCCTTGGACGGGAGGATTTATTTGACGGGCAACGTCATGCTGGACGATGGCACGCCGCCTCCGGATTCGGTGACCATCGAGCGGGTATGCAATGGCGCGCCGCGGGCGCAAGGCTACACGGATCAAAGAGGCCGGTTCAGTTTTCAGGTCGGCCAGACAGCCGGCGTGGTGCAGGACGCCAGTGAAGAGGCGTCCGGTATGCCTGGAACGTCGCATGCGCCGGCCGGCGGGGCAAGCCTAGGTCCGCCGCAGGGGCAGAAGCCGCTGCCATCCGATATGCAGCTTGCAGGTTGCGATCTGCGGGCGGTGCTGTCCGGTTTTCGCTCGGATACGCTCAACTTGGGAGGACGGCGCTTCATGGACGATCCGAACGTGGGCACCATCGTATTGCACCGGTTGGCGGGAGTGGAGGGCACGGCGGTGAGCATGACCAGTCTGCAGGCGCCCAAGGAAGCCCGCCGGGCTTACGACAAAGGCCTGCAAGACGTACGCAAGAGCAAGCCGGAGGAGGCCGCGAGGGAGTTCCGGAAGGCCGTGGATATCTACCCTAACTATGCGACGGCATGGTATGAGCTGGGGCGGGTACAAGTGGAGAATGAGGAGAGCGCACAGGCCCGCCAGTCCTTTGCGCACGCGATGGCGGCGGACGCCAAGTTCATCAGCCCGTATCCGCCCCTTGCCGAATTGGAGGCCAAAGCCAAGAAGTGGGACGAACTGGCGGAGACCACCAGCAAGCTGCTCAAACTGGACGCGGTAGACTACCCGATGGCGTACCTCTACAATGCCACGGCCAACCTGAACCTGGGGCAGCTCGATGCGGCGGAGAAGAGCGCGCTGGCAGGCGAGAAGCTGGATACTCCGCACCGGTATCCGAAGATGGAACAGGTACTGGCGACGATTCTGGCGCGGAAAAAAGATTATGCGGGCGCCGCCGCGCACCTGCGCACGTACCTTCTTCTGGCGCCGGATGCGGAGGACGCGGCGCGTCTGAAGAAGGATCTTGCCGAAATGCAGCGGCTTTCGGGCGCGAACCAGCAGGCCAATGCCGCGGGGGCCCACGAATGACGCCGCGGCGGAGGTTCTTGACTTTCGGCACGACTGTAATTTATTCTAGCCATTCGCTTTTACCATGCGCCGTGGCGCCTTGACTATGGGAAAAAACTCGCGCGCCGATACGGAGACCATCGAACGGTTTCTGGATTCGACCTTGGAAAGCGTGGATAACGCCGAAGAACTGGCGTTGCAGGAGGCCGAAAAGGCCGGCGTCCCAGAAGACGACCTGCATAAGATCGCCATGGCGGTGCGGGAGTCGATGGTCAACGCCGTGGTGCACGGAAACCGCTATAACGTTAACAAGAAGGTGCATCTGCTGGTTTCCAAGAGTCCCGAGGAGTTTGTGATAAGGATCGCGGATCAGGGCGAGGGCTTCGATTACGACAACCTGCCGGATCCGTTGGCGCAGGAGAATCTGCTCCGGCATTCCGGCCGCGGCATCTTCCTGATCAAGGCATTCATGGACGACTTTAAGGTGCGCCGTCTGGAGCCGGCGGGCACCGAAGTAACTTTGGTGAAACACCTGGTGTCGAAGTAAGAGATACGAACAGCTCGGTTGCGAGCGAGGAGGCATATTCGGTGAGTGTAAAGCTAAGCACGAGACAAGTTGGGGACGTGAGTGTGGTGGATGTGGCCGGAAGGATCACCCTGGGCGAGGGGTCCAGCGCGTTGCGCGACCTGCTGCGCGACATGGTCGGCAAGAACCAAAAAAAGATCCTGTTGAACCTCGGGGATGTCTCCTATATCGACAGTTCGGGGATTGGCGAACTGGTGTCCGGGTTCACCACGGTCACCAATCAGGGCGGCCAGCTCAAGCTGCTCAATTTGACCAAACGGGTGAAGGACCTGTTGCAGATTACCAAGCTGTATACGGTCTTCGATGTGCACGACGACGAGGCGGCGGCGGTGCGCAGCTTCGCATAAGCGACAAGAACTTGGAACCGCCGATGCACGCCGATACACGCAGATAAAACCCGAACCGAATCGGCACCTTTTTCTGTCTTATCTGCGTGCATCGGCGGTTCCTATTGTGTGGCTGATTGGTACGGGGCGATCTGGTCCTGGATTTTGGCTTTGTCGCCTACCACGACGATGGTCATTTTTGACGGGACCAGGTAAGTTTCGGCCATGCCCTGGATGTCGGCGGGCTTCACTTCCATGACTTTTTGCGTGTAGGTGGAGAGGTAGGCGCGGTCCAGGCCCTGCGAATCCACGAAATGCAACTGCCCGATGATGGCATCCGGGCTGATGGTGTTGCGCAGCACGAAGATTCCGGCCAGATAGTTCTGAATGCCCTGCAACTCGTCTCCCGATGGTGGATCTTTGCGCAGCCGGTCGATTTCGTAGAAAATCTCCTTTAACGACGGGCCCGTTACGGCGGTGGTCACATCGGCGGATTGCAGCCAATAGGCCAGATGCCGGCGGGTGCCGATCTGGCTGAATGGCGAATAGGTGTAGCCTTTCTGTTCGCGAATGTTACTGGTAATGCGGGAAGCGAACGCGCCGCCCAGCAAGGTGTTCATGACATCCAGCTTGATGTAATCCGCGCTGGAGGGATCGGCTACCGGCAGGCCGATCAAGAGGTTCGACTGCTCGGCGCCGGGCCGGTCGATGAATTGGAAGGAGCGGGTTTTCGCCGGGTGCGCCGGCAAATCGCGCGGGGGCGCTCCTTTGGACCAGCCGCCGAACGCGTTTTCTATGGCGCGGCGCAGATCGCCTTCGAGCTTGCCTGCGATGTAGAGATGCGTGCGCGCGGCATCGAAGTTAGTGCGGTAAAACGCCTGCACATCCGCGATGGTGTAGCCTTTCAGATCGCTCTCAGACGGATATATTCGGCCGTAGGGATGATCGGGGAACAGGGTCTTGAGGAAGCGCTCCTGGGCCAGCGCGTCGGGCTCAGTTCGGTCGATGGAGAGCTCGCGCAGCAGATCGGCTTGCAGACGGGGCAGTTCCGAAGCGGGAAGCGCCGGGGCGGTAAGCACGTCCGCCAGCAGGGCCACGAATTTGGGTCCGAAATCGGAGAGCACCACGCCGCCTACGGAAGTGAAGTCGGCACCCGTCTCGATTTCAAGCTGGCCGCCCATTTCCGCGGCTTTCCGCGCGACCTGCTCGGCGGAGCGGGTGCGGGTGCCTTCTTTCATAAGGTCGGCATGGAGCTTCGACAGCCAGACCTGGCTGGCGGATTCGTCGACGGCGCCCGCGGCGACGAAAACGCGCACCGCGACTTTCGGCACCGCGCCATAAGGGACGATGGTCGCCTGCATGCCGTTGGGCAAGGTGAAATCGGTGGTGGCCGGAAGGTGGAAAGGCTTCGGCGGCGGCCCTTGCGGCGGGATCTCCTTGGGGCCGGCGAACGCTTCACTGGATATCGCGGAAAGCATGATTACGCTCCATAGCAGTCTCATTCGGGTTATTCCTCGTCGTCGTGCGCGGCGTGCTCTTCGTGCGCGGCGCCGGGATCGATCAGCAGCACGGTGCGGTTGGTCTTGCGCAGATACTCGCGGGCGGTGCGCTGCAGCAGTTGCGGCGTCACCTTATGAAAGTCCGCTTCAAGGGAATCGATCCTGGAGGGGTCGTCGTCGAACAGCGCGTAGCTGGCCATCAAGTCGGCGCGTCCGAAGCCGCCGAATTGCGCCAGGGTGTCGTAGAGGCTGGATCGCATCTTGGTGACGCTACGCTCCAGCAGGCTCTGTTCGACGGGCGTGGATTGCAGTCCGTCGACGACCGTATCGACGGCCGCCAGGATCTGCTCGGGCTTGACGGTGGCGTCATGGAAAAGCGACGCGGTCCACAGCATGGGGCCGTCGTAATCGAACATGTTGCCCAGTTCGTTGATGGCGCCGGAAACGTCGCCGGTGAAACCGTGCTTCTTGACGAGTTCCTGGTAGAGCAGGCTGTCGTTGCCTTGCACCAGGATCTGGTCGAGCAGGCCCATGGCGAAGTATTCGGGCGAATTGCGCGGCGGCATGTGATAGGAGAACGCCAAGGCCGGGCGGTTGGCCAGCGGATCTTTGCGGGTGGCGGTCTTTTCCTTTTCCTGGCGGGGTTCGGCGAGGTCGGGCGGCGGAGGCAGCTTGGCCGGCGCGATGCCGCCGAAATATCTCGCGATCATGGCTTTGGCTTGTTCGGGATCGAAATCGCCGACGATGGCCAGGGCCGCGTTGTTGGGCGCGTAGTAGGTCTTGAAGAACGCCTGCACTTCCGGGAGTGTGGCAGCTTCGATGTCTTTCAGCTCGCCGTAAAAGTTATGGGAATTGTACCAGTTGGAGTTGGCGTATTGCGGCATCCAGAGCCAGGGGAAGCCTCCGTAGGGCTGATTAATGACGGCGGTCTTGACTTCGTTGCTCACGACGCCTTGCTGGTTCCTCAGGTTTTCGTCGGTGATGGCGAGGCCTTTCATGCGGTCGGCTTCCGCCCAGAGCGCGGTTTCGAGCTTGTTCGACGGAAGCAGCTCGAAGTAGTTGGTGAAATCGAAGCGCGTGGAACCGTTGAGGACGCCGCCATTCTGCTGCACGAGGCGGATGAATTCCATCTTGCCGAGGTTCTGGGAGCCTTGAAACATCATGTGCTCGAACAGGTGCGCAAAGCCGGTGCGGTCGCGGGGCTCGACACGGAATCCGATGCGGTAATAGACGGCGGTGACGACAGTGGGCGCGGTCGAATCCGGCGAAAGGATGACGCGCAGTCCGTTAGGCAGCTTGTAATATGTGATGGGCACGGTGAAGCCTCCTGGCTGGTTGGCGGCGCGGAGCGGCGGTGCGGCAAGGGCGATCAGCGATATGGCGGCTATCGCGGCGGAGGTTTGGCGCATGTTTATGAGACGCTCCCCTTTGGCCTACGGTAGCATGCGGTGTGCGCACAAACGATATAGTGACGCGAGGCCGCTAAGATTCTCAATTATGTATGCAGGCGGCGGATGGCGCCACCCTACCACCCTACGGCGGCGGCGGATGGCGCCACCCTACGGCGTGCTAGCTCAGCTCGCCGAAGAGCGGGTTCTGGAGAACCCGCGCACGGTCGAAAACCCAGGTGACTGCTGACAGGCGGGGATAAATCCCCGCGCCGGCTCATCTGTGACCCCATTGCCGCTCAATAACTTAGCGGCCTCAATCCACGCCTGTTTTCGGGCTGTAGCTGCGAGGCGAGCTACGCTCGCCGAGCCGCCTCGAAAGGCGGCTGCGGCCAAGATTGGCCGCCCTCCAAGGCGGGTCATACCCCAGTTCAGACCGGCCCCAGCCGGTGGCCCCGCTAAAGCCCGCCCTCCAATTTACTCGACCAGGTGCTCCAGTGCCCGATGTACGGAATAAAGCGCGGCGGGCTGTAGGATCGCCACTGCCACTGAGCCGGCCATCACGACGATCGCGCTGAGCGCGAGCAACGGTCGAGGAGCGGGGATCTGGGCGGGCGCAGGGCGCAGCAGACGGTCCACGCGCGCCGCAAGCTGATCGGAATCGCCCAACAGGCAGGACGCCAGGGGCAATGGGGGAGCGTCCGCAGCCATGCGCGCTACGCGCACCAGTGCCGCCGCCAGGGCACATGCACGGCGCGGGCTGCCGGCCACGGCGCGGTCGTCGGCGGCCATTTCGGCGAACTTTCTCCAGCCGCGCTCGATCGTCCGGTTGCGGCCAGGCGTCAGCAGGATACACAAGCGCTTCAGATTATCGTGGGCAGTCCAATGGGCGCGCTCGTGGCGCAAGGCAACCGCCAGTTCTTGCGGCGGGAGCGCACGCAGCACCGTGCGCGAGATCAGCAGCCGCGGACGAACGATTCCGGCGATGGCCAGCAGGGGCGCAGGGCTATCCACGATCCCCTGTCCGCAACGTTGCACAAACCGTCGTGACGAGGCCAGCGCGCACACTCCCCGGGCCAGGGAGACGCTCCACATCGCGAGGCCCAGCAGAGCCGCGGCCAGGCACGCAACGCCCACACGTTCGGCGGGGGCCTCGGGTTCAAGCCACAAATAGCTGGGTACGCACACGGTCATTACCACGAATGCGGCGCCCGCGGCCGGCAGCAGGCGCAACGCTAGCAAGTACCGGGCAGCCAGGTGCGGCCGGACGCGCTCGCCCAGGCGGACCGCAGGCCCTGCAAACAGCGCGACGATCGCCCCCAGCGCCAGGTGGACCAAAAAGTAAGTCGCCAGGCCGATGCACAACAGCCTGGGGAGATATGGCAGAATCATGCGGTTCTTCCCTTGCGCAGCTCTCTGCGCTTGCTGCGGATTTTCTTTTCCAACTCATCGAGCAGGGCCGTGTCGTATTGGCCCACCGCGTCGACCAGGGAGGAGATCAGCAAATCGCCGGAGGCCTGCGGCGATGCCAGGAAGCCGGCCACGAAGTCGCCCGCGCGCTTCTGTTCCCATTCCGGGCGCGTCCAGCGCGGCGCGTACAAAAACGCCCGTTCGGATTTGCGCCGCACCAGCAGATGTTTCTTGAAAAGCCGGTCCAGAGTGGTCATCACCGTGGTGTACGCCAGCGGGCGGCCCAGCCGCCGGACGACATCGTGCACATTGCTTTCGCCGTGCGCCCAGAGGATCTCCATCACTTTCAGTTCCAGATGGCCCAGCGCATCCTGCATCATTTGGATAACCCCGCGAATTCCAATTCCTCGCGCTTCGTCACGTGTTTTTCGAGCTCTTTGCGGTTGAGGAAATAAGTCGATTTCACGCGGCTCTGGCTGAACAGCTTCTCGGCCTGATCGTCGAAGTGCGGCGAATCCGGGTGGTCGCTTTCCCCCAGCGGGATCACCATGAACGATTGCGGCGGCTTGGTCAGGATCACAATCTGCGTGGAGGTCTGGCCGCTCTGCCCGACCATTTCCGTGCCGTTCTTCGCGAAGCTGATGGCGCGCGGCGTTGCCATGCCCACATCCCGCAGCGATCCGCCGCCCACCGGCCAGGTGTGCGCCCCGCCTTGCCGCCCCACGCGGAACAGCGTACCGAAGACCGCATCGGGCGGGAAATCCGACTTCAACTGCGCCTCCGCCTTGGCCAGCGCCGCGCGGATCTGATCGTCGGTGAGATCCGCGGGCGGGTCCACCGCGCGCTTGGGGCCCGCATCGAGCGACATCTTGAACAGATAGAACGCCAAGGCCGGCCGCGAATCGGCCGCGGTGCGGCGATCCCAGGATGCCAGCATGCTCGCGAATTGGCCCTCGAGCGCCGCTTTGCCGATACGCTGCTGCCACAACTCCGCGTGCCAGACTTGCGGCGATAACGCGATGCCGATGGCTTGCTCGGCGGTCACATCGTGGGCGGCGTCGAGCAGATCCACCATCATGGCCGCGCGCTGGTGCGGGGGCGTGCGCCCGTCGTTGTAAAGATAAGGGTGCGCCGCGTACTCCTCCGGCACGAGCGGCGAATTTCGCATCATGGCGAATGGCGATACGTTGCAGTTCTGCATATATCCCTGGGGCGGATTGGTGATTTGCACCAGATCTTCAAACGGATGCAGCCCCTGCCATTCGCACGCGCCGGTCGCGCCCGGCATGGGCTTCGACGGGTCGCAGCCGCTCGGCCGCACCGGCACGCGCCCGTTGCGCACGTAGTAAATGTCGCCGTCTACGGTGCCCACCATGATGTTCTGCGCCATGAATTGCAGCATCCTGAGCGCCTTCTTCATTTCGGCCAAGTTGTGGGCGGTCGCCATGCCCCAGCTTTCGTCCATCAGGCGGACCTCGTCGGCATAAGGGATGGCCACCGAGTACGATTTGCCGTCCTTGTGTGCCACGATGGGGCCGTGCGCAGTGGAATCGATGGCGACGTCTTTCCAGTCGATCTTGTCTCCCACCTTGACGCCGATCTTCTCGTGGCGGGTTTCGAGCGGGCGCCATTGGCCGCGGAACTTGTACTTGCCGTCCTGCACTTCCTCTTCGTAGACATCGGAAGTGTCCGGACCGCCGGTGGTCATGGCGATGGAAGCATAGCGGCTGTGTCCCAACACGGGAAACGGCAGGCCCACGATGGATGCGCCGGAGAATTCCAGATCGCCGCCGTAGATGCGCATTTCATAGAATCGGAACGGGCCGTACCAGCTCAGGTGCGGGTCCACCACGGCTATGGGGACGTGCAGCGCGGTGCGCGACGGCGCCAGCAGCATTTCATTCGAACCGTGATAGGCGACGGGATCGGGCTGGATGCCCGCGTGCTGCAGCTTCTCGGCGGCTTCGCCCTCCGGCCATCCCCAGATGATGTAGCGGCCCAGCGCCACCAACTGCCAAGGCTCCAGCTTGGGCGCCCAGGCGGGCACCTGGTCGGGGTGCTCCTGCATGTACTGGCGCACGCCAGCCTGAAACGCCTCGATGATTTCGCGGCTGCGCGGGCTGAGCTCCTTGTAGTGCTGTTCGGACACCAGGCGGTGACGCCAGACGCGCTGGCGCCAATCGTCGCGGAAAAACTCCGGCCCGAAGGCTTCCGCCATGGCGCCTTCCGCGCGGCGATAATTCTTCAGCATCTCTTCCAGGCGATCCTCGGCCTGCGCGTAGCCGGAGCCGAAAGCGGCGCCGGCGGCATCCTGGGCGAAGATGTGGGGGACGCCGTATTCGTCGCGCAGGATGGTGACGTGAGCGGCTTGGGCCAGGGGGAGGAAGGATAGCAGGAGGCAGAGCTTTTTCATTTTCGTGGCGGCAGTGGGCCGGATCTTATTCTATCGCGGGAAGGCGATGGGCGTCAGATGGAATGCAACGCCCACGTGGAAAAACGCAGCGAGTTTCTTGGCCTGCGCCTTGGTGATGCCCCGTTCTCCCGACGGGACCTCCGAAGCCCAGCTCTTCGTTCCCAGCACCGGGTAAAGGGCGCTCGGCGTCAGCACACTGTTCAAAAGGAACGCGACCATGCGGTGTGGCGGGCTGGAAGGGAGCGGATCGTACCGCTCTTCAAAATCGTGCACCAGGTCCACCAGCAAATCCAATAGAGCGCTTTCTTCGGCTGTCAGGGTACCCTCTCCCATCGCCATCAGGCCTTCGATAATCGTCAACATATTGACGAAGGAGGCCGAGTAAGAAGGTGCGGCGAGAAGGCCCACTGCTTGTGGCTGGAAAAATGTGCACAATGTGCAGGTTTGTGCATCGGGTTACGTTGGCGGCGGAATGCAAAATCGAACAGACGAACCCAATGTGATCCTTTATAATCATTAAGTTGACAGTTTTGAATGTTCGGCTTTCCACGCCAGTCAACCGGACGGGCGCTGGCGGGACGAGCTGTGGGCGACAGGCGAATGATAGGCGAACAAGCGGATGGTGGCGATGCCGATATTGTCAAACGCGCAAGGCCATTTGGCAACCCCGGATGATGAAATGGGGTCTAGACCGCGGCAGTGTAGACAACCGCTCGCGCCCGCTGAATGGCCCCAGCGGGCAATGATCGCCGTTTAGGCAGTGAGAGAGCCGTTGCAGACGGCTTGATATTCAGTTTTCAAACAGCGAGGGCGACAGAGCCTAGCGTGAGGATGCCCGCGTCCGTCGGACGGTCGGCTGTTCATTGCCTCGGCTCCTTGTTACCCGATGTTAGCATAGCACGGCGGCGCGGAGGTTCTGATCACGATTATACTTTTGCCCTTGGTTCTCAACGTCGCCGTTCCGCGAAGATTCGCGACCGATGTGCCCGTCCCATGTCCCAATGCTCGTAGCATTTGCCGCGCCGGGTCTGGCGGCTGTCAACTAATTTTTAAGAATCGAGTTTGCCCGTTATACGCGTACAATACGTATAGACGATATGAATCGCAAGCTTACGATCATGGTCAGCGACGAAGTCTACCAGGGTCTGCACCGCTGTGTTGGGCGCTGGCGCATCGGTCAATTCATCGATAAGCTGGCGCGGCCCCATGTGGTGCAGCGGGATATCGAGGCGGCCTACCCGAAATGGGGTAGTGTCCTAATTTGCTTTTCATTCGCCCTCTTGGCATTCACTTTTCAAGATCTTCGGTGTTCAGCAGGAGAGACATTGTTTCCAGTCCATGGTGCGATCCTAGAACCTGAATGATGGCCTTTATGTGGGCGAGCACAGTGCTGTCAAATGGACTCAGGCAAGCTGGGCACTGTGTTAGCGGCACAAGCCGGACATCCCTCTGGACTAGGTTTATCCGCACGGGAACCCTTACCTGTGTCTGGCATACTGAGCACTCCACGATAACGGATTCCACGTCCGAGAGAGAAGCAATTAATTCTTTTTTCATGCAGATCATAATAACACTTAGACCTGTTCCGCACGGGCTGAGAGCGCAGCCGCAACGGTCCCGCGAATCCACTCCGATACGGTCTGCTGGCTTGCGCGCGCTACCGATTCAATGCGCTTCAGATCGGCGGGGTTGAATCGAATCGGCACAATACGGCCCTTGGCTTCGCCCTTCGGCAGCTTGGGGCGTCCGATTTTTTTAGGCTTCGACTGTGGCATTAGCCTTGAACTCCTGAATGATTGCAGCCCTCACCGCCAGGAGCGGTGAGGTTATCAATTCGCTGTGTAGGACGGTCACATGGCGTTTGGGATTGTCCGGGTCATCAGTGGCGTGGGACCACGCATACAGCTTACTAGCGGTCCGGTGTTCGATTAACTCGAATACCTCTACGCAGCCATCCCACACCGTGCGCCCCTGGAACGTCTCTTTCACGGGCACGCTGGCTACATGCTTTGAATCGACGCCGTGAAGGCGTCGTATCACGTCGCGCAACTCTTCGACGTAGGTCATGCAGCCTCCCTCAGCATCTCCGCTACGGTCCACTGATGGCCGCTAACGCCAGCCGCCATCGCTGGAGTCATGCGCACGGTGATGTGGCGCTTGACGAAGTTGTAATAGGCGAAGTGCAGCCCGACAGCCGCTTCAAAGTTTTCCCACTTCTTACTGAAGGCCAGCGTTAGGCGCGTCAGGCGGCGCATGTGCAGCCGGGTGGTAGCGTTCAGCCGCTCGATATAGCTGGTGGATATCAAGTCATAGTCCGGGTTGCCAACCAAAGGGCGTTTCTCGGATGCCACAAACTCAGGCGCGCTGTACCGGCGATTGTTGCTCACTTCCTCATGGCCGTAGGTCTTGATGATTTGCGCGTAGTCCACATCGCTACCGAAGGAATTCTCGATGGCTCCGACGTAAGCCTTCAGGCCGTCCGTGGAGATTTGCACGCGGTTGGTCAACCGCCCCGCTACGTCCGCCACAAAGGCGTCTGCCGTCGCGCTGTCGCGCTTGCCTACCTTGAACGCAGGCACTAGGAGCCTGTCCGAAAAATACTGTGCGGCCTATCTGAATCCGCACCTTTGCGTAGCACGAATTTTTCGTGGCAAGCCGGGATCCAAGCGGGGCAGCGCCAAAATCGCT
>Ga0302325_10010691_pt1 | contig 19848 bp, 13 predicted proteins | sample Palsa_T0_2_FD_201948 | JGI IMG/M metagenome (GOLD analysis project Ga0302325, IMG submission 201948) | Peat permafrost microbial communities from Stordalen Mire near Abisko, Sweden - Palsa_T0_2 | ecosystem: Environmental > Terrestrial > Soil > Palsa > Peat permafrost | place: Sweden: Abisko...
ACTCGTAGATCTCTTCGCGAACGCGTTTGCCCGTATAGGGCGGGCAGGCAGGCGCGCCGGTCGCCTCGTCGATCGCGACCGGGCGATGGACATTGCTGACGCGGATCGGCGATTTGCCGGGAATGAACCACGTCCAGCCCGTCTGCGGGCACCAGCGGTTGGGAAGCTCGCCGCTGGCGAGGCAGACTTCCACGCGGCTGAGACCGGCCGCCGGGCGCAAGCCGCGCGCGCGCATTCCAGAAGAATCGTCTTCGACCGCGTCCACGATCTGAAAGAACAAAGGCGCTGCGGCATCGACGCCGACGAAGGCCGGATTGCCGGAGCCGTCGAAATTGCCCACCCACACGACGAGCACATAGGGTCCGAAACTTCCTGCCGTCCACGCGTCGCGAAAGGCCCAAGACGTGCCGGTCTTCCAGTAAAGCGGCAATCCTTGCGGCTGCGCGCCTGAGGATTCGTCGGGCCGTACGTGCTGGCGCAGCATGTCCATCACCATGAAGCTCGCTTCCGGGCTGAGGAGCCGTGTGCCGGGGATTTGCGCATCGTCGGCGCTGAGCCGCAACGGCTTCAGCGCGCCGTCATTGACCAGCATCGCGTAGAGGCTCGCGAGCTCCTGCATGCTGACCTCGCCACCACCCAGCACCAGCGCCAGACCGTAATGCTGTTCGCTCGCCAGGTGACCGATGCCGGCGCTCTGCAGGAATTGATAGAGGTCGGGCGCACGCAGCTGCGAGGCAACCCAGACGGCGGGAATGTTGCGGCTGCGGTTGAGCGCATCCGTCGCCGTGATCGGCCCCAGAAACAACCCATCGAAATTCTCCGGCGTGTAAGGGCCGAACGAGGTCGGCACGTCGCGCAGCACCGTCTGCGGATGCAAGATGCCCTGATCGAAGCCGAGCCCGTATATGAACGGCTTGAGCGTGGAGCCCGGCGAGCGGCGCGCCAGCGTGCCGTTCACCTGTCCCTGCAATCCGCGATCGAAATAATCGGCGGACCCCACCAGCGCCTTGATCCCCATGTCGCGCGTGTCGACGAGAATGGCCGACGCATTGCGGATGCCGCTGGCGCCGTTGCGCGCGATATAGCGTGCGATCTGCCGTTCCAGAATGTGCTGCAGATCGAGATCGAGCGTTGTGGTCACGCGGGGCTCGTCGCTGCTGCCTGCAACGCGCCCGGCTTCCAGCACCTGTTCGACCGCATGCGGCGCCTCGAACGGCAGCGCCGACAGCGGCCTGATGGTCAGCGGCAGGGCGAAGAGGGGTTTGAGTGCCGTATCTTCGGGATGAATGTCGAGCCAGCGTGCATAGAGGCGATCGCGCGACGCGGCGAGCTGGCGATTTATGATGTCCGAACCGCCGCGTCGCGTCAGCGTCCGTCGCACCGGATTCTGCGGGATGACCGCAAGCGTCAAAGCCTCGGGAAGACTCAAGGCGCCGACGGGCTTGGCGAAATAGACGAGACTCGCCGCGCCTGCGCCTTCGACATTGCGGCCATAGGGCGCTTCGTTGAGATAAGCCTCAAGAATTTGGCACTTGGAATAGAACAGCTCGAGTTCGATCGCGCGCCCCACCTGTTCGAGCTTTCCGAGCGGCGAGCGCGTTCTGAGCGGCCACAACAGCCGCGCCAATTGCATCGTGATGGTGGAACCGCCCTGACGATTGCTGTGGCGCACGTAAGTGACCCAGGCGCCGCGCAGAAGTCCGTAAGGATTGAAGCCCGGATGCCAATAGAACCAGCGATCCTCGTGCAGCAGCACGGCATCGACCAGCTGCGGCGACATATCCCTGAGCGGCACCCACAGCCGATAGCGATCGTCGCTGGCAAGGACGAGCCTGAGCAGCCTGCCACGGTCGTCATAGACTGCAATCGACGAAGGCTTCCAGTGCTGCAACGAGGGATGCGGCCATAACCGGGTCACCGCAAGCGCCACGACCATCGCCAACAGAGCCGCCAGCCCGATCCGCGCGCGCTGCGGCATGCGATGCAGAAAGCGAACGATAGGGCCCGTTCCCGTCATCGCGCCGCTCAGGGTGCGTGCACCACGGTCAGCACATCGCCACCCGGCGCGCGCGCCTGCACGCGCCGGTCATACATCGACTCGCCATAGGCCGGCGGCACGATGAATTTGCCCGCCGTGCTGGCCTTGATGCGATAGACGAACTCCCGGACGTCGGGCGTCGCGGTGCCGTAGATCACCACGCGATCCTCCCGCACATCGGCATAGGTCGGGTTCCAGGTGGAATCCGACAGGCGGATCGTCGGAGCGGGAGCGTCGGCATTGCTGTCGCCTGCTGGCGGGGTTGTGATGATGGGGTCGAAGCCGCCCGGCAGGAGATCGACGATGGCGATATCGCCCACGCCCTTGTCGCCCGTGGCGCGGATCTTCACATGCACGTCGATTTCCTCGCCGAGGGTGATTGCGCCCACGGGTTTGCCCTTGGCATCGGTGTATTCGCGCACGATCTCGAGGCCGTTCTTGATCGCGGCGGACGACGCGTTGCGGTCATAGCCGCCCTGATCGACCACCAGCCACGCCGGCAATCCGCTGCCGTTCGAGAAACGCAGACGCGTCGCAGCACCGTCCCAGCTTCCCGTCTGCAGCAGTTTGCTCTGCAATGTCGCGATCGGCTTGATGCTGCCATTGCCGCGGATTTCGTCGATTCCGAGCTTTTCGACCGCCGCCGCATTGGTGCTCGCATAGACGTCGATGGCCAGCATGGTCATCGCCGCCGAAAGGGTGTTGAACTCGTTGTTCTCCAGAGGGCGCGCGATGTTTTCCATGACGCGCGGCGAGAGCATCTTCACGCGATCCGGAAAATGTTTCGCCAGCAGGTACAACACTGTCGAATCGCGTATCAGCGGATCGTCGTAATCGTCATAGATGTAGGCCCCGTCGTCAGTGGTGCGTTCCAGCTTGCGCTGCAGGGGCTCGATCAGAAGGTTCGCCTCCTTGTCCTGCTTCAGCAATTGATAGGACGACGCCAGCCACGCCGCCGCGAGATCGCCCTTCCAGTCCTTGGGAAAAGCGTCCTGCAGGCGCTTCTGGACGGAAGCCAGGTAGTTGGTCGTGACATTGCCCTGGCGCGTCAGAAGATAGACCGCGTAGGCGCGCTGGCGCAGTTGGTCGAGCGTGTTGGCACTGTCGTCGCCGGCAAGCTGCTGCAGATAGCGGTTGCCGGAATCGAGCATGTCCTTCGGCACGGCCGCGCCGCGGTCGCGCGCTTCGAGCAGGAAATGCATCGCGTAATCCGACACGAACGGCTCGGCGTCGGGCGTCGCCGACCAGATGCCGAAGCCGCCCTGTTCGTTCTGGCGCGAGCGCAAGGCATCGATCTGTGCCGCGAGCGCGTCCGCAGCGCTTTTGCCGCCGCCGGAAGCGGGCTGCAGGGCGCGCGCGAACACGGGGATGGACGACCATTTCGATGCGATCAGCCGCGGCATCGATGCGCTGACGATCTGCTCGCTGCAATAATGATCGTAATTCACCAGCCAGCTCGTGAGTCCCTCCGTTAGCACCAGGGGCACGGTTGAGATGCTCGCATCGCGCTCGCTATAGGCGTCGTAAGTGCGGCGCAGGTCGGAGACGACCGTCTTGCTGAAGGGATCGAGACGGGCAATGTCCAGCTGGGTGCGGTAGGCAGACGCCGGCCGCACCGAGACGTCGATGCGCTGCACGGCGGATTTGCCGCCGTAGCTCGCCGTGAAAGTGAGCGTGCCGGAGCCCAGAACATCCGTGGCCTTGACCCGGAAGGTCGCAACGCCTTCATGCATAGAAGCAAGCGCGAGCTTCTGCACCGTGCTCCCCAGCACGCGCATCTGCGGACCGCTCTGCAGCATCACGCTGACCGCCATGGGCTTGTTGCCCATGCCCGCCAGATTGTTGGAGACACCCACTCCGATCTCGGCTTCATCGCCGGGCGCGAGCGTGGTGGGCGCATCCGGCGACAGCACGAAATCGCCGCGCACGGTGGTCGCCCCTTCGAAGGTGCCGATCATGTCGGGCGACACCGACACGGCCATCACGCGCAGCTTGCCGTGGAAATAATCCGGCACCGCATATTGCAGATCCTTCTCGCCCGTCACATCGACGATGCCCGACCAGTATGCCACCGGCTTGTCGCGCTTGCGCTTGAAGGGATTGAGCTGGCGGCCGAGCGCATTGCCGCCGTCGCCGCCGGGCGCGGACGCATTCATCAGCTTCTTGAAGTCGGGCAGGATGAGATCGAGTATCTGCGAGGTCTGCACCTCCAGCATGCGCTTGCGGAAGAAGAATTTCAGCGGATCGCCGAGCTTGTAATGGGCGACCTGTAGAATGCCTTCATCGACGGCGAACACCACAGCCTTGGTCGGATGGGCCGCATGCAGCTTGAAGGTCACGGTTTCGCCCGGCTTGACGAGCTGTGGCGAATCGACCGTGATCGGATTGCGGCGCGCGTCCACATTGACCGAGAACGGCGCCACGCCGTAACTCAGGGGGCTCATGAAGATTTCGTCCGATGAGGGATCGCGGACGAACTGGACATTGATGTAACCGTTGCCTTCGAAGTCGCGCGGCACCGTGATGTGCTGCACCGAATTGGTGGTCTTGGCGGTAAACCAGGCATGCGCATACACCTTGTCGCGCTCCACCGTGATCAACCCGCTGCCGGCGTAAGGCGCGCGCAACGAGATCTCGATGGGCTCGCCGGCTGCGTAATCCTGCTTGCTGAGCTTGATTTCCAGCTCGGAATTGCGGTCGAGCGAACGCGAGAGATTGGCTTCGCCCGTGACGGAATATTCGATGCGGTTCACGCTCAGATCGCCGAAGCGGACAACCAGCGCATAGTCGCCCGGCTTGTCGGTCGGGAGCGGGTAGTCAAGACCGCCCGCGGGAATAACGAGCGGCTTCGCGCTGATCGGCACTTCCTTGAGCCGCGATTCGTATTTGTAGACGCCCGAATCTTCTTTCGTCAGCACGGAGACATAGCGCCGCTCGATCAGCTGCGCCGTAAGCCCCTTGAGCTCGATCGACTTCGTCTGCGGATCGATGGCGACGAGGTGCACGGCGCGCGGACTGCCCCGCTTGATGTAGCTCAGGTCGTCGACCGCCTTGTAGCCGACGAGCCAGGCATTGCTCGACACCAGCGTTTCCGCAGTGGCCGCGACGCTGCGTCCGCCTTCCGGTTCATAGGCTTTGGCGAGGAAATCGAGGCGGTAGGTCGCGTCCGCATATTTCTTGAGATCGAGATCGAACTCCGCGTGGCCCTGATCGTCGGTGTGGCCGTCCTGAAGCTGCGTCGTATAGCCGTCCTTCGCGTGATGCAGATCGAAGAACTGGTAATCCGTCCAATTGTTGAAAGCGGGGAAAGTGGGATTGAGCGTGAGCGAGGCTTCCACGCGCCGGTTGGCGGCCGGCGTGCCGAAGAGATTGTGCACATCGACGATGCCCTTCAGGCGGTCGGGCCTGACCCAGCCGTCGACCACATGGCTGGAGAGTGTGGTGTCGACCTTCATGCTGTCGGGCAGGAATTCCTTGACGGAGACGGTGGTGGAGCCGATCGCGGTTTCGTCGCTGTCTTTGCCCACGATGTAGAGATTGACCGTCCAGGTACCCGTGGGCGCGGTTTCCGCCGGCGTGTAGTCAAGCTCCGTGAACCCCGAGGCATCGACCGAGACCGGCTGGCGCTTCACGGTCACGCTGCGCGGATCGACGATTTCCGCCTGCAGCGGAATGCCTGCGGGACTATGCGCCCAGCTGGCCGTGCGCACGATCAGCCCGATATGGAATTTGTCGCCGGGCCGATAGATGCCGCGATCGGAAAAGAGATAGGCCGACAGGTCACCCTCGCTCGTCGCGTTGGCTTCGCCGCCGATATCGAAGCGCGAATAATCTAGCTCCCTGTCGCGGCCTTTGATGGGCAGGAATGAAAGATCGTCGCCTTTCCGGACCACATACATCACGGGCTTTTTTTCGTGGTCGAGGCCTTTCAGGCTCGGAAAATGGACGACGCCGTCGGCCGAACTCGTTTCCGTGAAGAGCGTCTCGCCATTGAGCGCGATCACCGAGACGGCGGCACCGCCGACCGGCTCGCCCGTGTGGATCGACTGCACGAAGACATCGCGGCTGCCGTCGAGCGCGCGCTTGGCCAGGAGACCGAGATCGGTAATCACGATGAGACGCGTGTCGGAGACCTCGTCGCCGGAGGAATTGTCGCCTGAATCGTTGTCGCCAGAATCGCTGTCGCTGTCTCCGGCCGCATCGTCGGCCTTTTTGGCCTTCGCCGGATCAAAGCTCGCGAGATGCAGGAGGAAGACGCCGTGGCGGCCTTCCTTCAGATAAGCGCCGAGGTCGATACCCTCGTAATGCGCTTCGCCCGCCTCGGCATGGGGAAATGCGCGCGTCTCCTTGAAGCGCTCGACGATATGGTCTTCGCTGAAGCTGCCGCTGAAATCGGGCTGGGCATAGGTGCCGGAGTTGAAGCTGACGAAATGCTGCAGCTGGTCGGGCAGCACGCGGCCGATTTCGAGCTTCATTCCCGGCACGTTGCGCGAGACGACCGAGACGCGCTTGTCGCCGCTGAGCGACAACAGGGAGCCGTCGGCCATGAAGCGCAGCAGCTTGGGATAATCCGGCGCCGTGACGATCTGCACATTCGGCTTGCCCATGATATAGCCGCCGAACGATTTCAGCCCGGCTGCGAAGCGGATATAAACGCGCTGGCCGGGCTCGGCGTGATATTTGAAGCTCTGCAGCTCGGCGAATTCCTTTTCCGTCGGCACCAGTTCCAGTTTCAGCGGCTGCGAATGGCGCAACACGTCATCGCTCACCTGACCGACGTCCCAACCATAGGGCGGTGCATCGTCGCTCTGATGGTGACCGGCCCGGCGTTTGGGCAACACCCAAGCCTTCGTCGCGTCGTTCAGGTCGCTGCCGCGCACGGCATCGCTGGCGTTGATCACCAGCACCTGTTCCGGCTCAAATTTGTCGTTGTTGACGAGGGTCGGGCTCACATCGCCGATGCTGAGGCTGTAAAGCCCCGGCACGTTCACCGCCATCAGCAGCGGCGCTTGCGTCGCATCTCCGCCGCGCGAGGAGCGTACGCCGCTGTCGAGTTTCATCACCACGGTATCGTCGTCGCGTGGCAGTTCGAGCGGCTGCGAGTGGATCCAGGCTTTCAGCTTGACCGCGTCATAGGTGACGGTGAATTTCAGCGGCGTGCCGTCGCCGCCGACGCGACCCTTCAGCGCCAGCGCGATGCGCTTTTCGAATTCCCTCGGATCGACCGGATAGTTGAAGTTGACCGGCATGATGGTCTTCTTGGCCGCCGGATTCTGCGGGTCCTGATAGAATTCTCCCGTTCCGGCCGCGACGGCGAAGACCGGGATGTCGAAGGCGCAATGATCGTCCGCCATGAGCACGTGGGGCGCGAATGTCGCGGCAACATCGAACTGCACCTCGACATGGGCGCCGATGGGCCAGTCCGCGGCCGGCGTGAAGCTCAGCGTCCTATCGTCAATCCATTTCCAGGCGCCTTTCAGGGCCGGCGTCAGCGTGATGCCCTGCATCACGCTCTTCCCGACTTTTTCGATGGGCGCGGCGGAACCCGAAAACTTGATCTCCAGCGGGTGGATGACGATGGCCGGCGTCCCGTCGGGCCTTTCGTAATCGGTGATGGCGGGCGTCTGGAATTCGAGCGTGATGCGGTTCGGCTCTGGTGGATGGGGGCGATGCAGATACCATTCGATGCCGGCCCAGCTGACGCCTATGCCGAGCACGACCGCGAGCGCGCCGCCGGCAAAGCGTTGGGGCTGACGGCGCATGGCGGCTGCGAGTTCGGGTACCCACCGGGGCTGTGACCACGAGATACGCCCGATCAGCGGCTCGATGACGACGTCGAGCAGAAAGCGCGCCAGCCGCGCCGGCAGCACCGCGAGAAATTGCAGCAGATCCATCCTGGCCCCCTCGGGACGGATCAGCGACCAGCCCCGGTTCTCTCCCCGACCCCGGTCGCCGCCGGGGCACGCAATACTGGCAAGCGCTTTTCAAACAGTACGCGGTTCAAGAACGATTCGCGAGACGCGCACGTGCAAGTGTACAACGAACTTCGGTTCGGTCGCACATCGCCTCTTCCTGCAAACCGTCGCGATCCCCGCCGCTTTCCTGTCTGGATTGGTATCGAAGGAAAGTCCAGGATGTTGACGGAATTGCGGCGTTTGGTTGCGGTTTGTGGGATTTTTTTCGGCGTGCCGTCCGATGCTTGGAGCGGTCAGGCCGTGAGCCGATCCTTGAGCGCGCCCGGCAAGACGCGCCACCAGGATCATGCGCGCGGCTGCGTGGGGGATCGCGTTGAAATGTTCGCGCGCGCCCGAGGTTGTTCTTGAAGACGATGAATCAAATCGAGTAGTTCGACAGTGGCATCGCTGTTCGTCATGAGAGATTTCGAACGCCGCGTTGCGGTCCGTCTCCAAGCCTCGGTGGCCGAAATCAATTGATCGAGCCCCCACCGTCGGCGCTCCTGCGCAGGCGCGTGCGAAAGCGTTTCCAACTTTCGGATGACGAGTCGCGTGATTTTATCGACCAATTCGAGCCGCCTGTGCGCGGGCTCAGCAAGGGCCCACAATGGCGTATGCCTGGTCCAACGCATCAACGTCCGCCAATAGCTCGGCAACATCACAAAAAAGCTGCCGACGCCCAGGTAGTCCTCCAGTGTAACAACCTTGTGCGTCAGGTGACCCGGCAGGAACAAGGTTTGTCCGCTCTCGACTGTGAACCATTGCGAGCCCGGGACAGCAAGAAATCCTGAAATACTGAAACTGGCTTGGTCGCCATCGCACGACACGCGTTCGACATCTTGAAGGCCGTGCGAAAAGCCTCGAAACGTGTCCCAAACGAGCCACAGCTTCCTGCCGACAAAACAATGATTGCTGCCGTCGGGATCGTCACTGTGGGAATCCGTAAACGAGCCCGCAGAGCCCACGACCATCGTCAGCATTTCCTGTTCGCCTGGCGTTCCGCGCGCACCCGCCAGCAGGTTGAAATCGCTTAAGCGAGTGGTATCGATTCGATCGGTGACTCGCGTTCCGCGGATGTGCAGGTCGGTGACGCTGACCAGCGCTGCTTTCTGCTCCCAGCGCCGAACAAGTTCGTCAACGCTCAGCGATTTTTTCGTGCTGCTGGGTCCGCACCGAACCGATACGGTGTGAGCTCTCGGAAAGCTCGAACGAAGGGCGCCCGCCACCGCGACGCCCAAACCCACCCGATCCTCGTTTCGGACCGGAACGGGCAGATTCTCGAACAGGATAGGTCGCCCCCTCGCCATCGATGAGAAAAGCGTTTCACGACAGAATGCGACCGGGCGAAGCTGCCGTCGGCGGAGGGCCGGGAGGTGTTCCTCCAAAATCCGCAATGTCGAATCGATGCCTCGGGCTTGTGCCCAGGTTCGCGTCATCTCTTCATACGTCATCGATGCCCCGCTACGCTCGTCAAATACAGGCCGCGGCCCCACCATCACGATTGCTCGTTCAGCAGATTTCCTTGTCGCCCCCTGCGAGATCGGTGATGCCGCCAATATTGAGTTGGCATACACCAAGAATTAGACGCAACAATCCCATCATATAACTTTCTTCCTCTATAGCCAAGCCATCCGGCAATTTCACGAATACTTTACGACTTCCCCCTGTCCAAGCGGCCAGGCACGGTTCTGACGGTCGTGGGGTTCGCCAGGCCTAACCCAATCATGCTTCGTGAGGCACGGATTCGGCGTATCAGACAGCGCCGCGGTCATCGGGTCTTGCTATCTGCGGGAGGGAACCGCGTCCCCGACGAGGGTTTGGGTGCTGCTCACCGGTCGGCTACGCCGTGAGCCGATCCTTGAGCGCGCCCAGCGAGAGGCGCCACCAGGCGGCCACATGTTGTAGCGTCGTTTGCTCGGGAAATCCGTGACGCGCGACATGGTCTCTCGGAATGGAGTCCCAAGCCCGGTGCTCGATCGAAACGCGCGTCTCTTCTCCGACGGCTTCGAAGCGCACTTCGACCTCCGTCGTCTGGTCGCGCGTGAAGCTCGCCTGCCGCCACATGAACACGAGCCGCCGGCCGGGCTCCCAGGCCGAGATGCGCCCGATTTCGAACTCTTTCCCGTTTGCGAGCGTCGTATAGAGGCGTCCGCCGACGCCCGGCTCGAACGCCAGCGTGCCGTCGCCGCGCGGCGTGATCTGAAAGAGGCTGCCCGGCTGCCACCACAAGGCGATGTCCTGCGTGAAGGCCTCGAAGGTCCGCTGAGGATCGGCAGGTACGCGCAGGGAGACATAGACTTTCGAAGTCATTTCCGGGTCTTTTGCAGGTGCGCCCGGAATGCCGAGAGTTGCTGCATCCACAGCGTCTCGGTCTCCTCAAGCCACGCTTTCAACTCGACCATCGGCTTGTTCCTCAGGCGATAGATGCGAACGCGCGAGTCGAACCCGTCGCGGTCTTCTTCGACGAGTCCGCTTTCGCGCAGCGTCTTCAAATGGCGGCTCATGGCCGGAAAGGAAATCTTCGTTGCTTCGGCGAGTTCGCCCGCACGCCGAGGGCGCTCGCAGAGAAGATCGACGACGCGCCTGCGGCAGGGATCGGCGAGTGCGGCCAGCGTGCGGTCGAGAGCGGACGCCTTCACGCGAAGGGTACGTATTTGAAGCCGCTTGTTTTCTCCATTTCTTCCTTCGAGACGGTTTTGACCGTTTGCGAGAAGGTCCAATGGTGGCCGTCGAGATCGACCGCCAGGTAGCTTCGTTCGCCGTAAAACTGATCGGCGGGCTCCATCGCGATGACCGCGCCGGCAGCCCGCGCCCGCGCGCAATGCCCGTCGATGTCGCGCTCGATGCGCACATGAATTCGCTGGGTGTTGGCGCCGCCGATCGAAGCGGGACTTTTGCTCCACTCCGCAAATTCGCCGCCGACCATGATGACGCCCTCGCCATGGCTCATCTCGGCATGGACGATGTTGCCGTTCGCGTCCGTCAGCACCTCGCTCGCCTCGAAGCCGAAGGCGTTTTGCAGCCATTTGAGGGCCGCACGATTGTCCTTGTAGATCAACGAGGAAATGAACGGAGGGCGAAGAGGTGCTGCGGTCATGTGTTGCTCCCGATAGTGGTGCGGTTTGGAAATTCGGCGATTTTCCGACGTTGGCCTACATTTGACCTTTGGTCTTTTCACGCATCGTTACTTCGTCCCACAGGTGGTTCATGTACCCGTCCGGGTCCAGAACTTCGGCGCCATAGCCCCAAAACTGAAGCTTCGGCGCACTCACGAATTTCACGCCGCGGCCGGCAAGTTCTCGGTGCTTGTCCTCCACATTTTCCACCTGGATGGTGAGCGTAATTTTCTCTCCCGGCAGAGCGCCCATGCTCTTCCGGAGAAAAACCGTTAGACCAGCCTCATCCTTGATCCCGATTGCGTCTTCTCGTTCCAGCACGGGTTCGAAACCCAGACCGTTCACATACCATTCGCGCGAGTTTTTCAAATCGGCGACCGGCAAGACCATGTGACTAGTTTTGACCATTTGATTTTTCTACTACCTTGTTCCGGAGTTACTTGATGAACGGTACAATATTTAACGACATTCGCAAATATATTGTCAAGAGCTTTTCCCTCGATTTGGGCCGACCGCGAAAAACAATCAGGTGCCGAATGCAGGCCGTTCCGTCCGACGCGGCGGGCCGCCAGCGTTGCGCCTTCAAAGGCACAATCGCGCGGCGCGCCGCGAGTTTTGCCGCAATGTCGGCCGCAAGCGCTGACCGATTGTGGACGCAGCATGGTCGAGTCGTTTATGCATTGACGCGATGGCGCGGAAATCGACTGACGGCCGAAAAGCAAAGGCAACGCTGCCGGCACCGGGCCGGCCATTGTCCATGCTCGACAGCATCTTTCGTTACCAGGACACGACGGTTCGCGAATTGCATCGCGGCGAGGAGCTTTTTGCCCAAGGCGAACCGGCGTCGGCCATTTATGAGGTCAAGCGCGGCTCGGTCCGGCTTCTCCGACAGACCATCGACGGTCGAACAGTGGTGGTCTACACGGCGAAGGCAGGAGAAATGCTGGCGGAAGCCGCGTTGTTTGCCGAGCGCTATCATTGCAGCGCCGTGGCCGCTGTGGCCTCCACGGTGCGCGGCTATTCCAAAGTCGCGGTTCTCGCAGCGCTCCGTCGCGATCCGGAGAAAATGGAGTCTTTTCTCGCTGGCTTCGCCCGCCAGATTCACGCTCTCAGATTCCAGCTCGAAATGCGCAATACGCGCTCGGCCCAGGCGCGGCTTCTGCTGTATCTGGAGCTTCGTGCCGACCCCACGAACAAGCGCATCGAGCTTGAGGGTCCGCTTCAGGACATCGCCTCGGAAGTCGGACTGACGCGAGAGGCGCTGTATCGCGCCGTCACGGCGCTCGTGGCAAAAGGTGTTTTGCGCCGAGGCAGGGGGCTGCTGCAACTTCGCTGATCGTATGATTGCGATCATATCTTCTGGAAGTCGTGTCGCGATAAGAAAGAGGCGTAAAAGGGAGAATACCAATGCCCAAACGTTCGATCGCTTACGCCTGCGGGCTGCTGTTCGTCGGTATCGTCGCGACACAGGCGGCACCGATGTTTTCTTCGAAAGAACGCGCCGAGGGACTGCTCGAAGGCAAAGGAATGGGGCTCGCGACGCCCGGCGAAAACAATGGCTACCCGGGCCCGCGCCACGTTCTCGATGCGGCCGACCAACTTCATTTGACGTCGGAACAAAAGGCCAAGACCGAAGCGCTGGTCGCCGCCATGAAATCGGAGGCCATACCGGCAGCCAAGCGGCTTCTGGCCGACGAGGCGGCACTCGACAATCTCTTCATTACGCACACGGCCAATCTCGCCAACATCAAAGCCGCCTCCGACACGGCGGCCCAAAGCGAGTCCGTCTTGCGTGTCATCCACCTGAAGTATCATCTCGCGATGATATCCGTTCTCAACGCGGATCAGATTGCCGCCTATACGGCAATGGGCAGTCACCCCGAGAAGGGCGCCAACCAGCCGGGCGCCATGCCCGGTATGGAGAACATGCCCGGCATGACTCATTGAATAGTTCGAGCCGCATGAACTCGAATGCGTTTCTCGGGGCCGCTGCGTCTGCGCTCGTCGCGTTTGCGATAGCTCCGCCTGCGCGCGCCGACTCCCGGTCCGACGGCATGAAGGATATGCCGGGAATGGAAATGGGCAGCTCCATGATGAATGGCGAGATGGGCAGCTATGCCGTGATGCGCGATGCTTCCGGCACCGCGTGGCAACCCGATTCGACGCCGATGGAAGGGATGGAGGGCGAGCTGTGGGGCTGGTCCACCATGCTGCACGGCTACATCGACGCTATCTATGACGACCAGGGAGGCCCACGCGGCGGCGACAAAGCATTCAGCGAAAGCATGCTCATGGCCATGGCCCAGAAACCGATCGGTGACGGAACGCTGACCCTGCGCTCGATGATCTCGCTCGACCCGTTCATGGGAAAAAGCGGCTATCCAGAGCTGCTGCAAACCGGCGAAACCGCCAATGGCGAAGCGCCGCTCGTTGATCGCCAGCATCCGCACAATTTCTTGATGGAGCTGGCAGGCATTTACAGCGTGCCTCTCAGCGCTGACGCATCCGTTTTCGGGTATGCCGGTTATCCGGGCGAACCGGCGCTCGGACCGCCCGCTGTCATGCACCGGGTTTCCGGGATGGACGACCCGGCCGCGCCACTCACCCATCACTGGCTCGATTCGACCCACATCACTTTCGGGGTCCTGACCGCGGGGGTAGCCGATGGCGCGTGGAAGCTGGAGACTTCGGTCTTCAATGGACGCGAGCCGGACCAGTTTCGCTGGGGATTTAACTCATTCAGGCTCGATTCTGCGTCTGCCCGAGTGAGCTGGAATCCGACCGCCAACTGGTCTCTGCAGACAAGCTACGGCTTCCTGAAAAGCCCCGAGCAACTGCAACCGAACGTCAATCAGCAGCGCGCAACCGCTTCGGCGAGTTACAATCTTCCCTTCGACCACGGCAATTGGCAGTCGACCGCCGCCTGGGGTCGCGATATCGACCAACCCGGTCACACGCTCGACGCGTTTCTCCTGGAGTCGGCGGCCTCCTGGTATCGACACACAGTCTTCATGCGCGCCGAAAACGTGCAGAAAGACGAGCTGTTTCAACTGCCAAGCCCGCTCACGGGCGACGTCTTTCGGGTGGGAGCCTTTTCGCTTGGGTACGTCTACGACGTTCCCATCGCCGAACATGTCGCGCTCGGATTCGGCGCAATGGGCAGCGCCTATGATTTGCCGTCGGCCATACAACCCTCCTACGGCGCGAGTCCGCTCTCATACATGCTGTTTACGCGCCTGAAGATTTTGTAGGCAGTCGTGAGATGGATGTCCGCACACCGATCCAGCATCATGCGTAGCGCGATTGATTCGTCAAACGCTCAGTTTTGCACGCGCGATTGGCACCATTCGCTTTTCCGCGAGCTTCGTCGCCAGGTCCGCCGCCACGCGCGAAGCCCCTTCGCCGTCGATCGTTGTGAGCCCCGCATTGCGCATGTCGCGGCGGCGCGAGGAATCGCTGAGGAGGGCCGAGACGGCGTTGGCGATGTCGGCGTCGCTTGCGGTTTGGGCCAAGCCCAGCGATTGGCCCATGCCGGCCGCCTCGAAAGCGGACGCCGAGAGCGCGTGGTCTTCGGTGAGGCAGAGATAGAGTGCGGGCACGCCGTAAGCGGCGAGTTCGTATGCGGTGACGCCGAAGGCCGCGAGCGCGACATCGCAAGAGGCGAATTCAGTCGCGAGGCCGTCTGCGCCTTCCAGCGTTTCGAAATGGGGTGCGAGCGCCACGATCGCGTGCGCAAGCTGCGCGCGGTTGGCGACGCCGGGGCCAATGACAAAGCGGGCGCGAAAGCGCGGTTCGAGACGCGCGAGCGCGCGGGCCGATTGCAGCGTCAGTCCCGCTGGATCGCTGCCGCCCATCGTGACGAGCAGCGTGGGGCGCTGCGAGGGATGCTGCCAGGCCGCGGCCGGCTTGCCGAGGCCCAATATCGCCCATTGCCAGCCGATGCGGCGTTCGCAGGCAGAACCCGTCCAGTCGAGCGCTTCGGCCTGCGGCACGGGGGGGAAATAGGCCATGTCGGCCGCCAACCTGCGCGGCGAACCGTCGTCGATCACCGCGCTCAGCGCCACGTTTGTGGACAGCGTTTCGAGTGTTGCGCGCTCCACGCCTTCGCGCAGATCGCAGATGAGGAGGTCCGGCTTGCGTTCGGCAACGAGTGCGCCGAGCGTTTCGGCGTCCTTCGCGCCGTCGATGAGTCCCGCCTCAAAGCCGGCGCGCACGATGGGGGCAAGCGCGTCTTCCGTGCCGTTGACGGCAAAGATCGCGCCGATGCCTTCGCGGTCGCGCAAGGCACGCGCCAGCGCCACCGTGCGTTTGACATGGCCGTAACCGAATTTGCCGCCGCCGTCGCAGCGGATGAGTGCGAGGCCGCCCTTGGCTTGCAGCGTTTTCTGCTTCACATGCGCGTTCTTCGCCCGCAATGCGGGCTCGCGCTCCAGCAGCATCAAAAGATCGGCGAGCGAGGCTTCGCCCGCTTTCGCCGCCATGCGCGCATGGATGGCTTCGACGAAAGCCAGATCGTCGGGCGTGTCGATGGTCAGCCTACCGCCTGGGCGGGCCAGTGGCGGATAGGCGGGCGCGCGCGCGATGCGCACGAATTCGGGATGCAGCTTGAAATAGCCGGTGACGTGCTCGCGGGCGACCGGATCCTCGCGTGCATCCATCATCAGCTTGTCGAGCGCGCGACGGCTGAACGGATCGACGCCCTCATGGCCGGTCACTGCGCCTTCTTCGAGCAGCACGTAATCGCCGTTCTGTTCGATCAACGAAGCGACCAGATGGTCGACGAAACCCGCATCGATGAAGGGCGCGTCGGCCGACACGCGCACGATGATATCGGCATCGAGGAGTTCGGCGGCGCGGGCGAAACGGGCGAGCACGTCGTCTTCGGGACCGCGCACCACGGCCACGTCGTTTTCGCGGCCCCATTCGACGATCGCGTCGTCGCGCGGATTGGTCGAGGTGGCGATGGCGATCTGCTCGACGAAGTCGGAGCGCTTCAGGCGATGCACGATGTGCCAGAGCAGCGGCTGGCCGGCAATCGGCTTCAGCACCTTGCCTGGCAGGCGCGTGGAACCCATGCGCGCCTGTATGACCGCGACGACGCGCAGATGATCGCTCGGTTCGGGCGTCAGAATCATGCAGCAGGCTTCCAGGCGGCGCGCACAGGAATCAGCGGCCGCATGCCGTCGGAAGGATCGGCGCGCCATTCGCGATCGTCGCGTTCGGAAGGCTGCGGGCCTTTGAAGCCAGCGCCGTCGGCCGCAAGGCTTTCGCGCAGGCGCGCAATGACGGGCGCAATCTCCTCCGGCAGCCAGCAATGGCCCGATTCGTATTCGGCGCCGCGGCCGTCCAGGTCGAGATGGAATTCGACCGTGCTCGCGTTCCAATGGTGAACGGCGCGCTCGATGACGCAGGGCTTTCGCGTGTGATCGGACCAGCCGACAGGGAGGCCGGTCGCCTCGCGCAGGACGGCGATGGCCGAGAGATTGGCCTCTTCGACGGGCGTCGGATAGGCGGAGACGCAGTGGAGCAGCGTCACGTCACGCGCACCGGCAGCTTTAAGCGTTGCGGCTGCGGCCACTATCTCCTCGAGCGTCGCCATCCCCGTCGACAGCACGACCGGCTTGCCGGTGCGGGCACACGCCTCGAGCAACGGCGCCACCAGAAGTTCGTAGGAGGCGATCTTGTAGAAATCGACGAAGGGGCGAAGCTCTTCGACCGCTTCGACGTAAAAGGGCGTGCAGGAGAACCGGATTCCCTTACGCGCGCAGCGCGCGGCCAGCGGCTCCAGATGCGCGAGCGGCAATTCCCACGCCCTGCGGGCGCGATGCCTGGCGCTCTGCGCCAGAATCTCGGGCGCGAACATGCGGTCGATCTTGAAGAGCTGGAACTTGACCGCATCGCAGCCGGCATCTGCCGCCGCATCGACGAAAGCGAGCGCGCGGCCCAGATCCTGCGCGTGATTGCTCGATGCTTCCGCGATGAAGACCGCGCCGCGCTCCATCAGTGATTCCTCCAGCTTTAACCGTTTCTAAAGAGGATATGCCTAAGAGAGCGTTAACGCCGGGACGAGTTGCTAAGAATGATTATTGCCGGGCCAAGTCTCTGCCCAAGTCCCCGCATGTGCGACGCGGCAGAGAGCCTATGAAAACCCAGGCCTTTTTCATCGTGTCGAGCGGCCGTTCCGGAACGGCCATGCTGCAGAAGGCACTTTCCGCCTCAGGCGACGTCGAGATGCATCACGAATACATGGTGCACATCGTGCAACCTTTGGCCGTGCGACGGTACATGGGCTGGGCGACCCGCGCGGAGGCCCGTGCAGTACTGGAAAAGACCTATGCGGCGGCGGTGCATTACAGCGACGCCGCCCACTGGGGCGATTCCTCGAACAAGGCCTCGTGGCTGATCCCGGACCTGGCCGAACTTTTGCCCACGGCGAAATTCGTCCATCTCGTGCGCGATGGACGAAAGGTTGCAAGTTCCTATTTCCACAAGCTGAAGGACGAGTGCTACGACGACCGTTCCACCGCGGTACTGCAGCATTTTGCCGAGAATCCCGCTCGCAGCGTCGCGCCGCCTCCGGAAAAGAAATATTGGTGGCCGCTGGCCCGGCCCGACGATCCGCATTTCGCGGATTTCCTCGATTTCGATCAATTTCAGCGTATCGCCTGGCACTGGGCCGAGATCAACCGTGTCATCTTCGCAAGCCTTTCCGCACTGCCGGCGGAACGCCGGCACTTCGTCCGCCTGGAGGAACTCCAGGAAGACCCGGACTCCGTCGCGGCACTGTTCGGCTTTCTGGGCCTGCGATGCGATGACGACACAGCCGCGCTCTTTGCCCGGCCCCACAACGTGAACCGCCCCGAGGACACGCTCCTCGATGCGCGCCAGCGCGAACAATTTGCGCTCATTGCAGATGCGATGATGGAACGTCTCGGTTATGCGGGTCGGCCCGAATATGTAGTGAATTATTAACGACGCCCGCGCGAAGATGGTTACCTAAACGTTCCCGGGGCTCACTGCCATGAACGAAGTATGCGAACTTTGCCGCCACGACGCGACGGAAGCGGTCTATCGCGCCGAACGCTCCACGCGCGGGCTGAGCGTCTATCTCTGCCGTCATTGTGGCCTTCTCCAAAGCCTGCCGCGCATCGACCGCGCACCCCGTTCGGCGCCGGCCGTTTCCAGCGGGGCGGATTGGGGAAACATCCGTTACGGCAAGGCTTTCCGCACCCAGGCCGCGATGACCGCGCTCAGGCGGCATGTCGATCTCACAGCCGAACTGGCGGTCCTCGACGTGGGATCCAATCGTGGCAGCTTTGCGCGCGCCTTTCTGGACGCGGCGCCCAATGCGAACATCGTTGCGCTCGAGCCAGACGAACGGGTGGCGCAATCCTGCAAGGGGCTGGAGCGCACCGAAATCGTCGAGGCGCGCATCGAAGACGCGGCGTTGGAGACCGGGCGCTTCGACATCGTGCATTCCTGTCACACGATCGAGCATCTCGCCCATCCGGCACGTGTGCTGGCCGATCATTGGCGCACGCTGAAACCGGGCGGGCTGCTGCTCATCGATGCTCCCAACACCGCCATCCTCGATGTCGAGGACATGGTCGAGGAATGGTTCATCGACAAGCATCTCTATCATTTTTCCGCACGCACACTGATGCGCCTCCTCGCAGCCGCGGGCTTCGAAGTCATCGCCGCTCCCGACATCGACGATCGCGAGAATTTGTTGATCGTGGCGCGCAAGGCCTATACGGCGTTTCCGGCAGGGGCATCCGACCCTCGCGAAGTCGCCGAAGCCGAGCGTCTCATCACGGCCTATGGCAACAATCGCGCCCGCAATCTTTCCGCGCTGACCTATGTCGCTGCGTCCATTGCGCAGATGGCGCCGAAGCGTGTGGCCATGTGGGGCGCGGGACGCCTCTTCGACACGCTCGTGGTGCACGGGCGCTTCGTCCCGACGAGCCTGTCGCTGCTGATCGATGCGCATCTGAAGGCTCATGTCGAGGATCGCCATGGCTGCAAACTGACGGGCCCCGAAGCGCTCGCCGCCGCAAATCCCGATGTGGTGATCGTGATGTCCCGCGGTTTCGCCGGCGAGATTGCCGCCGAAGCACGGCGTCTGGCGCCCCGCGCCGAAGTCCTTTTCTACGCCGATCTGCTCGCCAACGCCCGCATGAGCCAAGCCGCATGAGAAACGCCAACACCGTGACCCGCTTTCAGACACAGTCCGAGCGCCAGCCGGTTTCGCCCGTCCAGGAGCTGGTGGGCGAGATCGCGAAGGCCGCACGGTTCGCGCGCCAGCACGCCATCGCCGCGATCTTTCATGCGGGCTCCGGCCATCCGGGCGGCGCGCTTTCCTCCGCCGATCTCGTGGCAAGCCTGTTCGGCGCCGAACTCAATCTCTGGCCCGACGCCATTGCCGATCCCGATCGCGATCATTTCGTTCTGTCGAAGGGACATGGCGCGCCAACGCTTTACGCGGTCGCGGCCCATTACGGCTTTTGCAAACCGCGCGACGCGCTGCGCCTGCGCAAACTGGGCAGTCCGTTTCAGGGACATCCCCATGTGCTCGATCTTCCCTGGGTCGAGACCAGCACCGGCTCGCTCGGCCAGGGATTCTCGGTGGCGCTCGGCATGGCGCTGGGTCTCAAGCTGCAGCGGCGCCCCGCCCGCGTCTCCACACTGCTCGGCGACGGCGAAATGCAGGAAGGCGAAGTGTGGGACGCGGCGATGTGCG
>Ga0302325_10010692_pt1 | contig 19846 bp, 22 predicted proteins | sample Palsa_T0_2_FD_201948 | JGI IMG/M metagenome (GOLD analysis project Ga0302325, IMG submission 201948) | Peat permafrost microbial communities from Stordalen Mire near Abisko, Sweden - Palsa_T0_2 | ecosystem: Environmental > Terrestrial > Soil > Palsa > Peat permafrost | place: Sweden: Abisko...
GTGGGGGAAGAGCTGGGGGCCCCGCCGCCGCAGGGCCGATGGCGAAGGAGTCCCCACACGCGCTAAAAGCCGCCAATGGACGAGGGAGGAAGTCAGGACAGAGGCGGAATTAGCCGTTCGTTCGTTGGCTGTGGCAATGATGTTGTTGGTGTTTGATGGACAACAGCGCAGGTTTTGGACATGCCGAGAGCCGTGGCCAGGGACGATGAGGGCGAATGGCATTTGTTGTTGTTCCAGGTCAAATCCGAGCTCCGTACCGAGGTCGTACACACCAAAAGCCCATCAAGAAAAGGCCCGGTCATAGTTCGGTCGACAATTGCGCATGCCATTCCCGTGACGTCCAGGACGGAAAGTCCGGAGAAACAGTCTATGCTGTTGCCGGAAGGTGTGACTTACGAGGCCGACGAGGGATTGTTATTTATGTAAAACACTCGTCACCCGTCGATCCTGATCCAAATCAATTTTACATACCCTTCCGAGTTGGACCTAGGCCTGCGACATCTATGGCCGCCCATGCCTTCTCATCACCACATCACTGGAACATAAACCGAAGCTACCGGGGCATGGACTCCTGCATGGTAACGAGACAATACCATTATACAAGGCTGCCCACCGGCTATGGCTGGAACTCTTATTTATGCAATGCATCGCTCATTTGAGTTACGACTTTGCGAAGAACGCACAAGTGTGCTCCACACGTATCCGAGAACAGAACCATGTCCAGGACAAGTTTGCGAAGCGAGAAACAATGCGCAAGTGCTGGAGGGACTCTTTTGATTAACACTATCAAGGTTCAATCAGGCCAAAAACGCCATACGGTTGTTCCAACGTCTTCATCCGCCGCAGATATCGGTTTATGGATAGGGCGCTTCTGGCTTTCTTGAAGATGAAGGATTCTACGTATGCTTCTGAAAGGAAAATGCTCTGCAAGTAGGGTCCTCGGGATATGGTTCTTGATTTGAACTATCAAGGTGTGTATCACTTCCGCCCACGATACCAAGATGTTTGTTTCGAGTGAAGGGTGCAAGGACGGGCATTTTGCAGATGATGAATTCTTTCTTGATAGGACGAGTCAATTGTATAATTGAGCAAATATAGACAAGAATTGAAGCTGGATTGGTTTTCTTGCAATGTTAGGGATATTATGGATTGAATGTGGGGATACTGAAATGCCTGTGCGGAGACCAGGTGTGTGTGTGCGGAGTCACAGGCTCACTCATTGAAGCGACGTCTTTGTGTGTGTAAGGCGTGTCCAATAACGCATTGGACACTCGGAGGCTGCAAAGGAGCAGCAGGACGCGTTGCGCGTGCTATATTTATTTACTCGTTGCAGCGCGTTGATGGAACTACATTTTTGCAGGTGCAAGGACGGCACGTTTGATTAAAATATTCGATAACCACCGTGTTTCTATTGGCTGGTCATTTGGAGTGTCCGGCTGGAATTATAGCAGCGCGCGATGTGATTGGCTGTTCCGCGCCGTGGGCGTGGGTCTCAGTGGTGGTTGTTGATGTGCTTACCCATCGTGCCAACCAATGAGCTTGCGCGCTTCAATGAGTGATGTTATTGTGTGGTGGGCCCATAATAAAGCGTGTCTCGCACTCACATCTCCACCCACACACTCTCACACACTACCACTCACACACACACTACACAGCGCTCACCACCAAATATCACTGCACTGCGTAACTGTCTCTGGTTGCCGCATAGATACCGGTACCTTGTCCGCATATAAACATCTCATCACCAACACCCAAAACACACCAAACACACAACGTATATCCCCAATCCCACTCCAAATCCCTGCATTTCCTTCTGCAAACACGCTGACTGGGCTCCTAATCTATTCCATCCCGATGACGGCCTGATTGACTCGAGATCGTCACTTGTCGTCGTCGGATGGAATCAGATGGGGGAATCGTGCAGTAAACCACCCACAAACATGCCCAAAGAAGTCAAACCCAAAGGCGAGAGGAAAAAGCGAGCAAAGAAAGGTATCCTTTTTCTCCGGGCGTCTCTTCCCGTCAAGATAAACAACATGCTGAACTTGTCCTGCACAGACCCCAATGCACCCAAACGCGGTCTTTCGGCCTACATGTTCTTTGCCCAGGTACCGCCCGTTCCGTCGCTCCAATCGCGCCGTCCCCGCCCCCTGAGCCCGTCACTGACATCGTCGTAGGAGAACCGTGACTCTGTGAGGAACGAGAACCCCGATATCTCCTTCGGTACGTCCCATCTCACCCCTGACTCCGCATCACCTCCCCCGACCCCCGCACAGCCGTACTAACCGCCAGGTCAAATCGGCAAGATCCTTGGCGAGCGCTGGAAGAACATGACGGACAAAGACAAAGCCCAATACGATGCTAAAGCAACCAAAGACAAGGAACGCTACGAAGCCGAGAAGAGGGCCTACAACGTAACCTCCCCCCTCATTCCTCCCCTATTTATGTCCCATACCCACACCTTGGTGCAGGCCTAGCCTAGCCGCGATGGATTCAACACTCGCTCACGATCGCGCGCTAGGAAACCGACTAAAATATCTTTGTTGTCGTCGCTCTCCTTCACCACAGCTGTACTACCTCCGTTGAACGGCGCGGGTCGATGTTCGCTTCTATTTGTATGTTGAAAGTGATGCTTTTTAGCTATGGATGATGGTGGGTATCGGGTTGGGATCGGATGTTGTGCTTTTTAATCTGTTTTTCTTTTGTTCTCTTCTATGTAGTTGGGCTGTAGTATTGTAGTGTTCGGTTAATGTATATGAAACTGTCGTCCGTTCTCAATTTTGTCACGTCTGCATGCTTCTCTTGATACCAAATTCTCCATCGCTGTTAGGCACTGAAATGTTCAAGCTTCCGTTCCCATAACTCTGCAAAGGATGCAAACCATCGTCTCGGAGGAAAGAAGCACGTCCAATACCATCTTCATCTTCCTCACATTCCGACTTCTTCTGACCTCGCTGCTACTGCAGTTTCTTAAGATCCACCTGTGACCCTCATTAACAATTCCAGAGCGGCGTCGATGGTCACTCCGCGCGCAAACATAGGATTCGACCTAGTATACCGCCTCTATCAATCTTCAAGAATCCAGTCAATGGCACGCCGGCCCTTTGGAGAAAAATAAAACTTTTGTGACGATCAATGAGCTCTGGATGGAGCTCCAGGCGTTGCTTTGATGAAGTTTGAAGTTTGCTGGCATTGGCGATGACGCCGGCTTGGCGTTTTGCATTCCGAATCGGTGAAGAACTCGCTCCAGGTAATGTTCCTGAGAAAGGAGGACATCGCCATTTTTGGCGATGATGAACAATTCATCAGCTCGATAAAACGCAAATTATCGGCGCGTTTGAGAGGGAGGACATCGCCCTTGGCATTGCATAAGATATCAAGGCCTAAAAACCTTTTCATGATGCCAAGGTCCTTCATTCTCAAACCCGCCGATAATTTGCGTTTTATCGAGCTGATGAATTTGTTCATCATCGCCAAAAATAGCGATGTCATCGACAAGCAATGCCAGATACACTGTAGAGAGCTCTGTGCGAGCGATGAAGACCGCGTGATCTGCCTTGATTCGGAATGCAAGACGCCAAGCCGGCGTCATCGCCAATGCCAGCAAACTTCAACTTCATCAAAGCAACGCCTGGAGCCCCATCCAGAGCTCATTGATCATCAAATCCTAACATCAGGCATCAAGATAAAGTATTTCCTTCTCGAAATGCAAGCAATGTCCGATAAAACCGGTTCCGGATCTTGTAATCGATACATACACCCTCACCGTTGAAGTTTCTCTGCACTTGACATGCATTGACTGACCTGGAATGATACGACTCTCCGTTTTGTATCGCAGGAATTAATAAACCATCCCAAGTATTGCATCTAGCGTAAGGAATCACATCTGTAACAGACATCCAGTGCTCGTATAACTGGTTGTTTGAACTTCCAATTGACTCGAGAATGTTGCGGCAACCCTCCTTTCCCGTACAAGTCGGGATATCACACTAGTGCCTACGAGGCGCCGTAGATGTCTTGGGCCGTGGTTCAAGCAGCGTTTCGACAAGAAGCATCGATGTTCGTGATCTATCTAGATATCCCTGCCGCGTTGAATAGCGTGACGCTGTTTCTAGAGATAATCGTCGTAGTTGAGAGGACATGTATGGTGCAGTTAAGTCGGAGAAAGACATTGTAGAGCATAATAAGGTATAAGTGTTATCTGATCGCAATCTGGAATCCTGTGTCGATGCAATGCGCATTCAGAAACGCAGCCAGTTTCGCTTATCGTCCAAATTAGGTAGAGTTCGTTACAAAGACGCCAGTTTCCTCCCAACTGATCGCAAGTAGCATATCTCCAAGGATTTCCTTCCTTTCCCGGTTTCCGCGGAAGGTGTCGATTTCTCCTGAAACAACAGGGGCTCTGAAGAGCACATTTCGCATCAATATGTTGGAAATGAATCGCAATTGCAACTCGACCGTGATATCAGAGGTCGAGCAGAGTTTCTTGTGCATTCTCAGTCGATCCATTCGAACAATCCGATCTGGAACGACGTCATCCGAGGTATATAGTGTGTCTCGAGGGATTTGCTTGATCCGTATGAAGCAACATGTCATTATAGGTGGGGGGAAAGACTGCCCGTTTAATATAATCTGGGTCTGATAACGCGACGTCTCCAGAAGCTAGATTACATGAGAAGGACGGCGTAGTTGAGTCCCGCGCTGACAATTGCGGAAAAAGAGAACTATATTTGCGTTGCAACAAGGTTAAATGAAGCCGAAAATAGAAACAGTTAAATCCGTTCTCCGCGCTGTCAGGCCCGTCCATGGGGCATTTACTGATATGTATTGCGATGAAAAAAGCTTGCCCGCGCCGATTATTGCGAATCGGATCGCATGATGGGGGATTGGATGGGGTAACCGAACAGAGCAGACGAGCCATGACGTTAAAATGCAGCAGTAATTAATGAATGAGAAACAAGGGTGAGGCAAAGCTGTCTCACGGCGGCGGTGGTTCGTTTAATTTGCCACGCCGTGGCTTGCTCGAATCCGCCGTTGCAGCACGCAGATCGACGATCCATCGAGCGGCGGCGTGTCATGGCCCCATGGAAGCGGTGAGCGCGACGCAGGCACAGCTGCCCCTTTCCTGGAGAAAGCCTATCGATTATTCTCCGGACACAGAAAGTCTCTGCTGAGGCGTCGAATCACACAACCGTGGGACCGTCCGCGCCACATGGGATGCCGGACAGGCGCTGCCGACCCACGCCTTATTTTGCAATTTTATGGAGGTGACGTCGTACATCGGTCTTGGCACCGGATTAGGCAGTGAATAATCCGTCAGTCAGCGCAAGGACACGAGTGAAAAACGCAGGTCAGTCAGATTGCGGCCTGTGTCACGGCGCCGCCGGAACGATGATCCCTCAGCCGAGTGGGATTGGCTTTTGCGTTGCAGGATAAACCTGATAAGAGTTGCGAAAACGTGCGTATTGCTCCCCGTCTGCTGCACAAGATCCGAGATCGATAGGATGCCGGGCCAGCTTGTTTCATGCAATATGGATTAATTTAGCATGCACTTATGATGATGTTCCTTAACCTTGGCCCAGTGTTGCCGGAACGGCTCGGGTTTTGCAGACCACTGCGTGGCTGGTGCGGTGTGATTGATTGGTGGTGACTTGCTTTGGTGGTGGAGGATTTGTCGCGCAGGGCATGATTGGCGAGATGATTTAAGTTATCGAGCCAATCCGACACCGCGCGTCTTCTAAATACGGGATTAAGCGGTGCCCCTTTTTGTTTTGGTGCAGAGCCTTGCTTTTTTTTAAATTTTAGGCGGCGGCGCGCGGTGCCCAATAGTTATATTAATTAAAAATGTGTGGTGTTTCTGTAGGACTGTGGGTGTATGGCATATGTCAGGTTAAGTAATCCATTTGCTGCACGTTACGTTACGTCTGTCGCTCGGAGCGCTGCTGCCTTGTTCAAAAGGATTGGCATTTAGGGGGCCGCAGCTGGCAGGACGACGGACGCTCTGCTCATGTGGTTGGCCGATTGTCAAACAGATTACCTTAGTCTCTGCTAACTTTGTTTCCAACAACAACAGCAGCGACTGTCTCTCGTTCACCGCCTCTGCTGCTCCTCCTTTGTCCGCGCCCAGGGCTCTGTCAACACGCCAAGCCGTCCAAGTAGCAACCCGGATCACGACGCTTTCCAACATCGGACGCTCCCCCCTTTGTTGATCTCTCCGAGTCCCCGCGATAGTCGAATGACGCAGTGTCGTTAGAACCTGTTTGTTTGTTTGTTGACTCAATCGGCCTCGTTGTTGCCATGCGCTCGTTCTGAGTGATTGGCGGCAATACACGGTCTACAGCATAGCGCACCCCTGCGCCCTCCTGGTCGACTCCCTTCACAGACCGACCAGACCGGTTTCGTGTCTCAGCGACGATGCCGTCAATGCCGCGCGCCGAGGAGGATTCCTACCCACACACCCCTGCTATCATGGACAAGATGCGCTCCAGTCCGAGCACCACAATGTTAATTGAGGATATCCCAACAAGTACACTAAAAATCGAAATACCCACCTCTTCGTTAGGATACCCCGACCTCAGTCCGCGATCCTCCCCGAGTCGTCGCCAGTCTATGCGACCTTCCTCTGCACACAATCCGTCATCGCCATCTACGCCGACCTCGGCGAATCGGAGATCCAAACTCTCTACGCCGCTCTTCACCTCTCTCCGAGAGAAAGACGATCCTTACTTCCTCGCACTCCCGGATTCCTCCAGATCAAAAATCCTCTCAAACTCAGTGCCCGATCTCAACACTCTGCCGCACCCTCCTCCACGAGTCCATCGCCGGCATCAGCGTGATTCAGTGGTGAATGGCAACGGCCGTCTGATGGAACATTTACATTCCAGCCGACGTCATTCAGTCCTCGGAAACAACTCACAATCATCACCAGATCCACGTCCGGTGTCCCGACGATCCACCATCAAGACTCCCTTCCGCCTGCAACCTCGAAGCCGAAATTCAAGTGGCTCCTCGTCCCCGAACTATGGCTCCGACTCTGAATCGGAAATCTTCGATGACGACCATTCTGTTGTGGGATCGGTTGTGTCTACCCGTCCTAGCAGCTTCGGCAGCACTGCTTCCTTTGGGGAAACATTTCTCCGTGCCTCCGCTTCGACAAGTAATCTGAATGCCAAATTGTGGAGTCGAGCCAATTTGACTCCGACTTTCAGTCCGCTCGATTTGATGAGGAAAAGAGACTGTACGATCCTTCCGGAGCGCGACACCCTTGAAACAGAGGATTGTCGGTATCTTGAGTCAGAGTTTCACCGGTATGTCATCCCCTGTCTTTGTTTCTAATTATAGATTTATTTCGTTGAATCCTGTCCAACAAGGGTCTACTCTACGCCGTAACTTATTGCCTGTGTTTTCCAGACCGGCACTATCTCCCCCTCCATCATTCCCTCTTCTCGCAAGGAAATGTGCCATTCTGCTCAAGTTTCAAAATACTTTGCTAAGTGCACTGGCGCCTCGATCTACTCTCCCACAAGCCGAGCGAAACACCTTCCTTGAGGCCGTTGCATGTATCTGCGAACGTCGCGAGTGGAGAGAATATGCCCGGGGGATGTACGATGAGACGAATTTCTCGGACGAGAACTCTGAAGGCAGTGTCCTTGGCGGCATGATTGCAGCCATGGAACGATTCCGTGAGCACGAGCGAATGAGTTATCACTGCGTCAGCATAGCGATGGAAATTCTGGGGAGGAAAAATTTCAGCGGAAGTGCCGTGGAATACTGCGGGCGAGTTTTAGGTGTGTTTTCCCCCCTTACTGTGTTGATTTTTAGCGGTTGCCTTCTTTTACTCTCCGGGAGTTGCTGTACGCCTTGTGCATGCTCTGAATGTTGCGACCCCGTTCACAGCAAGAATTCTCGACGAAGTATGCGAAGATGGCGGATTTCGCGACTTGTCCTCTCAGACACCGTTCCTTCGACCACTGTTTCCCAAGCACCTCCACGATGTGATTTACTCCACCCCGCAGCGATATAACTCTCTTTTGATGACTCGACCATCGCCCACAATTACCGTGGACAGTAACCTTACGATTTCGTTTGCAGGGGAATGGATCCACAGATGGCGAGCCCATAACAGCGATGTGTTTTTCTCCTTCCTCAAACACTGGCACGTCATCCTCTCAGAGCATTTACAAGTCGCGACGTCGGAACTCAGTGTGGCTACCATCGCAGCAGCTCCAGGATATCTTGTTGTGCAAGGCCATCTCCTTCGGATGGTGGACAGTTTCATTCACCGCTCCTCGAACGAATTACCTGCGCATCCACTCCCGGCGCCACATCACAAGACATTATCGCAATCCACGCTCTGCAAACGGGCTTTCGAAAGACACCCGAACGGTCCGTTAGGTCCCCCCATGCCAATCCATTTACAACAAGGCAACAGGATGCAGGACAGTATCCACGCAATGGCCCTGCTTATGAATTCTGGAGATGGAAGGCCTCAGGGAATCGAGAAGGCAGAGAAGAAGATCGCAAAAGCAGTTTCAGGGGTCTTGCGTGCGGTCCGCAAAACCCAGTCGTCCAAGCCGATTATTCCCATCCGACCAGGCTTACTGGGTGGCGAAAGCGATGATACGCTCGCCTCTGGCAGTCAAACCGCTAGTACTTCGGAGGGGGATTCTTCCAGTACGCCAAGAACGGTCAGTGCAAGTGATCTCTCATCACTTGTCAGCTCGAGTAAATCGTATTCTTCGTCCGATAGACGGACTAGTCTGCCTAGTCTGCAACTGCAACAACATCTCGTGAGTCTTTTTGCAGTGCTTTTTGAAAAGACTCTGAAGGCGGCTGTGCGAAAGACGTCTGTATGGGAAGGACAAGCTTGTTTTGCCCTGTGCGACGTCATTGAACGGCTGATTCCTGTGATTGACGATTCCCTGACGAAGACACAAGATACACTGACGTCGCTTGACTGGCCGTTCTGGACGGATGTGGTCAAGCGACTGGTGTTGAAGAGCGAGAACAGCGTCACTCAAGTCCGGGCATTTGGATTTCTGTTCAATATCTGGGAGCGATGTCCAACTGGAGGGGACTGGTTACTGAACGAAGACATCTGGGAGACCTTTTTCTGTCACTGGAGTACTCTCGTTCGATGTTACTTCATGAACCTTATCTGCTGGAGAGTTTGTATGTCCGGTCAAGGTGGAGTTTCTGTGGATCCGTATCGCCCTATTAAAGAATCTACTAACATCAGATCAACGATATTATTATTGAAAAACAGATTGGAAATTGCTCAGAAGAGGAATGTTGTCCTGATTCGATATGCACAGGCGAATAATCTTCCCCTTCCTATTTTGAAGGCGTCGAATCCTCTACCGAACCGTCGATTAGTTGTTATTGCCACGAATCCATCTGTGCACGAATACGGTATCACCTTCGATTCCATCGTTCCTGCCTCGCCGGCCTCTCCGCCCATCATCGAGAAGGAGCAGATCGATGTGCCTAAGCCGCAATCGCGAGGCTCAGAAGTCGCAACGGTACTGAGCAGCGATGCAAGTTTCATCAGCGTCAAGGAAGAAAAGAAAGGTTTCCGGTTCAACATCTTTAAAGGAGTATTTGGAAAGAGCAGCAAATCCAAGAAACCAGAACCAACACCCTCACTCGCTGTACCAGCCGTCCTCACCCCGGCGAAGTCCATGGAGAATCTGAAAACCCCTCCAATCACCTTGACCCGCTCCGAGTCCAGCCCTCATCTCCCCCGTCGTCAGACTCTCGCCCGTCCCCCGCGCCAGCCGGAAGCATTTCAATTCAGCATGCAACCCGTCCCGTCCCGCCTCGACTCCAACAAAGGCGTCAAAGAGCGCCCCGTCCCAAGCTTCAAAACCATAGAGAAGTATATTAATCCCTCGCCGGTCCCTCTGCCTCGTTATGCACGGGATCTCATCCGCTCGCTCCCAACGACCAATCTCCCCGTCGAAGAATCAGACAGCTCCCGATGGCGATATGCTGGTCGCGCCCTGGCTGAATGGGACGCCATCGTCAAACAATGCGACATCTACATCGACACATTATTACGGCGCAGGGAAGCTATCCCTGAAGAGCCCGAAGAAGACTCAGTATACTTAAAGGGATCAATAGAGAGTTTGCATATCCCTCGTATGACTGTGGAACTCCCCAAGTTTTATTTTACGGGGAAATCATGATGAGACAATTTATATGGATTATATGGTGGTGAAGACGAACATTTCCTGCATATGGCATATTGATGCTGGACAAACACTGTCTGTTATTTGTTGTTCCTGGCATTTGGTTTTTCTTTTTTTTTTCTCATTGCGCGTGGACCGCATTGCATATACACACACACATTACATTTGTGATTCGAGTTTCTGTATGTATGGAGTAGTAATGTAGCATATACTAGAGGGCAGTTTGTGAGATTATTGTTGAGCAGGAAGTATGCTGCGGAACTATGTTGCATTTGCACTAGGAGATATAAGATATTAATTGAGTTGACAGTCATATTATTTACTCCTGAAGTGTATCTTGTAGTTTGTTGGATTTCATCAGGTGCATCTATCGGGTTCTTGATGTCGTTGGAGCTGCCTTATATCTGAATGAAATAGTGGCCCTAGGAACAGACGTTTGAAATACTGCCTGTGGTGATTGCGATTTCCGTTGATCCTTAGCAAATTTTCACCAGAACCGATCATAACAAACCCATCACTCAGCAGCCCAAGCCTACCAAGATGGTTCTCCTCCCCTGAAATGCTATCTAACTTCTAGTCCGGCCGCCAAGGTCCGTTATCCCTCTCATGTAGAGCCTCCTAACTGGTGTAGGAGGCAAACTAAAGCCCCTCAAATCAGCCAAGAAGGAGAAATCCGAGGAGGACGAGGTACCGCCCTTCTTCTCTTGCATTCGTCTGACGTTGCGCACAAAAGGCCGATAAAGAATTCAAGCTCAAACAAGCGGCAGATGCCAAAGCAAAGAAAGAATTAGCCGCCAAAGCAGCTAAAGGAGGTCCCTTGGTCGGCGGAGGAATCAAGAAGTATCATCACCCCGCTATTCCGCTAATGACATTCAGGTCCGGAAAGAAGTAGGCGCTATGAAGTAATGCTGTCTATTATTATTACATCTGGTCTATGCTTTGGCACGCTTTATAATATACATGTTATCTTCCTGTGGCCAGATATTTGTGTTGTCGCCGCCAAGAAGTCTATTGAACCATGCGACGTTGACACGGTAGTAACATTTCGCTATTACTTGTGTTATTCTCTTTTTCATGCGAGTGTCTCCGGGGGAAGCCACGATGAGTGCTTTATCGTATCGGGATCCCTTCTCCAGGAGATTCGTGTAAGTGACGTAGTTGGTGTTTATGAGTGCCTTTGCGAGGGAAGTGTAGTATGTCTTGACGGGACGAGTTGTGGTGAAAGTGTAGTATTCGAAGGGATCTTCAAGGACGAAGAGGAGATACAGCGCATACCAGCCGTTGATTTCGGGTGGGTAGTCGGGGAATTGGAGTAGTGTACTTAGCGAAGGGAGATATGTTTCACTGTGATGCGCTAGGATCCCGACTTTGCAAGATACTAGGAGAATCTCTTGGGCTTCACCATCCTGTTTCCTCAACGATTTCAAAGCTTCCCTCAACTTCCCTACCATAAACAAGCATAAACCAAAAACGTACGTAAATCCGACAGCAACGCCTCCGGTCGTTCACTCGACGCTGGAGGAGGCCTGCCGTATCTCGAGTCAATTGACAGGGTAGATATATTCCGAGATAATACATCGACATCACTTTCGTCCTCCAAATACCGATCAACCTAAGCTTAGAAACAGCAACCTCAGGAAAATACTTTTGACTTTGTGCTCTTCCAGAAAGAAGTGAAATTCTGGGGCTCCAGAAGGCGAGTATCGTCTCTTGAGGTCAGTCCGTAGGCATCCCTCGGCGGGGGCTTTAGTCTCGACATGTCGTCGCGGTCGCGGCCCTACGCTGCTATGCACGCCTGGAATCGGAGAAAGTAGAGCAGTTAAATCTCTCGTGCGGGCGGAGGAAGTCAATTACCCCTCGACTGGCTTACGCCGATCTGTCGAGAGCCGCGAGATGGGAATACCAACATTGGCCTTGATCCTTCCTCGGATAGCATTTGGATAGCATGCGATGTAATAAGTGCAGTTGTGGTGGGACGAGGCAGGTGCTTAGTAGTCGTGACGGGTATATTGATGATGGCGGAGTTTTAACCCGCGCGATCAGCAGCTGGAGTGGTCAGATGGGATCGGCCGAGCTGTCTTTTCGACGAGTTCGATCCTCAGACCGTTGACTATCATCTCGATCATTTGACCAACAACAAAACATCTCAGACAAATCTCTAAGAGTACATAATCCCAACTCCGACCATTCCCACACCCCATCCCTCGAACCATCATCTTCCCAAAACCATCATCAAGCATCCATCATATCACTGCTGTCTCCCAGCAATACCATCCCATCCCAGTACTCATCATCATCATCAACTCTTAGTAACACACATCTCACCCCCTCTTTTCTATCCCCCTTACCCGCTTCCAAGTCTTTAAAATGGAGTGTCTCATCCCCTGTTGTATCGGCACCGTCATCGGGTGTCTAATCATGGGCCTCATCCCCGAAGCACTCAAGAAGGAGAACCAAAAGAACGAGGCGAAGCAGCAGCAGAAAATGGCGCGCGAGATGCAACTGCGACAGCAGCAGCAGCAGCAGGGGTGGGCGGAGTATCAGGGTCCGCAGCAGGGGTTTGGGGGGATGTATCCGTCCCAGGGGGGGTGGCAGCAGGGGTCGGGATATGGGGGGTATTGAGGGGTTTGTTAGAGTGATTGTTGGGTTTGTAGGTTGGGGAAATAGTGGGAGTAGATAGAAATGTTAGTTGGTTTTTTAAAAGTATAGTTTCAGTATTTTGTGACTTCTGTGTATGGACTTCGTTCAGATCGTGTATCTCCTTATGACGAATAGAGTTTCCCCTGCAGGTCCTCTGTTGGAGATGCTCCTCGTATTAAAACATTACATCCCTTCACTAGGGACCATAAAATGATGCGTCATAGGTTAACTAACTTAAGAGTGAGATCGCAATGACGAACGCATTACTTGGAAGTCCAGTTATTGAGGAACGTCGATGCAGCCCGCAACGTTGATTCCTTATAATAGTCTGTGCCGCCATGCCCTCGATCCACCAAGGTTTGTGCAATGACGATTCCCCAAGCTAAGTCCCACTCATCGGGAATTAGATAGTAGCTAGATCGATAGCTCGGCATCGACGGGATAAGCCTCCCTGACGAATCATATCCCTGCCCATCCTTAATCGGTAACCGGTTACATGATAAATACGTATCCATGTGCGGGCCCGGGATTTCTTGTTTCGGCGCATCATAAGGTTGCTATTAAATCTTGTTTGCGCTTGGCTTTTTCCCTTGGCTTGGCGTTTAAGGGGCACCAGAATCCCCGATGGTTACCCGTTCAGGCAACCCACGCCGATCGTGTGGCCTCCGGAAGATGTGTGTCAAATACGCGAGCCAACCCTGCCGAGAGAATGACATGGGGTTAAACACGTTGGATTAAGCACGTTGTCGTTGTTTGTCATCTCTGTGCATGCTACAAGTTATTTTGGGAGCCTTGTTTTGCCGCCGCGGCCGCCGATAACGCAGATCTGTCATCCAGTCCAAGGTTCGAGCAGCCCTGATTGTCGCCATAATATCCCGGCCGCGGTGGGTGACGTCGCGATTTCCGAAAATGGGCTGCCCCGAAAGTCTGCGTGTTTGTGGAAACAGGGACTGGCAGGCCTATTCTGCAGCAAAAGGCTGCAATCAATGCTTGGCATGACATGGGAAAAAAGCCGCGATTATTTACCGTCCGGAGCACCCCATTCACGGCTTTCGCGTGTGACGGAAATTGATTAAATATGTATGTATTTAAAAATAGCACAATTTAGCTCATCTAGCATGCGAGCCAATGTGTTGCATATGAAATCTGGTGGCTGTAAACTCGGGAGATTGGACGAGGTTGATCTTAAATAATGTGTGTTTGAGACACTTGCGTGGGAACCAGATGCCGAGGACTCGGAAGTTTCTGCGCATTTGCCACATCTTGCATGCAGCCGTGTCGAGCTCATTGGCCGTCATCTCCTGACGATCCAATCACACGCCACAGTGACAGCATATGAAATTCCGGTAACTTCATTTACAAAAGTTCTAGATTGCATACAATCCATACGTTCGTTATTTCTTATTGCTATGGCGGCAGGACGCACGGGAGGCACCACGCTGTGGGTCCGCGGCTTCTTATTTGTGTGTGGGTCTGTGTCTGTGCCTCCTTAAAAAATTAAATTTGTGTACCCCAGCGGCGGCGACATCCGTGACCTCAATCAAATCAATCCCGCTGTCCTCGATCCCGTCTCGCTCACAAGGGACTCTCTCGATTTTTGAACACTCGTTGACAACTGTCTTTGCGTCGCGCATTCTACTCGTCCGTCGCGCGCAGGCGCTCCTATATCGCGCCCGATCTTGTTATCGCTCGCTGTCATTCGTTAACTGCTGCATTTCGGGGGGGCTTCTATTTCACTCGCTCCAAAAGTCGTCATCTGCTGACGCCTCGACTGCAGGTCATCATCATCATCACCCTCCCTCGATATCTTCGGGATCACAAGCATGGTTTATCTGCCGAAAATCATCCCTCGAGTGCCGTCGCACTTGTCCCTGCGCTTCAAACCCTCCGAGTTCAAATACAGCATCCTCGAGCTTGATAATCCCGCTAGCAGCGACAGCGAACGAAGAGGTTGTTCACAACGTCTGAAATGGAAGACCATGAGCGTTAAGATGAGAATTGCTACGGTGACGGTCCTGGTGGCAATCTGTGTAGCGATTCAAGTCTCGATTATACTGCTCATTCGCGGACACTACCGCCGAGCCCCTCCACCGCCTCCCGAAGTCCCTGAGCACGTGAAGTATCCATGGCGCTTCTTCCCCGAGTACCTCTCAATCCATGAGACCTAACTAATCGATAGGGATGATTGGAAGCCGATTGTACAAAATCACCACGAAGCATATTTCTCCGAACCTTACCAGCACTTGAAACTCAAGAATGCCTGTCCGGGACCTAATGGCAAGACATTCCCTTTTCAAAAGTACTACACCACCTCGCCTGCAAGTCATCCTATCCCGCAACTCGGCTCCTACGAACTTCTCAACCTCTCCAAGCCGTGTATGTCGTACAACCAGCGCTACGATCCCTACATGGACATCCCCTCGACGACGGATTGGAGCTGGTACCTCAACCAGTGCTTCAAGACACACAAGAAGGAGGAGCGGTCCGTGCTCCTCTTGCGTGCATGGCAGGGATACAAATGGCACAAAGACGATATCCTCAATCTACGTGCCTTGATCATTGAGCTCGGCCTCAACACCGGAGGATTATACGATGTTCGAATCCTGCTTGAAGTCAAAGACGGCAGTGCATTCCTTGCCAGTGAAAAGGAAGCGCAGAAGGTCATCGACGGTGTCCCTGAGGAGTTCCGTGGCCTCGTTCATCTGTGGAGCGAGCACGAAATGCACGGCTACTACCCTGGTCTGGCATCCGTTCTCGATGGGAATGTCATTCATGGAGCGTACAGAGGACTATTCATGGCAGTGCAGAAGTTCGCTGTCGAACATCCCGAGTACAACTTCTTCTATAACTGGGAAATGGATATTCGCTATACGGGAAACTATTACGAATTCTTCACCAAGACCGATTCTTGGGCACGTAAAGAACCTTTCGACCCGACCATGCGTCGCTCTCAGAAATACTATATCCCTGAGATCCACAATTGGACCTCGCCGTCCGTTCCCGAGGACGAGGAAGCCGATCTCATCCAATACGGTCCAATTTTCGACCAAATTGGATCCAAGTGGAATTTCGAGAAAGACGTCCAGGGATACGAGAATGGCACAGACACACCTCGTCGCGCAGTCATCATCTCTGCCTCAAGACTAAGTCGCCGATTACTCCTGATGATGAACCATGTCAACGCAGAGTTAAAACAGTCCGTCGCACCAGAAGCTTTTCCCGCCACCGTCGCCCTGCACTACGGCATGAAAGCAGTCTTTGTGCCCCATCCCGTCTTCATCGATAAACCTTGGCCACCACGTACTTTCCCTAACCAACAAACGCACTAACGTTCTAGACATGCTGGATGAATGGTTCAACGCCCTCGACCTCTTCCGCGAAGAGAACATGTTTGAGGGCGTCTCATGGTATTACCGCACGCATCACGCCCCGGACATTTACTACCGCTGGCGCAACGATGAGAAGAAAAACGCGGTCGACGAGATTTGTCGATGGCCTTTATTGTTACATCCGATCAAAGATGTCAGGGATGTTGTGCCCCCTGCACCACCGATCTCGGACGACTTGAAGTAAAAGACTTTTATGTGGTTAGATTTGATATATTTCCATGTCGTTCATTAGGAAGACCTTTTTGAGCTGGGATATTTTTTGTTTTATAGACTTGTTTGAGATTTGTGATATACCGAGCGGATGATTTGACATGGGGATTGCATGATGGGTGTAATTTGATAAGGGGTTGAAGATGAGATATGAGGTTTTGGTAGAGAAGACGAATTATAATTCATCGGATGGGAGATTGTATGATAGAAATAACTGAGATATGTTGATATTACTTACATACGGCCTCAGAATGGCGTTGCGTTTCAATGTTCAATCTTATGCGGTCCCAGAGGCGAGAGGGTCGACTTTTGCTTATGTCGATTGCGAACTGTAATGGCGGAGAAGCAAGGGACGTGCACGTGTGACTCAGAAAATAGTCAGATGTGTGCATAGACGAGTTTAGAGCTCGTAATAGTGAACTTGAAGTGAAGCGCGACATGAGATGATAAATTCAGATAGCTACGTGACTACAATTGAATGCAGTGACGACAACTTCCTTAATTTCCCAACTCATTTTTAGTATCTTCAATTGTTCATCAAGATTTCAAACTTCCACGCTACAGACGAGATACCAATGCTACCCCAACCACGAGAATCATACTGCAAGGTCAACTCCTTAGAAATGTAGTTTCGGAGCTTAAAAACTCTCTCAATCTGAAACAACTTGCCGAGGAAATATCCCTTGAATGAGATCATGACCTGCCCCCGAGTCTAAACCCTCTTTCCGCGCTGCAAGGAATTAGTTATTCGCTCGAACTTTCCCCTGCAAGGCATCACGAAGGGGCCAGGTACTAATTGTTAGAGTCCACTTTAGCTGGAGTCACCAGTCTTCAGTACACTGGTTTGCCGTTCGTGAATCCAATGTCTCTCGGAGACAATAGAGCCACAACAACCATCCACAGTGGACAATACTTGGTCTGAGTGGGAAATGAGCTAATATCGAGTTGGAAGTCGCAGTTCTCTCCCAATCTCCTAACTCTCGCCACCCAAGTCCAAAATATAGGGCGGTTTTTCTGATTGAGGGGATTCTATTCTCAGATGACGACCCCCCGCGGAGTTAAGCTTCTGTTCCGGCAACTTGATGCAAGGAACCGTAGTTGCACAGGGTAATATGTGGCTGCTCAGGTCGTCGATAAACCATGTGACGGCAACGAACGCGGGGCGAATTCAAAAGCCATTTGATCTCCCTCAATTGTCTGACTTTTTCCTGCAGTTTAAGCAATGCATGGATAGTAAGGAAGACAAAGCCCGTTGAAACGGCAGCCAATTCGTTGCTCGAATTTGAATAAATTTGATAGTCAACTGTTGTTTATTCTCGTACGTACAATACTGCTGTCCTCTAGGAAGGGAATAGGATTTTTACGATCAATCCAAGTCAAAGAATTTCCGTGAATGAGTTGATCTCGAATATGAAACATTGGAAAATATCTGTAGAGGGTGTTCCCCTCCGAATCCTCATGAAACATTATTAGTGCAAGTTACCACATTCTTGAATATGATCTCGTGTTGCAACACGCAATGGAGAATCTCGATGATCTGCGTAAAGAAAATACACTGTTCCTTTTGGAAAGGTCTCTAGATATTGAGTTGAGTTGTCGTAATTTTCGTCAATAATACTTTCTGTCTTTTGTGTGCCCATCTGACTACCTCCTGAGCCAAATACCATCCCGCGATGATTCACTTCCAAGTCGAACGGGTAGAATTTCTCCCAGTGAAGACTGAACCGCGAATAGGAAAGCTCGGGGGATAGATGAACACGTAGAGCTCTTCCGTTGATGGGAGGCAACCGCCCAATCGTCTTGGAACATTCGGAATTTATCCCCTATCGTGGAGGCTCTGGAACGGGCGGAGGTCTGGCCCCAAAGGCAACGGAAACTCCCGCTGCGCAGAAACGGAACTGGCGCATATCCCTGGGGCATCATAGCTAATGCGTATTGTTGTCCGTCAGCGGCCATAAACGCGAAGTAGTTGCGATATGGCCGCGGCCAAGGAATAGGCGAAGTCCAAAAATCGTTCCGGAGAATAAACAAGGTGGATTTCTTGTTCTGGGAGTTGGACAAGACCTCGACCACTAGAAGTAGCTGTCGAATCATTGGTGGGTCGTGTTTCGCTGGGATTTTGTGCCCAACTCAATACGCAAGTCTTGCATTTGATTCCCTGTGATACTACTTCGCAGAGCTCAGATGGCAGAAATACCGGACGTCCAAAGATGGCATACCAATTCGGTAAGAGAATCGTTCGCCAACGGAATAATTTCGCGTTGACGAGAATAAATATGTTTCCGGTCAGTTGTAATTCGGAGTTCTCGAATGTCGACGTATACGGGAGAAGCCCAAAACACGCACTGGATGGCGGCGTTTGCCCATTTTTTTCTCAATCTTCTGTGAGATGATCCGCAGACATGGAGGTGCTGGTCTAGTCTTTCTATCCATGTCTGCAGGACGATAAAATCTCTAGCCGTAAAGATTGAATGAATGTTCCGTATATCTGCTGTGAATATGTTTGGTCGGATAACTTCTAGGACAATAGTTCTGTCTCATCTGACAGCGGATCGGTGACCGTGAGAGAAGAGTAGATGGTTTTCCAATAGGCTTCTTGAAGTACAAACTGATGAAAGTAGTTCACCCCGCATAGGTCTGTGGATAAGCTAAAGTATAGGAGCCCTGACCTTTTCAATGCCTCCTTTATCGGCGCCAATATCTTCGCCTTTCACGTAGCCATAAATCACCCATCCAACGGAAAGCGATAATTTGAAATGGAAATAGTGCATTATTTGAGGTCGAAATGCCAAGGACCGGGGTGATCGAGGTACCTGTCGTATTCTCCGCTTTTTCAAATGCGAAACCATGTTCTATATCCTCGTCGAGGCTGTCTCCGATTTTGGAGTCCTTGTCGTCTGTGATGGCGTCGTCATCGTCGCAATTTACCTGGTTGCTTCGGTGGAGGTGGTTTCGTCGTGTTGACCAAAAAGATGGTCCAAATCGGTGTACTTTTTTTGAGTCCGTCAATCGAACGCTTTGTCTCTGACCTGTATGCGTGATTGCTTTGATCAAAGTGTCCCTGTCCAGCTCATCAGATGTGGATCTGATCATGCCCCAAACGATCTGATCAATCATACGTCTCCCTAGCAACCCCCGAAGCGTGTCATCATACGCATGCGGCGGCCCCTTAACAACCAACCAACCGACGCCTCGGCTCCAGTTCCCAGCGCAGCAACCAACACCTCACAAATCAGCTCCGCCAGCTGACCCAAGCCACCTCAGGGGCAACAAAGAAGCGCGCACATTCCAGCGCACCGTTTCACTCTCGGCGACCATTATATTGAGTAAATTTGATTCGTCTGCGGTGCTGGAGAGCGAGCGATATAGTACATATATGGTCGCGTCATCGGCCTCGAGTATCCGTTCTGTGCGGCG
>Ga0302325_10010694_pt1 | contig 19843 bp, 20 predicted proteins | sample Palsa_T0_2_FD_201948 | JGI IMG/M metagenome (GOLD analysis project Ga0302325, IMG submission 201948) | Peat permafrost microbial communities from Stordalen Mire near Abisko, Sweden - Palsa_T0_2 | ecosystem: Environmental > Terrestrial > Soil > Palsa > Peat permafrost | place: Sweden: Abisko...
CGCAATCCAGCAGCGACGTGGATTCCATGACGTCCTCCTTTGGACGACCATCGAGTTTCACGTGGTCATCCTGCTCCCGCACGCTACATGGACGAATCTGCGAGACAGATTGCGCAGTCGTAAACGCCCATTCGGTCTGGAAGCCGTCCGGCCGCCCCGCTTCGTCACCGTTGGGAGTGTCCGCTCGGTGGTGGGCCAGATGACGAAAGCACTCGCCGGGAACTTTGCTCGCTTTCCGCGCCTTGCAGGGAAGACGGTCGACGGAGCGCAGATGCGCGCGGGCCACGCAGAAGCGGGGCCGCTCATCGCCTCCCCGTCCATGGTCGTTACGAACGCGGCGGTACACGCGTTAGTCAGGGTCGGGACATAGTTCCGACACCGACCTGGCCAGCAAGATATAAGTAGGCGCATCCGTGTCGCGAGCGGGACGGCGTCTCACGTTCTTGGCCGTTTGCGGCCGGGGATTCCTGGTAAACAAGCACGAATAGGGCGCGGATATGAGAGCTGGAATCCTTGGAAGCATTGTTGCCGTTGCTGCGCTTGGTCTAGCGGCGTGCGGCTCTAGCTAGTACGAACAATGCGGCCGGTACGACGAGTACCAGCGCACCGACCACACCTGCCGTCGTTACTCAGGTGGTGACCAAGACAGTCGAAACCGTGCCGCCTCAGCCCAAGAAGGCCAAACCGAAGCCAAAGCCCGCTCCTGCTCCAGCGCCCGCGAAAACGTCGACCCCAGCCCCCACCGGTCCAATCATGCCCAATGTGGTGGGGAAGGGCCTAGACACCGCGACCGGCGAACTCGACGCCAAGGGCATTCAGTATGCCCTGAACAGCAACAGCAAGCACGTGATTCTCAAGTTTGACTGGGGCGTGTGTTCGACCTCGCTGGCAGCGGGTCAGCCTGTGACCGGAACGGTGGTTCTGAACCTCGGCCATTTCAGCTGCGGGGCGTAACCCGACCGAGGACGCGACTCCAATCCTGGGGACTAGGTCGTTCGACGCCGAGTTCGTTGTCCCGCATGCCTCGCGAGCTCGCGAGCGCGACAGCCGAATGGTCCGTTTCCTCACCGGGCTAAACCGGCAGGTGGCGGATACGCGGCACATCACGAGAGCAGGTCTCGCGCCTCCCACCGACCGAGAGACCGCTCCTCGCCATCTCGAAACTCGCGGTGCCGAGGGTGCCTGCCGGCGATTCGGACCTGATCCGGCCATCCGATCGTCGCCGGAGGGATCGCCAGATGCGCCGGCGACGAGGTGACAGAAGCGCGCGCCGTGTGAGTCCGCTGCGCGGCCATTGAGGGTGACACGTAGCCACAACGGGACGGCGAGGCGTCAGTCGATCGTGTCCCACCCTGCCGCTGTGAGGCGTGCGGCGACCGCGGTACCAGCGCCTCAGGATCGTCTGCACCGACGTAGACCCAGCCGTCCCCGCCGGTGGCGCCGGCGACATCGACGCCGGTGTTCGTGAACGCCAGAAGCTGATCGTTGCCGTGCCAGCCATGCCGCAGCCCCTCCCAGCCAATGTCCGGCAGGCTCAGCGCCGGCAGACCCAAAAAGTCGTCGTCGACGAGTTCCGCGGGTCCCATCGCCGTCAGCCGTGCCGGCGACCTGAAGACCGCCTCGATCATCGAGGCGGCGGAAAGGAACGCGCCGAGACGCGCCTCAACGCTGGACCAGACGTCGGAGTCGGCCTCGCACACGTACACGGCCGGGTCCGGCTCTGGATCGTTCGTGCGGATCGCCCAGCGGAAGACCGCCTGATTCTCAACCATGAAGACGGCCCAGTCTCCGTCGAGCATCGGAGCGTGGAAACGGTTCTGGACCGCCACCTTGGAGCCGCCAGCGGCGAGGAAATCCGCCAACTCTTTTGGGATCCCTTCCAGCCTCTCAACGGGCGTGGGGCGACCCCACCTCGGGAGGAGCTCTCGCCAAGTGAGGGCCTCCGACAGTCTGATGACAGGATCGCAGCCATCAGGCTCGGCGTCGAACATGACATTGTCGCCATTGCTATCGCATGGCTCGCGTCGCCCGGAGAATGATTACGATCGTGTGGAGCGGCGGTCGCGGCCGCGTCAGTTTGGGCGAATCCGATTCCTTCGCGGAGGCACGGATTGCTCTCAATCGGCATGATCGCGAAGGAACGTTGCGTAGCATCACCGCGACGAGGGGGCCCTCGCCCTAGTTGCGGGATACTCACGGCGTGCTTGCAAACTTCCTGCCCGGCGTGCGAGAACTCAGAGCCCCGCTGGCAGCCGGCTATATCTGGCTGCTAAGCGTCTGGCTGATCGTCGAGCCGCATGTAGCGTCTCGCAGCAAGGCCACGGGAGCCCTCGCCGCGCTTTACAAGCTCGGCGATGCCTTGAGCGCGGTCGGCCTCGGGGTCGTGATCAGTTTCATTGCATACCTGTTAGGAACGCTGTCCATCGGGATGTGGGAAGCTCCGCTTAGAGCAGCCATGTCGGTGTGGCCACGACTCGTCTCCCTCCTGCGTCCTCTGCCACGTTCGCGGTGGGTCGAAACAGAGATCTCAGGACTCGTTCCAAGGCTTGAGTCACCTCGGCTGTCAAGCAGAGGCAGCCGCTCAATCGTGACTCTGTCGGAGACAGTCTTGCAGCGACAGCGTCGCGCTGCCGAATGGGAGAGGATCCCATGGGGACGCTTCCTCGCTGAGGACGACTTCCGGCGTCAGGAGCGAAAGCTTGGCGATTTGATGCGGTCTGACGGAGACGGAGAGTCCGAGACAATCAATGTGGGAATCCTGGCCGGCCAAGTTGTCGACGAGCTCGACCTAGTCGAGGCACGCCTGATGAGTGACGAGCCTGAGCTCTTCAATTACGTTGATCGGAGTCGCGCTGAATCTGAACTTCGTCTGGCGATTATTCCGCCACTGGTGGTTCTAGCCGGAGTTCTCGCTATTCAGGACAGCGTCTCGTGGCTTGTTGCCGTGTTGCCACTCGTCGTGTTCTTCCAACAGGCGGTAGGGCTGCTGCAGCGGTCCGGCGACCGTCTGGCAGATGCGCTGCTAAACGGCAAAGTGAAGGCACCGGTTCTCGAAGGTCTTGAACTAGCGGCTTCGGAAGATCTCAACGCGAAACGAGAACGCGGGAGCGGCAGCAGCAGCATCGTGCATGCCAAATGATCGGGGCAGCCGTGATCGAGGCGACACGTGGACGGCACGCGAGAGTGCGCAACCGACCTGTTGCCCAACCACGATCCGCGTGCCCGCCGCAAAGGCGCCTGAGTCGAAAGTCGCGAGCTTGGTAGGACGCGGCGACCGCGGAGTCCATTCTCGCTTCCACGTGAAGCCGATCCGTCCCTCCACAGGGACTCGGACCCCTTGTCTCGCCGAATCGCGGACGTTCCCGCCGACGACTTCGGCGATCGCTTTCACCTTCTCGCCCCCCGACGCCTCACGACCGGTTTGGCGACCAGGCGCAAGTCCGCGGCACCCCGCTGTTAGCTGTGAGGCCTACGGTCAGCAAGCCACCGGAGGCGTGGAAGCAGAAGTCGGATCGATCGAGCCGCGGCTCACGCTCGGGACGAGCTCGGAGAGCCAGCGATCGCCGTCCGTGCCAGTGCCGGATTCGTCGGCAGAGCAGAACTCCCGTGGCAAGCACGCGTCGTCACGTCCGACGTCGAGACTCTCGCATGGCCGGGCGTGAGCGGGCGCGGCACTCCGGGCGAGCCCATGCTTGCTCGCGCTCCAAGCGCGTGTCGGTTGCAAACGTCGGCGCTGACGCTTCCGTGGCCGAGCAGCAGCGCGCGCTCGACGCGGAATCTGTGCTCCCTTTAAGCAGCCTCGGTAGGCCGCTCGTGCGAGGGCGTGTCCGCTGCTCGGCGTCGAAGCGATAGAGATCGCTGGCGCGGCCATCAACGCCATCCCGGACCGCCGCAACGAGCTGTCCGCAGGCCGCTGTCATTCGACCGACTTTCTACTTCCGGCCCTATTCGATCCCCAACCTGTCGAGCAGCCGTTCGTCGGCGCGCCAGTGCCGTCGCACTCGCACCGATAGCTCGAGATGCACCCGCGAGCCGAGCTCCCGTTCGATCGCCCGGCGGGCAGCAGTCCCGATCGCTTTCACCATCCTTCCCCCCGCGCCGATCAGGATTCCCTTCTGGGACTCGGTCTCGACCAGGATGACCGCCACCACGGCGATCAGATCCTCCCGCCGTTGCTCGATCGCCTCGACCTCGACCTCGACGGCGTGCGGAACCTCGGCGCGCACCCGCGAGAGCACCTGTTCGCGCACCAGCTCCGCCAGCCAGACCGATTCGGGCACGTCGGATAGCTGGCCCGGCGAGAAGAAGAACGGACCCTCCGGCAGCATCGACACAAGCCGCTCCACAAGCGGGCGCACGCCGGCGCCGGTCCGCGCCGAGACTGGAAAGATCTCCTCGCCGACATCGAGGTCGGCGACCGCCTGGAGCGCGGCCGCGATCCCCGCTCGGTCGCAGCGGTCCACCTTGTTGACGGCGACCACCACGGGCACGGGCGCGCCCCGTAGGAGATTCGCGATGAAGCGGTCGCCGGGCCCGATGCCCTGCTCCACGTTGACGACGAGCAGGCAGCCGTCGGCGTCCTCGAGCTCGCGTTCGACGCGACGCTGCATCCGCCCGGTGAGCGCGTCGCGGGGGCGCTGGACGCCCGGAAGGTCGATCAGCACGAGCTGCCAGTCCTCGGCGGTCGCGACGCCTCGGATCGCCCGGCGGGTGGTCTGCGGCTTATCGGACACGATCGCCACCTTGGCACCGACGATCGCGTTCGTGAGTGTCGACTTGCCTACGTTCGGACGGCCCGCGAGCGCGATGAAACCCGAGCGCGTGCTCGCGGCTCCCGCGTCTGCGCTCACGCTCGCCCGCTCGGACTTCCCAGCCAGCTGAGGAGCTCGGCCTGCAACGCAAGCATCTCGCCGCCATCGGTCTCGTGATCCATCCCGATCAGGTGCAGCACGCCGTGGACCACCGCCTCGCGCAGGTCGGAGGCGTGCGACGGGCAGATGACGACGTCGCCGAGCTCGCGCGGGCCGGCGGCGGCGCCGTCCTCGTCGACGGGGAACGAGAGCACGTCGGTCGCCCGGTCGATGCCGCGGTACTCACGGTTGAGCTCGCGGATCCGCGCCTCGTCGACGAGCTCGATCGCGACGTGCCCCTCCTCGACCCCGCCTGAGGCGAGCGCAAGCGCGCAGAGTCGCTCCACCTCGGCCACGGTAAGGCCGTCGCGGCGTCCGGAGTCGACGCCGATCACCTCGAGCTCGAGCGTCACGCGCGCTTGCGAGCCCTGAGCTCGGGCGCGGATCGCTGCGTGTGCTCGGTGTACGCGGCGACGATCCGGCGGACGAGCTTGTGCCGGACCACGTCCTCCTCACCGAAGCGGACGAACTCGATGCCCTCGACGTCTTCGAGGATCTCGCTCACGACCACGAGCCCCGAGTCGTGCTCGCGAGGTAGGTCGATCTGGGTGATATCCCCGGTCACCACCATCCTCGAGTTGAAGCCGAGCCGGGTCAGGAACATCTTCATCTGCTCAGGGGTCGTGTTCTGCGCCTCGTCGAGGATGATGAAACTGTCATTAAGCGTCCTACCCCGCATGAATGCCAGCGGCGCCACTTCGATCGCCCCACGCTCGAGGTGCTGCGAGACCCGCTCGGGATCGAGCATGTCGTGGAGGGCATCGAACAGCGGGCGCAGGTAGGGATCCACCTTCGCCATCAGATCCCCGGGCAGGAATCCGAGTCGTTCCCCCGCCTCGACGGCGGGGCGCGTGAGGATGATCCGGTTGACCTCCCGGCGGCTCAGCGCCGCCGCCGCCAGCGCCACGGCGAGGAACGTCTTGCCAGTACCCGCCGGGCCGATCCCGAAGGTGATCGTGTTGCTCCTGATCGAGTCGACGTAGCGCTTCTGGTTGACCGTCTTCGGCGCCACCTTGGTCGCCCGGTGTCGCCACACCACGTCCTCGAGGATGCTCGCCGCCGACTCGTGCTGGTCGAGCGCGCGGGTGACCGCCTCGATCGTCCCGGGAGCGATCTCATGCCCTTGGGAGATCAGCTCCGACAGCTCGCGGACTACCGCGGCGGCAGCCTGCACGGCGGTGTCCTCACCCTCGAGCGTGAGCACGTTCCCGCGCAGGTACACCGCGCATTCGAGGTGCCCCTCGAGCGCGCGAAGAACAGCATCCTCGCTGCCGGCGAGCTGTGCTGCGATTGCGTTGTCGAGCTCGATCTTGCTACGCACGCGAGCCGCCCAACACCTCCCGAACGCGCCCTGAGACGCGCTTGCCGTCCGCCCGGCCGTCGACCTTCGCCATCACAGCCTTCATCACCTGACCGATGTCCTTCGGTTCGCTCGCTCCCGTCTCCTCGATCGCGGCATCCACGAGCGCGTCGAGCTCGTCGTCGGGAAGCTCGGCCGGCAGGTAGCCGTCGATCAGCTCCGCCTCGGATTCTTCCTGATCGGCAAGCTCGGGGCGCCCGCCATGGCGAAACTGCTCGGCGGCCTCGAGCCGGCGCTTGCGCTCGCGGCGGAGCACGGCCAGCTCGTCGGAGCTTCCTTCCTTGGCTGCCTTCTGGAGCTCGGACAGCACCATCCGCAACGCGCCGACCCGCTGCTTCTCGCGGGCCTTCATCGCGCTGGTGATATCGCTGCGAACCTGATCGATCACGGTCATCGCTCCGTCAAGGATACGCCGCCCGGATGACGTATCCAGCCGCGCGAGGGCAGTCCCGCCGGGAGCGATGGCTCAGCCGCGCCGGCCGGTCCGGCGGCACCGGATTCCATCCGCGTGAAGTTCCTCGCAGATGACCTCCACGACCTCGCCTCTGGCCGCCGCGCCGCGGGGCAGGTAGCAGCGGGTGTAGTCGGCGGTGTAGCCGGAGACCTGGGTGTCGGCGACCTTGTCTGCGAGCACGCTCTCCAGACGTCCGAGCTTGGCCGTGCGGTGGTGGCGGGAGCGGACCTCGGAGCGCCCCCGGAGCTCTCGCGAGCGGCGCTTCTTCTCCTCCGGGAGCACGCGATCGCCGAGCGCTTCGGCGACGGTCCCGGGCCGCGGGGAGTACGGGAACGCGTGAACGCGGCTGATGCCGGCCGCGTCGATCACCCTCAGCGTCCGCTCGAACGCCCCGTCGTCCTCGGTCGGGAAGCCGACGATCACATCGGTGGTGAGGTTCACGTGCGGGACCGCGGCGCGCAGCGTGGCGATCGCGCGCAGGTAATCCCCCGAGTCGTAGTGGCGGCCCATCGCGCTCAGCACGCCGTCGTCGCCCGACTGGAGGGGCACATGGAGGTGAGGACACACCTTCGGCTCGTTCGCGAGCGCCCCGAGCAGCGAGTCCTTGACATGGATCACCTCGACGCTCGAGAGCCGCACGCGCTGCACGCCGGGGATCCGCGCCACCTCGATCATCAGCTCGCCCAGCTCGAGCCCGCGCTCGGGGTCCTGATAGTCACCGACACTGATCCCGGTCATCACCAGCTCGGGCTGGCCGTTCCTTACCCGCCGCCGCGCCTCGCGCAGCACGGCGCTTGCAGGCCGCGACCTGGCGGCCCCGCGCACGGTGGGGATGATGCAGTAGGCGCAGTGGCAGTCGCAGCCGTCTTGTACCTTCAGGAAGCCCCGCGTACGCGGGTCTGTCACGCCGGCGGGCTCGCGCGAGAGCACGTCGTGCTTGAAGTCGGCGCACGCACCGAGCGCGCTCGCGATCGCTCCGGCGACGTCGTCCGCGACTCCGGCGAAGGGCTTGACGCGGGGGTCGATCTCCGCGAAGCGCCGTTCGTTCAGGTTCACCGCGCAGCCCGACACGTACACCTCGCTGGGCCGCTGCAATGACCGCCTGACCGCCTGGCGCGACTTCGCCTCGGCCGCGCTCGTGATGCAGCACGTGTTGATCACATGGAGGTCCGCGCGGTCCTCGGCGACCTCCTCGTGTCCCCGATCGAGCAGCGCCCTCCGGGCGATCATGGCGTCCGCCTGCGAGACCTTGCAGCCAAGGAACTTAACTGCGAAGCGCATGGCTACGCAGAGTAGCCATGCGCTTCGATTTCGTGCATCCCACCGTCAGGCGACGCGAGCCGGGAAGGAGGAGCCGCTCGCGACCGGCGCTCCCTCGTCCCCCCCGAACTCGCGGTTCGCCACGGTGTCCTCGGGACAGCAGGCGACGAGCGGAGGGACTCGTACGCCAAGCCAGCCCGGGGCTTAGGCCGTGGCACCACCAGATCGAGGAGCAAGCCACCGAGGGTGACGCCGGTTGCGAGCGGATTCAGCAGGTCTCACCTCCTTCGAGGACCCGGATCAGATCGTCTGCGTGGAGGATGACCGCAAGCGCACCCGGTGCCATCGTCCAGGTGTCCAGGATTCGCCCCCACGGCGTTGGCCACGCGGTTGCGCTAGCGCGCGCGGTCGAGCAACATTGCCACCCATTCGCCGCGCGAGCGCCTGGCCGCGACGCTCAGCCCGTGCGGGGCGAAGGCTCGAGCCACGTCGCCGGCTTCCGGCAGCAGGATCCCGCTGACGATCACCCGCCGCGGCGCGAGCAGACCGATCCGCGACGCCGAGGCGATCAGCAGCGGCGAGAGCAGGTTGGCGACGACCGTTGGCGCCTCGGGGAGCGGATCGTTCCTGAGGTCCAGGCGGCGCACATCGAGCGTGACGCCGTTGGCCAGCGCGTTCGCGCGCGCCGCCTGCACGCTCGCGGGGTCGTGGTCGACCGCCACCACCGGCCCCCACCCGAGACGGGCGGCGACGATTCCGAGCACCCCCGAGCCGCAGCCCAGGTCGAGGAACCCGCCCGTCGCCGGCGAAGCCGACCCTGGGATGTTGGCCGCCAGGCCAACTCCGTAGGTCGGCGAAACCGACCCAAGCTCGAGCATCAGCTCGAGACACAGCCGGGTACTCGCGTGCGCGCCGGTGCCGAACGCCTGGCCCGGATCGATGACGACGTCGATCCGGGTCGTACCGGGCGGCTCCCACGGCGGGCGAACCGTGACACCGTCGAGCACGAGCGGCCGATGGAACTCGCGCCAGCGCTCGGCCCAGTCGTCGGCGACCAGAGACGTGCTGACCTCGACGAGCGAGGCGCCGGCAGCGGCCCGCAGATCCGGGAGCGCCGGCAGCTCGCCCGGGGCACCGTAGACCGCATACTCGACAACGTCCCCGAGCTCGACCTCCTCGACCCCGCCGGGCGCCAGCTCGAGCAGCTCCGCCAGAACCAGCTCTGCGTCGTCGCGTCGCACCCGCACGGCCAGGCGCAGCACGGTGCGCTAAAGCACCGCTACCCGCCGAACGCGCGCTTGAGCTTGTGGAGCACGCCCTCGTCGGTCCGGAGGTGCTCCTCCGTCAGGGTGTCAGCGAGCCTCTGCAGCAGCTCTCGCTGCTCGCGCTTGAGCCGGCGCGGAATCACGACGTTGACGACGACACGCAGGTCGCCCCGGTGGCGGCCACGAAGCGCGGGCATGCCTTCGCCGCGCACGATCAGCGTCTCGTGCGGCTGGGTGCCGGCGGGAATCTCGAGTTCGACCGATCCGTCGACCGTGGACACGTGCACCGTGGCGCCGAGCGCCGCCAGCGGCGCCGACACGTCTACGGCCGTGACGAGGTCGTCGCCGTCGCGCACGAAGCGCCGGTCCTCGTGGATCCGCACCAGCACGTACAGGTCGCCGTTCGGCCCTCCGTGCTCGCCGGCGTGGCCGCGACCCGTGAGCCGGATCCGCTGGCCGTCGGCGATTCCCGCTGGGATCTCGACCGTGAGCTTGGTGCGCTTGACGTTCCGGCCCCGGCCGCGGCAGACGTGACATGGGTCCTTGGCGATGCGGCCGTCACCGTGACAGGTGTCGCATACGGTCGCCCGCACGACCTGTCCGAACGGCGTGCGCGCCACGGATCTGAGCTGGCCGCTGCCGCCGCACCTGCTACAGGTCTCGATCGGGGTGCCCGGCTCGGCACCGTTGCCATTGCAGTGCTCACAGCGCACGATCGCGTCGTAGGCGACTTCGACCGATGCGCCGGAGACCGCCTGCGAGAGGTCAATCTCGGCCGCTACCGCGACGTCGCCACCCTGCTCGGGGCCACCCGGTCGCCCACCCCCTCCGGCGAAACCGCCGAACCCACCGGCGCCGCCGAAGAACGCGTCGAAGATGTCGGCGACCGAGCCGAAGCCATCGAAGTTCGGAGCGTAGCCGCCACTCTTCAGGCCGTCATGTCCGTAGCGGTCATACGTCGCCCGCCGGTCGGAGTCGGAGAGCACCTCGTAAGCCTCGGCGGCTTCCTTGAACTTCTCCTCGGCGTCCGGATCGTGACGGTTGACGTCCGGATGCAGCTCGCGCGCGAGGCGGCGAAAGGCCTTCTTGATCTCTCCGTCGTCCGCGGCGCGGGCGACCCCGAGGACCTCGTAATAGTCGCGCGGCATCGTCGCTAGCGCTCGTCGTAGACGTCGACGACAAAGCGCGAGAGCTGCGTCGCGGCCTCTCGCACCGAGCGGATCGCGCGCCCGTAGTCCATCCGCAGCGGCCCGATCACGGAAACCGCCCCGAGTCTGCGCTGAGGCAGGCCGTAGCTGGCGGCAACCAGCGCCAGGGAGTGCAGCCCCGGCGCCTCGTTCTCGCTCCCGATCCGCACCAGGACGTCACGCTCCGCGAGCGTCTGGCGGAGCACGCCGAGCAGCGACACCCGGCGCTCGAGCATGTCCATCACCTCGTTGAGCTGGGACACATCGCTGAAGCGCTCGCCGCGCACGAGCCGCGCGGTGCCGTCGATGTAGAGCGTCTCCTGAGGGACGTCCTCGAGCTCGGTGAACACGGCTCCGATCGCGTCAAGGAACGCCGCCTCGGTCACGCTGAGCGACGGGTCGTGCAGACGCTGATGGAGGATCCGGGCCCCCAGCCCGAGGCCGACCAGGCGCTCGTTCAGGTAGCTCGCCGCCCAGTCGGACAGACCGATGTCGACCGGGCGCGCAAACGGGAACACGCGCTTGGTCACGCCGCCGGTCGACGTGATCACGACGACCATCACGACCTGGGGCTGAAGGACGAGCACCTCGATGTGGCGGATCGTCGAGGTCTCGATCGGCGGCGCGGTGACGAGCGCGAGCAGGTTGTTCACCTGCGAGAGCGTCTCCGTGGTCACCCTCATCGCCTCGTCGATCTCGCGGCGCACGAGCGTCAACGCCAGCGGCGGACCGACCTCCTCGGGGAGGAGCTTGTCGACGAAGTACCGGTACCCCGCCTGCGTCGGGACGCGGCCCGCCGAGGTGTGCGGGTGGGCGAGCAGACCCAGCTCCTCGAGGCTCGCCAGCTCGTGCCGGATCGTCGACGGGCCCCACGCCACTCCGGCGGCAAGCGCCTTCGAGGCCACGGGCGCACCGTCCGCCAGATACTCCTCGACGACCATCCGCAACACGAGCTCTTGCCGGTCTGACAACACTGACCTGATTGTAGGTCGGGCCGCCGAAACGCCCCGGCGGGCGCGAAACCCGCCCTCCACCGGCCCCGAGGGTCAGTCGACCCTGAGCTCGGCCTCGGCGTTGCGGATGATCCGGCTCCCACTCTGCTCGGCATTCGACTTGACCAGCGCGATGCCGTCCGAGACCTCGCCGACGACGCCCGTGATCGTGATCTTCTGCTCGAGCGCGCCCATGCCGCGGAACTGCACCGACAGGCGCATGAGCCGCTCGGGCCCGCCGGCTGCCTCGGTGTGGGCGCGGGCCACCTGCGCCATCGTCCACAGACCGTGCAGGATCCGGCCCGGGAGACCGACCTCGCGCGCGAACTCCTCATCGATGTGGATCGGGTTGAAGTCGCCCGACGCGCCCGCGTAGCGAACGGTGACGTAGCGGTCAGGAGTGACCTCCAGCTCGATCCGATCGCCCGGCTCGAGGCTCATTCGGCTCCCCTGACGATGTTCGTCCAGATCCCGGTGCAGACGGTCTGCTCGCTCAGATCTCGCGAAGTCGTCTCGAACACGTAGAAGCCGAGGCCACCGCGCGAGGCGATGTCCTTGACAGTGGTCGTCGTCGTGATTTCCTCCCCGGCGAGGACGACCCGTTCCCAGCGGAACTCCTGGCGGCCGTGGACCAGCATCGCGAACACGATTCCGACCTCGGGATCGAACAGCGCCGGGGTCACCGAAGCTCCCGCGTAGACGACAACGAACATCGGCGGCGCCACCAGGTCTTCGTAGCCCGCAGCGCGCGCGGCCTCGAGCTCGAGGTGCAGCGGGTTCGTCTCCCCCACCGCAATCGCGAACTCCCGGATCTTCTCGCGCCCGACGGCGTACACGAGCGGTGGGTAGGTCTTCCCGATGGCGCCGGTGTCAATCGTCATCCCGCGGGAGTCTATGCGTGCTCACGATCCGGCCCCGGCCGCGCGCCGCCATCGCCGGCGCCGCGGCGGCCAGGCCCCGCGACCGGATCCGCGATGATTCAGCTTGGCCACGATGACCACGACCGAGCTGAACCAGGACGCGGCGGTGCAAGCAGGCGACGGCGCCCCGATCATCCGCACCGCCGACCTGAGCAAGGTCTACCGCGGCAGCGACATCGCTGCCGTCGACAGGCTCAACCTGTCGGTCAGCGCCGGGGAGATCTTCGGCCTGCTCGGTCCCAACGGCGCCGGCAAGACGACGACGGCCGGGATGCTGACGACGAGGGTAATCCCGACCTCGGGCAGTGCGTACGTCGGCGCGGTCGACGTGATCGCACATCCCGCGCTGGCCAAGCAGCTGATCGGAGTGGTATCGCAGACGAACACGCTCGACCGGCAGCTGACGGTGTGGGAGAACCTGTACTTCCACGGCCGGCTGTTCGGGATCTCGGCGATCGAGTCGCGCCGGCTCGCCGACGAGCTGCTCGAGCAGTTCCGCCTGACCAAGTGGGCCAAGGCGTCGGTGTTCGCGCTCTCGGGCGGGATGGCCCAGCGACTGATGGTCGCGCGCGCGATCTTCCATCGTCCTGCCGTGCTGTTCATGGACGAGCCGACGGCAGGCCTCGACCCCCAGAGCCGCCTCGCGCTATGGCAGATCCTCGGTGAGCTCCACGCGGCGGGTCAGACGATCCTGCTCACCACCCATTACATGGAGGAGGCTGATCAGCTCTGTAACCGGGTCGCGATCATGGACCACGGCAAGATCCTCGCGCTCGACACCCCGGCCGCGCTCAAGCGCTCCGTCGACGCTGACACGATTGTGACCGTGAAGACGAGTGGCGAGCCGTCCGCGCTTGCCGAGCATCTGTCGAGCGTCGTCGATGGCGTCACCCGCACGAGGCTGGTCGACGGCGGCGTTGAATTGCACCTCACGGGCGCCGAACGGATCGTCCCGCGGGTCGTGACCGCGGCCGAGAATGGAGGCTTTGACCTTGTCGACCTCGCCGTCGCGGCGCCGACCCTCGAGACGGTGTTCATCAACCTGACCGGCAAGGACCTGCGCGAATGACCGCTGCCACCGGCGCCGACCCTCACCCCGCCACGTCGGCCGGTCATCCCGCGGGGATCGCGCTCGAGCCGACGCGGTCGACCTTCGCCGCCGGCCGCACCGCGCTGCGGGCGCTGATCCTGCGCGACCTCGTTGTGTTGAGGAAGCACTTTGGTGAGTTCGTCGTGCGCACGCTGGTCCAGCCGTTCCTGCTGGTGTTCGTGTTCCTGTACGTATTCCCCAAGATCGGGCAGGGCATCGGCGGCGGTCACGGGGGCAAGGCCTCCGAGTCGGACTTCGCCACCGTGCTCGTGCCGGGCGTCGTCGCGATCTCGATCATGTTCCAGGGGATCCAGGCGGTCGCGATGCAGCTTTCGACCGAGTTCGGCTACACGCGTGAGATCGAGGACCGAGTCCAGGCTCCTTGCCCGATCTGGCTGGTCGCCGTCTCGAAGGTGCTCTCAGGCGCGGTGCAAGGAATGATCGCCGCGGTGATCGTGTTCCCGATCGCCGCGGTCGTACATGCCTCCGGCGCCGAAGCCCATTTGCATGTCCACTGGGCGATCGTGCTGACCCTGATCCCGCTGGCGTGCGTTGCGATGACCGCGCTCGGGCTCCTGCTCGGCACCACCTTCGAGCCCCGCAACATCGGCCTGATGTTCGGGTTCGTGGTCCTGCCGCTGACGTTCCTTGGCGGCACGTACTACCAATGGACCCGCCTCTCGCCCGTCCAGATCGACGGCTTTCATTGGCTCCAGACGCTCGTTCTCGTGAACCCGCTGATCTACGTCGCCGAGGGCATGCGCGCCGGCCTCACCGACGGCATCTCGCACATGCACCTCTACATCATCTACCCGGTGCTGATCGGGTTCTGCGCGTTCTTCCTCACGCTCGGCTTGCGCAACTTCCGCCGGCGCGTGCTGCTTTAGGGTTCGCGACCCTTGGTCCCGGGCCGGCGGCCGAGTCCGCCGACCGGCACGTATTGCGGCGTTGCCCGCTGTCGCCCTGATGACACGCGCGGGCGCATCACAGCCGTCATCGACGGCGGGCGTGGTAGCCGCGGGAGTCGGGTGTTGCCGAAGACCCTCCGGAACATCGCCGAACGGGCCGCCGTACTCAGCGTTGCTGTCGAACTGCCGTGTATCGCGGCTGTGCCTTGCACGCACGACGAGAAGCAGTCCTCCCAGTCGGTCCATGGGACCATCCCAGGGTTCGAAGCGTAATCGCAGCGGCTGTCCCCAGCCGCGCTCGCGGCTGAGTCCCCGAACGCAAGCACGCAGTTGCTCGCCCTCGGCACGCCGGTGCCATCGTCGGCAAAGTCGGGATGGTCGATGCCGAGCAGCGCCGAGTCCCAGCTATCAGAGCCTGTGTGCACACCGTCCTCGGCGGTCTGGAATTCGTACCAGTACGCGCGAGTTATCTGGCTCGCATCCGCCGGATCCACAAAGCTTGCCAGGAGACCGCAGATCAATCCATGCAGTGGAGACTGGCTGCGAAGTACAGCCACACGAACCCGATCGTGCCGGCGCTCAGGATCGCCGTCGCAGCACCACTCGCCGCAGCCGCCCACTCCCGCGCACCCTGCCTTACCAGGATCCAGGCAGTCAAGACCATCGCCGCCACGACCAACCCGATGGCCACGAGCCATGGATGTGCGTGATCAGCCCCCAGGCTCGAACCGTCGAAGGGGCAGCTGGTCATCCCGCGGTAGGTGTGATGTGCCCATAGCAGCCATGCCTCCCCGGTGAGGGCTGCGGCACGATCGGCAGCAGGATCGCTACGACGACGATAGCGACCGGCTGCCCGTCCCGCGCCCGCTCACCTCTCCGCTTCTCCATGGGATTCGTGCTCGTCGGATCTATCTGATCAGGGTAGCCGACACTAGACACATAGTAGCACCCGACGATAGAGTTACTTGAGCCAGTTCACCACGCTTAATGGTGTCGCGACGGATCACAATCGCGGCGCGGAGGGTTGGGTCGTTGTGAGTCACGATGTTCACAGCCGCGTAGCCGCCGCACGGGCCAAAGCGCGCGCGCGTGCGATCAGCGCAGCTCGCTGCCCGACGAGTCCGAGGACCACAATTCTGACCGCCGCGTTCGCCTTAACGAACGCAATCGTCGCGGCCGTGAGTCCCGCCCCGGGGGTCCCCTGCCCCACATATCCGGCGTAGCCGGGGCCACTGATACGCCGTCCCCGGCTCGGGGCAACGAGCTGACGCACTGGGACGCGAAGACTCTCTGCGTTGTACGACAAGATGTCGATCCGGGCCCCCCCGATACTGTACATGCACTGGGCGACCGACGGGGGTAGATCTTTCGCGGCGCCACCCACGCTCGTCGGAGCAACACCGAACGCGGCGGCGACGTCCCGGCGCGTGACCAGCGAGCACGGCGGGATGATACCGAGCTTGGCGCGGGCCTGGAGCCGGCGAGTCGCTCCTGAACGATCGTGGAGAGTCCGCCGGGGCGAGGGCGCGCGACCTTGCGTGTTGATGATTGTGGCTGATGTGGTCGTTGTGGCCGGTGCGGTCGTCTTCGCAGGCCGATGGGTCGCTACCGTGTTCCCGTGTTGAACGCGGCCGGCACCGCAACCCGCGAGCGTGACCGCGAGAAGGATCACGACCACCGCGCCCGCGGATGAGCGCACGTACGGGCAGAGCACGAGCTGCCGGCCACGTCGCTGTCGTCGGGAATGTCGGACAAGACCGGTCCATGACATCCGCGTGTCGGCTTCGGCCAGCTCCCTGTCGTTGGGTCGGATCTGACTCGTCTCCGAATCCCAGTTGCGATCCCCGCGCCTGCTCTCCGGCGTTGTTGTAGAAGCTCCACCGGCGGCGAGCGGACGGAGACGCACCGCGACGTCCGGCACAAGCGAGCCATAGACGGCGGCACCGTCGATGTGGTTGCGATGGTGTCAACCCGGCATAGCCCGACCCTTACGCGCCCCGAGAGGCCACGACACGATCGAGAACGCCATTCTCGCGAGGTGGAGCCGACCAGGACCGCACGTGCCCCGTAGTCTTGGCGTGGCCGGCGTTTCCGCATAGAACACGCATAGCCTCTCGCATCGATCCTCGGTTCACCTGCGTGGCATGGTCTGACTCTGGGACAGAGTCGGACCAATCACCGACCGTTCGCTCTCGACTATGACGTCGATGCCGCCACGTTTTCGATACCTCACCAAAATCGTTGCCCGCCCGCGGATCGGTCCGATGTCATCAAAAGCGGCGGCGGTCACGGTTCTGCCATGTTGCGCCCGGACGAACAGCTCGGTGCCACGAGGGACCACGCCATTGATGACCGCTCGTTCGCCGATGTCAAGAGGCACGCCGAGCAGTTGGGCTACGCCGGGCCCGGTTCCCGCCTGTGAGCGTGGTTTGGGCAAGCTGATGGTGAAGCGCCCCGGGCCGACAAAACGGTCGGACCTCACAGCGTTCGTTATGGATCTTTCGTCGCACGCGGCGATCACGACGCCACCACCGAACCAGTTGAAGCACCCATCCGGTGTGGGTGCCGACGTGGCTGGGCGTACCTGTGGACAATCTGCGCCTGAGCATGAGAGGTTCGTTCCCGTCTGGCTCCATGGAGCGTAGTAATGCCCACCATGGTCATCGCCACAAACACCGTTGGCTGCCGACGTCGGCGCCGCAGGTCCGCACGGCGAGCCGGTCGGCGATCCTGGGTTAAGCGTGTCGCCCCACGCGCCGGGCCAGTCGGTCCAGTTCTCTGGGCCGCTCGTCCACGCGTTACCGTCTCCAGCGGTTGCCGGCATTGGAATGAGCGCACTTGGAAAAAGGTTGTTCGCCCAAGAAGCGAGTCCATCGTCGGGGCGATCGTCGAAATCTGAGTCGTTGGGTTGAGGATAGTTTGCGTGCGATCCTGCCGCGGGAAACACATCCACGTTGACGGAATCTGCTGTTTCGTCGCCCGCCGTGGAGCATGTCCCTGGTGGTGGAACACCGGGTCCACAATCGAGGTTCGATGGAAGATAGGCATCCCATGCCCCATGGTGTGATAGCTCAACGTATGCAATCGCCTTGTCGTCATCGGTCGGCGCGACGGTGACGCCCTCCCAGTCGCCAGCGTGGTTGCCGATGTCTTCCCAGCCTTGGTTATATCTGTAGAAGAACCAGTATTCGATATACAGGTAGCCTCCGGGGGACGGGCCGGCGAAGTTGTAAGAGATTGCCGAGGCAGACCCGCTGTCACAGTCCAGTAGCTGCGTCCCCCAGATTGTGGTCTGCAAGCAGCCGGAGTGCGGGGATTCATAGCTGTCGGGATCAGAGTTTGCGTCGCGGTGCATGCTGATATAGCTTTGCGCCGTCGGGTAGGCACGGAGACTACTGTCGCCGGTCAGGCCGGTACATCCGGCCTCGGGAGAGCAAATCTGATTCCATGGCGCTCCAGTCGACGGATTCGTTTCGTTGAGGAACATCTCGACGTTCAGTGGTCTCCATCTCTCCGAGCTGTCGAAGTTCAATATGGGCATAAATTCCAATGCCAGTTGCTGGGCCGGCACTGCTGTGATGTTGCCGAATGCCGCGACGTTCTCGTCCGGACTGAACTGGGTCGCGAACGTCGGTCGTCGTACCTCGGCATGTCCAGCTGGATCTCGACCGTCTGCCCCGACGCGACGGGCAGTGTCGTGGCTGACGCGACGCCGCTGGTTCCGGTCGTTCCGGTGCCGATCGTGGTCCAGGTCGAGCCGTTGTTGGTCGACTCGTTGAACGTGTAGGGCATCCCGACGATTAGTGCCGAGGGCCTGGAGGGCTGCGGCACCACGTAGCTCAGCGTCGCCTTGACGGGCACCTGCGTACCCGAGGCCACGTGATCAACGGTGCCCTTCGCCGGCATGGTGTTGCCAACGGCAGCGAAAGCTGACGGGGGTGAACAACCCCGGGACCAGATACGTCGGAAGCGAGTTCTGGAACGCCGGCGAAAAGTCCGTCTTTCCGGTGACGGTGCTGCCATTGCTCGCGCCGGTGAGGAAGTTCAGCAACAGCGTCGCCGCCGCGGCGTTCGGCGTCGTCCGGTTCGGATACGCTCCGCCCGTCGCCGGGTCGACCGGGTTCAGGATGTACGCGTGGAACGGGTTGACCAGCTCGGTCACCCCGCCCGGCGCGCTCGCCGAGTTGTTCTGGCTCACGACCGTCAGATTGCGCACCGATGACGGATCGGTCTGCTGGAGGTACCTGAGCGTCCCCAAATCAGCCAGGGCGTAGCAGCCCCCATCCGGCGCAAGGCTCGCCGCGCACGTGCTTGCAGCCTCCAGGTCCGCGCCCTGGGTCAGGCCGCTGAACACGTACCACGACGGGTACGTGCCCGCCCCGCCCGAGCATCACGACCAACGCAGCGCTGAACGGTGCTAACAACCTCCGTCGGAGCACCTCGCCTCCCCATCAATATCGTGGACGTAGACCACAACCCTCCGGCAGAACAGGAGTCTATGCATCTCCTATCCTGAGATCAAGAGCATGAGACGACAGGCCGCAAAGTCGCCGCCGAATCGAACACTTCAACCGCGGATGACAGAGAGGGGGGTTCGCTTCAGGCCGGATTCGGGATGAATGACCGACAAGCGCTTCGGTGAAGCGCACGCACCCCACGCCCTGGCGCGGGCGCGCCAGCTCGACGGCCCTCGGCCACGCGTGGACGGCTGCGGGCATTCTGATCGCCCGGAACAGAGGAGTGAACTCCGCACCGCTCGCGCGATCAACTCGTGAAAGACCGCGAGGGTCGGTTCTCGACGACGTCGTACATACTCGTGACCACTGTCATCGCGATAGGGACGCAAAGGTGATTCCTGCTGGTCCACGAGGCAGCGGGCTCGAGCCGGGGGCGCAGGCCCACAAGCACACCCTCCGCGGTCAGGGTGCGCCTGAGCGGCAGCGTCCCGCGATCCGGATCGAGCGCCCGTGCTGCGCCGTACTCGCGCGGACGATCGGGTGCGCGAAGAGCGGCCAGACTGTCAAACGGCCACGGGCGTGTTTGCGCCCGCAGCAGCCGGAGCAGCGCTATCGTGCACGAACTCGGGCGCCAGCCGACGCGGTCCCTGCCGCCACGATCCCACAGCACAAACGTCCGCATCGACGTCGGCCGACATCTGCGGGACGCCCGACCGCCGGCTATGTCGCCTTAGGCTTAGGCGCCGAGAGGGCCGGCGCGAGCGCCTCATCCATACGCGATCGGGCTGGCTAGAAAAGGTGCGACCAACCGTGGACAATGGACCGCGGCGTCGTTAAGTTAAGCACCTCCCAAGCTATATAGACCACGATCCCAATACCCAGTACAGAACCAGCAAACGACGGCCTGTCGTTCGTCGTCGCGACGCTCCAGTGCGCCTACGAGTAGGCCTGCAGGGATCACGCCAGCGACTGCGACGACGAGCTGCGCGGTCAATGTGGGAATTCCGTGCGACCCAGCGTGCCTGTGCTCAGGAGGATCG
>Ga0302325_10010695_pt1 | contig 19843 bp, 26 predicted proteins | sample Palsa_T0_2_FD_201948 | JGI IMG/M metagenome (GOLD analysis project Ga0302325, IMG submission 201948) | Peat permafrost microbial communities from Stordalen Mire near Abisko, Sweden - Palsa_T0_2 | ecosystem: Environmental > Terrestrial > Soil > Palsa > Peat permafrost | place: Sweden: Abisko...
TGATGCTCGATTCCGGGACCGAGCGAGGGACTTGGCGATATGTTGCATGAGAGTCAAAAATTGCAAGGAGAATGAGCGGTATGAGGAAAAAAGCGGCGGCGATAAAGATGAAAAACCGCTTCATCCGGGATGACATTTCCAGGACTGGGGTTCTGTCCACAGAGGCAGGGAGTGGAAGCCGGGAATATATCGTCTGGAGGACGGCCGAATGAGTGTGGTCAAGACTGAGACAAAACAAGCTTTACCTGTGGTGGATCTGGGCGGTTGACGATGTCGACTGTGGCTTGTGTGCTTAACCAGAGCTGACCACTGACGCGTGAATTTTCTCGTGAGATTAGTAGTGTGACATCTTTTTTTGGGTGTCCGCCCCGAATGGGCGCACCGAGGCAAATGGAACGAGTCCTGATTGGCGGTATCGGAAGACTTAAATTTATCTGTAAGCGTTGGACTTGCAAGCGACCGGCTCGCACTTTAATTTCCGAGTCGCCAAGATGTTCTCAAAATAAATAGGGCTTTGGATCGGCGGTCAGAGTAGGGCAAAATTATTTGGGACGATACTCCGCCCGTAACAGGTTACCCCGTCCCTGCAGCTGCGATGGATTTCCTCGCCGCCGAGATCGCTCGGAAGCGGAAGGAGATCGCAACCACCGTCGGGGATGAAGCATCGTCGAACAAGAAATATATCCGACAGAAGGATGTTGCTGCGGAGCGGGAACGGCGGTATCGAGAAGAACAAGAACAGTTGAAGGCGGAACGCGAGGCGAAGGCTGCAGCTAAACTCGAAGAGACAAGGAAGCGAGAGGCCGAGGCCCGCGCTCGGGAGGCCAGAATCAAGAAAGAGAAAGAAGACAAAATTGCACTCACCCGGCCGATTGAGAAGGTTGTGACTGATGAAGAAGTTACGCAACGATTACGCGAACTGGGCGAGCCGATTAGGCATTTTGCAGAAACCCCAGAAGCGCGGAAGTCTAGACTGGAAGAGGCTGAGAGGAAAGCGGTGGTCGAAAGAAAGAGGAAGGCTCGCCTTGAAGCTGCCAAGGCGGACGATACACCTGAACTGGAACCACTCGAGAATTTGACCCCCGACGCCGAGGAGCTGCAGATCAAGCTATCTGATATCAAGAAGAACCCAGACAAGCTGTACGAAAAGCTGTATCGCTACTTCAGGGTTATATGCCAAGAATGGTCGCGGTCGATGGACGAACGGGACCCTGAAGTCAAAAATTCTCCTGAAGGGGAGGAAGCATTGAAAATTCAACAGCAATGTTTTGAAGATTTCCGGCCTCTTATCAAGTCGCTGAAGCGAAAGGTATACCCACTGTCTAGAATACCATTGACAAACTAGAATCTTGAGCCAGGTGTCTTCCAGTTAATTACAGAAATCATGTATTATTGTCAACAGCGCGAATACCTTCAGGCGAGCGATGTGTATTACAAGTTATCAATCGGAAACGCTGCTTGGCCTATTGGTGTTGTTGCAGTGGGTATCCATGAACGGTCTTCGGCAGACAAGATTCAATATGCATCTCATGTTTTCAACGATGAGGCAACGAGAAAGTGGGTCCAAGGAACCAAGAGGTGGTTGACTTTCGCGCAGGCGAAGTGGCCGCCCGCTGACCGGAGAAAAATGATGGGATAATTGGAAACATAGATACAGCGGCGTTGAAAAGGATGTATTAGTAGTAGCCTGGATACTTGTAGCATTTGAATGGCAATTTCGAGCATTAAATAATGATTTCGGGTATCTTGGATATTTGTCTTCGTAAAGCGAAATCCTCTCAACGATTGCTTAGCCAACCGATTGATCACCTCACTCGACTTTACGAAACCGTCCGTGAACACCAAGCGTGACTCAGAAGATTTCTTGGAGCGAACGGAGAGCAGTGAAAGAAGGAGACACGAAGCGAGTGCACATCAGACACAGGAGCGTTTGAAGCGATGGGTGTCCCAAAGGTACGTACCGTGATCAATAGGATCTGTGCGCTGACAGCAACCCCAGTTTTTCAGGTGGATATCAGAACGATGGCCTATGTGCAGTCAGCTCATAGCAGACAACAGTATTCCAGAGTAAAATGCCCCGATGATGTTCTTTCGTGCTTACCGCAGGTTTGATAATCTGTACCTTGATATGAATGGCATCATCCACAATTGTACGCTCCTGTTTTCGCGAGGCTGATCACCAGGCACACACAAAGATGAGATGGGCCCAGGCCACAAGATTCCGGAGGAGAAGATGTTCCTTGCTATATTCAACTACATCGAACATCTCTATGGCAAAATCAAGCCAAAAAAACTGTTCTTCATGGCAGTTGATGGTAACACGCCACCTAAGGTTTGGGGTTTAACTGCAAGGTGTCGCGCCGCGAGCGAAAATGAACCAACAACGTGGGCGGAGATTTCGCTCAGCGAAAGACGCGGAGGATGCTCGAAAGAGAGCTGCTGCAAAAGGAGAGGAGCTTCCAGATGATCCTTTCGACAGCAATTGTATTACTCCAGGAACTGTGTTCATGGCCGAACTCTCGAAGCAGTTGCGATATTTTATCAATAAAAAGGTGTCCGAGGATAAGGACTGGCAAGGTGTTGAGATAGTGTTATCTGGGCACGAGGTAGACCCAACTTTATGATTGTTTTGATGTCAAGGTTCCTGGAGAAGGAGAACACAAGATTATGGAGTATCTTCGACATGCCAAGGCGCAACCGGATTACGATGCAAATATCCGCCATTGCTTGTATGGCCTAGATGCGGATCTTATCATGCTTGGTCTATTATCCCACGATCCTCACTTTGCCCTTCTCAGAGAAGAAGTCACCTTTGGCCGAACCAAGCAGAAATCAAAAGAGTAACATCCAACTATGATAGCACTTAACTTTTAGACTCGAATCGCAGAACTTTTTCTTATTGCACTTGTCTATTCTTCGTGAGTATCTTCAACTCGAATTCGATCACCTCGAGACCTCTTTGGACTTTACCTATGATTTTGAACGAATCATCGACGATTTTATTCTTCTTGCATTCTTCGTGGGAAACGATTTCTTGCCGAACCTGCCGTACTTGCATATCAACGAGGGAGCGCTTGCTTTGATGTTTGATATTTACAAACGTGTCCTGCCGAGTTGTGGAGGGTATATCAATGAATTTGGAATCATCAATCTCGACAGGCTGGAAATCATTCTGATCGAACTGGAGAAAGTGGAATACGAAGCTTTTGAGCAAGCTTCTTCAAACCAAAGCTGGATCAAATCCAAACAAACAGGACAACACGACAGTTCAAACAAGACTTCCAGTAGAGTTTCTCCAACAGTCATCACTCCCTATCAGAAAGGCCTTGTTAAAGACATCAAAGAATTTACTTTATACTTGGACGACGATGATTACGATTTACCAACAACACTGAACGCTGCGGACAGGAAATTTGTGACGGACATGGCAGAGTCATTGGGCTTGGATCATCGAACTATCACAGACAGCGAGACAGGGGAAAAAAGATTGCAATTGCATTTCAGGGAGGACTTCGAGCCGGAAGAGGAGGGTGAGGAAGCAATGAAACGTGTCTTCAGAAAGTACGAACGTGCTCAAGTTTCGGACCAGACTGTGGAAGAAGCCGAGGCAGCCATGGAGCGAAAATATCAGCAGAAATTTGAAGAATGGAAGGATGAGTATTATAAGGTGTTACACCTTTCTGGAGCAAAATCTAACGTGTGAAGGATAAATTGCACTTTTCTTACAAGGACGAGCAGGCTGTAACGATGATGGCCGAAAACTATGTACAGGGATTACAATGGGTGCTTTTGTATTATTACCGTGGCGTTCCGTCCTGGTCTTGGTTCTATCAATACCATTATTCCCCCAAAATTACAGGTATCCACCACTTGACTGTTGTTAACGATCAGATATTAGAAAAGGTTTGAAAGTTGACATGACATTTGATCTGGCTCAACCTTTCAAGCCATTCGAACAATTGATGGGTGTATTGCCCTCAAGAAGTCGCAAGCTGCTACCAGAGGCCTTCAGAGTATGATTCAACTCCAACCTATCTGACATAAAGGATCTCATGACGGAACCTAGCTCGACAATTATTGATTTTTATCCTCCTGATTTCGAGCTGGACTTGAACGGCAAGAAGCAAGATTGGGAAGCAATCGTTAAGATCCCCTTCATCGACGAGAAACGTTTATTAGATGCGATGAGATGTACTTTGTTGGTCTCGACTTACACTGATTTGTAGCCAAAGAACATCTCCTAACCGCGGAAGAAAAGGGTCGAAATTCCTGGGGCGATGCTTTACGATTCACTTACAACGAGAACATCGACCTTCCCTATAAGTCTTCAATGCCGCAATACTTCCCGGATCTCATCCACTGCCATTGTTTAATGTCTCGATACGAATTGCCCTCTATTGAAGGGAAGCCATACCGAGTTGGTTTGGTGGAGGGGGCAAAAGTTGGGATTCACGCTTTGGCAGGCTTTCCATCGCTCCATACCTTGCCCTACAGAGGCCACCTTGAGCAGGCGGGGGTCAATGTTTTCCAGCAACCAAGCAAGAACGATACGATGGTTATTACCCTGCAAAACATCTACGACGGACAAAAACCCGAAGCCATTGCCCGCGAGAAAATTGGGAAGAAAGTATTTGTCGGATGGCCATATCTTCGCGAAGCAAAAGTCCTTGCTGTCTCAGATGGACTCTTCCGATATGAATATATCCAAGTTGGCGACGGAACGAAACTCGCTCCGATTGCCCATGGACCGGCTCAACTTGCTGACTATGAGCGGAATTCAAATCGTATTGAGGAGAATTACAGTACTCGGTTTGGAGTGGTTACTGGCGAAGTGGAGGTTTTACTTCACGTTGCCCCACTCAGGGGCCTACGACGCACAGAGGAAGGCGCGATGGTGAAGGACTATGCGGAAGAGTCCGCGATATTGGAAGTCCCGTATGCTGTGCAGACAACGGTTGCGGAGGTCCATTCCGAAGATGTTCGATACATCGAGAAAGCTCCGCTTCCCGTCGAGGAGGAATTCCCCGTCAACTCAGTTGCGTTTTTCCTTGGAGAATTCAACTATGGGCGGCCACTGAAAGTTATCGGCCATCAGGATAATAAAGTCGATATTCAGATTCTGACCCTCAAAGTCAAGGAGTCTGTGGACTTTGCGAGGGATATCGTCAAAAAATCAGAGGCAGAAAAACCATATTTCCCATCGTATACCGTTGCCACTCTGGTCAACCTGAAGCCTTTGCCACTGAGCAAGATCACCTCGAGCTTCAGTGTTGTTGTGGGTGAGACCAGGCTCAACCTAGGATTGAGTTTGAAATTCGAGGCGAGACGACAGAAAGTGCTTGGGTATTCAAAGAGAGTGCCAGAAGGGTGGCAATTCAGCGATAGAGCCCTGGCCTTGATCAAAGAATACAAGACCAAGTTCCCAGAATTCATTGAAGGCTTGAGCAGAAATCCACATAAAGGTATTTTCATTGGTAACTTGTAACTTAATGTTAGATCTCTATGTACCCGAGGATTTCTATCCACCAGGAATAGCAAACGAGAAAATCGCCGAAATCGACAAGTGGATCAAATCCACAGAGCCCAGGAAATTGGATAGAGTTCCCGTTGAAGCGGATCAACTCGACGCCGATACAATAAAGAAGATCGAAGATGCGGCTGCCCAGCTACCGTCAAACCTCTCGGATCCTTACAGGCCGAAGCGTGTGAATGGTGCCCCCCGCCAGGCGCTGTTGCATCCAGAGCATGCCGAAGGTCGTCTTCAAGGCCAAGCATTTGATGTCGGGGACAGAGTGGTATACGTTCAGAACAGTGGAAAAGTAGATATTGCGATGAGAGGAACTGTTGTCGGCATCAACACTTCCACGCTCGATGTCGTTTTCGATCAACCTATCATGAGCGGATCGACACTTGGAGGACGATGTTCTGAGAATCGGGGCTCAATAGTCCCAAAATCTTCTGTTTTGAACCTTACGAATCCAACTGTCATTGCGCTATCGAAAGCGGCATTACAACGCAAACCAGACGTTGCGACAAGTGGGGACAACTCTAGAACCTCTTCGCCGGCCGGCCATCCCACGCGATCTCAGTTTCAACGTCCAAATGGCCCTTCTGGAAGAGGCGGGAGAGGCGGCAAATGGTACTCCCCATGGGGGATCAACTCTCCTACTCCCAATATTGCGAATAAGCCAGCCAACGCACCGAATCAGGGATCCCCATTCAATCCTACAATATTATTGCGAAATTCACAATCTGGCAATTCGCCTAGTGTTCAATCTCGGCCTCAGTCAACGGCACATCTGTACCACAACGGTGTGGCAATCCCGCCGCCCCCTCAATTAGACCAGAGACAAAGGGTGCGCTCAGGCCCACCCAAGTCATCCGCACAAACCCCCTCCGCACAATCGGAAAGCTCGAGCAGTCCTATGCGTGGGTCACACCGCGGGGGAGCGAATGGATTTCGCGGCGGTCGAGGCGGCAGAGGAGGCTCGGATAGGGTTGGTGGCGGATTAAATGGATCACCAATGCAAGCCGGTCGCGGCGGCCGCGGTCGAGGAAGGGGTCAGCACACGCCTGCAGCATAAAAATTTTGAATAGTGGATCGTGGGGAAGGCTGGCTTATTCGACTTATCGTGTTACCTTGGATTCCAAGCACTTGAACTGTGCGAGCTGTTTCATTCTAGGTTGAGTATGTATGTTGATGACAGTAATAATGGATACCACTCCATGATTCGCGAAATTTATGACGAGAAGTGACTGCTTGCAACCCAATTGTGTTTTCAGATACACACAAATGTGGCGGCTATCTTCAGATCCGGAAGAACCAAAAGTGAAAATACCGGCTTCAATAACGCTACTGGAATAAATCAGGTTGTCAGTCAGAGAGGCTGCCCGTTGAAGTATACCGATATCCTTCACTAAAAATGAATGCGCAAATGGATGGTGATATAACTACAGGCCTTTGAAAGGCAGTATTATAGTATACGCTAATCATCATCACTATATCTCCTCCGCTTTTTTGCATCATTGGAGTCCTCCCTTTCGGCTTTCGTAGTGAGTCCCATCTTTCTCTTATTTTGTGCTTCACTTTTCGCATCTTCCAAGAACGCGCTGATCCCGAACACGTCCTGATCCTTTTGAAATTGCACTGGTCCGTCCCTCTCAGTCGCATCCTCTGCACCCTTGAATCCTTTCTGCGCATGCCCCAGGACTTCAAACCTGCTGCCCTTCGTCACCGACTCATATACCTCATCCTCACTGGGACCTTCTAGGTTCACAGCACGAGGCCGGTAGATCGACTGAGCCGCTTGTTGAGCAGCGAACAGAGGCCGGTCGAACATACTTGTGTCTTCATTCAAGCCACTATCCAAGCCCCCGGACTGGTTGAATAGACGGGTGTCGTAGTCTAGTGCAGCGGTAGGTTTGGCAAGACCGAGCGCGATTTTCTCTGATATGTCGCGATTTTGTTCTCTTGCCATGGCGCGAATGCGTGTTTCCGTACCCATATTGTTCATCCGCATCTTTTTCCTCGCCTCTCGAGTTCGTTCTCGTCGAAGGGCCTCTCTTTCACGAGCTCCGGCTTCGGCATCCGAGCCGTCTGAAGACTCTGACTCGGATTCGTCTGATTCTGAATCGGATCTTCTGTCGCGTCGCGATGAAGTACCCTCAAATCTACCCGTAAGAATGGAATTTTGGAGATAAAACCTGTCCCGACGTGCTTTCTCAGCAAGCGCTTTCAGACTCGCCTCTTTATCCTCGCGTTCCTTGGCAGCAAGTTGGGCTTGTATCCGCGATCGGGCCTGAACCTCCTCTCTTGCAGCTCGATCAGCAGCGTACAACGCTTCACTTAGCTTGGCAAAGTTGTCATTGATCTTTATATCGGCCAAATGTTGTCCCTTTGCTGCCATTCGTTTATCAAGGGGTATGGTATAACCCTTTGGATTCTTCCAATTCGAGATACTTGGCGGAATGACCCACTCTGCCTGTTCTTTTGCAGTAACTTTCCGGGGAGGGGAATGCATAATGGGCGGCGGCGGTGAACCTGGGCCTCTAGGGAGTTTTCTGTGCTTGAATTTTGCCGGTTCCATTGGATCCTCAGCTCTGTCCACCATTTTTATAATTCGTTGATTGTGAGTAACATTTCCACGTTCGCCCATCTGGTTGGCAGGCGTATATCGTATATAAGTAGGTTCATTGCGTGCGGCTCTGCGGACGTTCTTGGGCTGTGCGGCGGCTATTTGGCTGTTGGCTATGTTTTCGAGGGCTTGTCGGGTGCGTTCTGCAGTTGAAAGAACTTCCTCCTCACTTGGTCGATCAAGGTTGATTTCGCCTGTATCCGCGCGTTGACGAAGGGGAATAAGGTCCTTGTACGAGGTATGTATGATGCGACCACTGTCGTGACCTTGACGCACTATTGCGTCGTACTGAATATTTCCCTTTCCATCGACTTGCACCTGTAGGGCATTGGATGTAGTCTGGTTGCCATTAGTCCATTGCACTTTAACTTGGAAACATACACTTTTCTTTCTGCCCATTTCGAGGGGGTATTGGGCAATGTTGATTTCGGGAAATGATCCTCCATCGCCATAGTCGTCCAAGGTTCGAGGGATCCAACCGCTCCTGCGTCCGTAGGGTGGCGCGCCTGTCGCTTTCACCAAGACTTGGGTATCAACCAACGGAGCCGGGTCCTGTAACGAAGTGTGCTTGTCGTCCTCCCGATACTTTGGCTCCGGCAGCACGGCCGAGAGCGATGTCATGGCCATATGTCGTGGTTCAAGACGGCCAAGGGCGGAGTGTTGAAAGTCGGCGAAATCTCAGCAACCTGCCAGCCAATCGAGACAGTCGCAACTGAAATATTAGCATCGAAGCCAAACGGTTGCCGTGGCGACGAACTCCAGCAACCTATACAAGTTTAGAGGTCTTCGTTGTCACATGAAATATTCTCGACTGAGATATACCTCAGATGAGGACGATTCTCATAGATTTTGATCAGTCGACCTACTGTCCCTGAACATCAATCCTTGAGTCTCCGATATTTGCATTTTCCTATCTCGCACAGCAACAGCGGACACAGGAATGGAAAGTGTATCCAAACCACCGGTTCTGAAGTTGGGAGCCGAGCCCTTTGATCTCATTGGCTTTGAACAGCGGGAGAACGCATATACCTCAGCCACTCGGGTACCTGGTAAATGCTCTGCTGAGGTCTCGTGTCGGTGTCTGCTAATAGCTCAAATTGTCTGTAACTGTATGTTGTGTCCCGAATAGGTATCAGCTAAGCGAACCTAGATTCCAACCGCGATCGATAATGTTGTTAATTTGCATCCGAGGGCAGGGCGGGCATCACCAGACAAAGACTAACTGGGACAAAGGTTGCAATTTCCAGAGACAAGGTCTATTTCAGAACGCCTTGGCCTCCTCTGATCTATCTCATGACGACAAACGGCATACTATCCATTTCTGATCTCGTCCAACCTTGTTCAGGAAAGATAATTTAAGAAAGTTCCGGTCTGTGACTATAGAAGCCGATTAGGATCGCGTTGAACGTTTGGCCATGAATCCACCCGATAATCCGCAATTTCATCAATTAGCAAGCTGAGCCGTTCCTGCACGGCGCAAGTCTAATTGTGGTCACAGTGTGGGCAGACGCCCGGGTCGGGCGGCGATGGGTCTTTTTTGTGTGGTGTTGTGTGTGGTGGAAGGGGAAAGAAAGTTTGTGTGGGTGACGCGGCATCAGCACGGTTGGGTAAGCAGCACACACTTAATAACGGATCCCACCCGTGGGGCGCTTACTGAGACGACTCAGGAGGCTGTCCACAAAGCGAAGGAATTGCCCATTGCCCGCTGTTTGGCTGTGCTGCGCTAATCGGCATTTCCCTCGTCTGCCCTTTCCGTCAAGCCTTAATTCCACTTGTCCTGCAACAACTCCTCGTCGCACCTTCCCAAGCGCTCAGACTACGTAAACCCACCGAACCTTAACCGCCTGCCTTGGCCCGCTGAATAAATCCACGGCGCACTCCCATCTTCATCCTCCGACATCGAACAACACCGATAGCGCAGGCCTCGTCTGCTTTGGACCATTCCTTGCTTATTCTGGAAGCGACAGACAGCGCTTTGGCACGGAACGCGGACACGATGGGCGGATTCGACCCAAACAACTTCGACGACGTGACTAATTACCTCAACTTCCCCAACGATTCCGACGAGGAAGAGGATGAACAAATGACTCCCCATCCGAACGAGAATGAGAATGAGGACATGGGCCGCGATGGCGAGGGAATAGCGACTCCGCTCTCTCCGCCAGCAAGCGCTACGGAAGGTGAGGCCATCGACGAGGACGATCTAGACGAGGACGATCTCTACGGTCCCAGCGACACCACCACCTGGAAAGACCGGCGGAACAGCACTTCCCTCGCCGGTCCGGTCAATCCGCAATGGCTCCTGTCCTCCAATCCTCCTCGTCTCAATGCATCGCAACCCGAAAATCATCAAAGTCATCCTTCTCCACCTTCGTCCGATGAAGGAAAAACGCCCACCGAGCGGCGGACAGTTCTGGATACCATCCAAGAGAGGAACGAGGGACAATTAATCAAGACTACCATAACCGCCAAGTCTTCCAAGAGCTTCCCTCTGCTGCCCGATTTGTTGAGTCTGAAACAGGCGGAGGATGAGGATGAGAAGATCCTGCAGAGCGAGGAAGGCAAGAGGTTGAACCCCAAGGAACGACGTCAGTTGAGGAACAAAGTATCGGCACGTAATTTCCGGGTGCGTAGAAAGGGTATGTTGCTGGAGACATTCTATGCTAACCTTCAACAGAGTACATTGGCCATCTTGAGTCTCTCGTTGAGTCGCAGACGCAGGAGATTGAATCACTACGTCAATCGTTAAGTCAAGCGCAGCTGGAGAATACACAGCTACGTCAGGAGACCGGATTCTTACGGTCGATCGCTTTGAATCATCAACAAACCCAAACGTCGCCACAGCCTCAAAGCGAGTCACCGATGCCTCATCCCAACAAAGACATCAATCCCAACAACTTCGAATGGCCACTGGCTTACGATGGATCTCAGAGCCCACCACAGTCGAACAACAACAAGTTCGCTGATCGTCCAACTTTTGGTGGGCACATCCACGCCTACGGCGTTCGTGTTCCAGAGGTTCAGTTCGACAAGCCTCACCTCCAAAATCCCTCAAACGTCCTGGCACCTCCTCTTCCTCCTCCACCGACACCTCACTACTCTCCCAATTCGCCTCACTCCGGACAGGAGACTCCCACCGCGTCGCCTGGCCAGCCGGCCCTGCCTCCTGGTGCCGAGAACCTTGGCTACCCTGGCATGCTCCAGGCGGTCTCTTATCTCTACGACTATATCGTCAAGGCCTCGAACCCAGGCATGATGCCACCCCCTCAACAGCAACCCGTTGCCACTTACCCTATGCAACCCGCTCCCTACCACCCTCAACCACAACCATGGGGTGATGCGAAAGTCATGGGCGCCCCCATTGGTTTCAACCCTTACATGAATGGGAACTGGGGATGGGGCGGAGGACCTCCCGGGCCAGCAATCTAATCAATGGTTGCTGGGTGCCGAGTGGAGAGGTGTTTATAGCGGGGCCTGATACTATCGCTTATATCTGCTTTGTGTTTTACGCATGAATTGTCATTTGGTTTGCTATTTGTTTTGGCGGCCGTATTATTTGGAGCGTTTAAAGAATGCATATCATGGATTTGGGAACGGAGCATGGTTACCGAGAATGAGGAGGAAGACACCCCTTTGAACTGCCAGAGTAGCCTAGTCGATTCAAATATCACATACTCTCTCATCATTCTTCAAATTGGGCTGTGGGTTGTACAGATAATACATATAACTGTTGTTGTGTAATATTGAAGATTTAGAAAGAATTGCGTAGCGCCCCCTTCGATGCTGTCGGCGGAGGACATATTATGAGAAATGAAGCCCGAAAAAGCCTATTCTTCTAGCTTTACCTTCTGCCACACTTGGTCTCTAAAAGTCGGTTGGGCGAGGGGAGGCTCTAAAAAGATGATGGCCAACCTGCTTCTGCCGCGGATATCTTGGGACAATTGATCATGTTGGAGCTCTCAGTAGTATGAGTACGGGATATTCCTCGTTGTATGTATGGCAACCTGAATCTTACCCCCTTACTTATCTACTTGATACTCCAGCTTCCTCTCCGGCTTATTCCGTTCTTGCACAGTAACACTCCCATCTAACGTAAGAAAGATGCGACATCCAGAAATACCTTCATTCCCAAAATACGCTGCATTCGCCATATTTATAAAGAGACCCACTTCCACTACTCCCACAAGTTTCTTGATTTCGGCAGCAAGTGTCACTGGATCGGCAATCTCTCCAAAATGTGCATCGATGATGAAGTTGCCGTTATCGGTCAGAATGGGTCCTGCCTTTGCTTTACCGCCCATTCTTAGTTGCGGATTCTTGGCTCCGAGGTTATAAAGGTCGTTTAGTACTTTTGTATGGGCGAGAGGGACAATCTCAACAGGAACGCCCTGAGTCCATGTATGTCCTAGGTGTTGAGAATGTTTTCGGAAATCTGTCGTTAGCTAGCAATAGACGACTGAGATACCCGCTACGATAATGAATTTCTTCGCAGATGCAGCGACTAACTTTTCTTGGAATAAACATGCCCCACCCCCTTTGATGACCTGTAGATTCGCGTCCACCTCGTCCGCCCCATCAATGGCAACATCCAACACCGGATACCTAGATCAGTCACCTCCCGATCGAGGCAGCTACTCTGTTATTTCTCCGAGCCGCAGTCCGCCTTGGACAATCAGTTCCTTACTCTGGAACCCGGTGGGCACAAAAACCACATCCCCAATATCCTTTAGCTGCAGAATCTTCTCGACCGCATAAATAATGGTGCTCCCACTGCCAATGCCAACGACCTTTGCCGGTCTGGGGAAATGGTCGTGGACAGCGGCATGGGCGGCCAGTCGCTTGGCTTTCTCGATGGTGGACAGCGTCGAGGGATCAGGAAAGACAAGTTTCTTTGGAGGAGCGGGATTGGAGGACAGATGAGTGTCGGATGTCCAGCCCGACCACGACGAGTCGTTTGCTGCAGTCATTTGCCGCTGCTGCGTCTTGTAACTTGAAGGAAGATCAGATCGGATCGGCTGCAGTTTCTGGCAGACTACGTGATTGGGTACACAGGGTCATGTGATGGACTGACGTGGACAGCCCACCATCTTCAGTTTGCAGGGGAAATTCCCTTTCGTGGAGCATCAACGTCTGCTTCCCGACTATTCTGTGCCTTGATCGCAGGAATTGGGCATTTGGCTGGACAGCTTGAGGTATCCTCGTGGATGATGAGGTACGTAACGGAAATACGCAATTGATGGCTAATGCTAAAGTCTGTGCTTCTGACGCTCGCCCCTTCTTAAGTTAGAAATTCGTCAGCGTTGAACTCACGGCCATCGAAACAGCTTACGATGGCATACATTCAAAAGGCCATGCGAGGTCGCCCTTCAACTATGCTATCTAGAGCGATGGCGCGAGCTGCTTTGACGACTCCGGCTACAATCGGCCGTGGAAGTATCTCGTCGTATTCAAGCGTCTCCACAAGTCGAACTTGCCCCAAAATGTCGCTATTGTCTCAACCAAGAGCAAGGACGTATCCGTTTCATCAGTCCATAAGGACGGTTTCTTCTGTTCGAAACGAAGCCACTGTCCCGCGGAGTGACCTCGGTGCACAGGAGCCTCCCATCTCTCCAACAACACCTCCTCTTCCTCCCCCCGTCGGACAAGGTCGCTTCTCCACCCTTCGACGAATCTTTCGATGGATTCCCTGGAAAACACTCATTGTCATCGGTGGAATAGTTTACATTATCGCTGCGCTGGAAGAGACTGCAAAAGACGGCGTCCATGCCATCATCGAACTATTCTCCGTCCCAGACAATACATGGCTTTACCTCAACCTGAACGATTTACATGTCATCGAATCACCTCATTCGGAACGAGCATTGCAGATTGTGCCATTCCTGAGCTCCGCAGGGAAGCGCAGGATGACTGTTTTGGAAATGACTTCCACTCTGTCTGCCGCGGCGGCGGATCCTCGTGTCAAGGGATTAGTTCTTGCATTCAATGAATCGATTATTGAACATCGTGCGATACTCACCGGTGAAGTCATCGAGTCGCATTTGGGAATGGGAGTCCTGAAGGAATTGCAAACAGCGATTGGCAAATTTCGTTTACAGAAACGAGCACAGAGAATGCTGCAAAAGGGCGAAAACGAAGTCGTCGAACCACCCCAAGTACAATCCCCGGGACAAGCGGTGGATAAATTTGTCACCATAGGCGAAGATTTGCCCGTTTATCATCCCTGTCAAGATGTTGTCATTGCGGTCGCCGATAAATACTGTACGTGCGCTCTCTGATTAGATCTAACTATAGCAAACGGCTTTGATTATGCTTTGGCTTCCTGTGCGTCGAGAATTTTCATGCAACCTACTGGACAAGTAGAGTTGACAGGGATGTCGATCCAACAACTAGTACTATATCCAACGATATCACTAATTATAGTTTTTCGGAAACGTTCTCAAGAAGTATGGAGTCGATTTCAAAGTGGAAGCGCGTCGAGAGTATAAAAGTGCTTTGGCGTCACTATCCGAGTCAGGCTGGAATCAGCCTACTCGCGATAACCTGGAAGATCTTATGGTACGCGACGTTAACACCCTGATTAAGAGTAGTGGTCGCTACAGTCTCATACGCTCCAGGACTTGGAACAGCGCAAGATTCCACTTGATCGAAGATTTCCGCCACATATTTTAGATGTCATGTTTGAAAAAGAGCAGAATCCAGAAACTTTGGCTATTCACAATGTCGAACAATTTATCAGGAAAGATCAAAGAGAAAACATCAAGTTGCTCAAGCCATTTATGGATGTTCTCCAGCAAGGACCATGGAGTGCACAGGAAGCATTGGAGATGGAAGTCGTTGATGGTATTGGATACCACCATGACCTATTGGAGGAACTTCAGCGGGAGGGCATCAAAACATGGAGTCTGCGCAAGTATACTGATGCAGTCATTATTCAAGCGAGCCTTGGCCGATATGATATGTCGAGACTTGTTATTCCGCAGTTTTTTGGAAGAAAACATAAGAAGGACAGTGAGGGCAAGGATCATACCGAGCGGAAGAATCTTGGGCTGCATCTCAACTTGGCAATTATAAATTCTCAGAACCCTCCGACTTTGGATGGCATGTCACTTAAGCTAGACTGTTTTATTCCGCGGAATGTTGGGCTGATTTATCTTGACAGCGCCATTGAAGGGTACGCACTCAGGTCTATGGAACTGACTACGCAGTAAAGGTAAATTTGGCGGAGAGGCACTAGCAGCATATATCTTGAAAGCCGCCCGGGATAAGAACATTCATTCCATTGTTCTTAGAATAAACAGTCCTGGAGGTATCTATTCGACAAAGCTTGGTTAATATTAGGTGACGCCATTGCAAGCGACACTATTTGGAGAGCTGTGACCATTGCGAAACAATCGAAACCAGTCGTTGCATCTTTCGGCGACATTGCAGCTTCTGGTGGATATTACATTGCAACAGGTGCAGATTCCATATTTACCAACAAATCTACCATTACCGGATCTATCGGTGTCATCGCGGGATGGCCTGTCATTCGGCGACTTCTCGACATGGTTGAAGTTACTTCTGATTCAATCCAGTCATTACCCAATGCAGCCTGGCGACATATGGAACTTGGTCTTCCCGAGTCGGAAATGAAAAAGTTAAGCGCCCACATTGACGAAACATACGAAACGTTCAAGAGAGTAGTAAGTCAAGGCCGAAACCTGTCCATGGAACAAGTGGAAGAGATCGCAAAGGGACAGGTGTATACAGGGGCCCAGGCATTGCGGCTGGGATTAGCTGATCGACTCGGCGGTCTAGAAGAAGCTATGATGTGGGCAGGTCTATTGTCCCTTCAGAGAGAAAACTTGCACGATCCGATGGGTATACGTGAACACCTGGATGATGAAGCGGGTGCGCTGTTTGATTCCAGTCTGACTGGCGGGGACGTGATTCAAAACATGGTGAGAGACGCGGTGAATGCCTTCCCAATGTATCGAGATCAACCGGAATTGGAGCCTGAGAAACTTAAAGAAATCGTCAAGGCAATAACAATCAGTGTACACCCTCAGGTTTCTCCTATCGTCATTCCACATGTCAATTATGCAAGTGAGGTTTTTGGAGTGGCTTTGGCGACAGCTGTCCAGTCGGATGACGAACGTTCTCCTATCTCGGTCGATCAACCCCCCAGTGGCAGTATAAGTTCCAAAAGCCTCGTCGTTGGAGCATTGCTCGGAATAGCGCAATCCAACGATATTCCGCTATGGCAATTGCCAGCATTCTGTATCTGGTACGCGTCGCAAGTCGGGGGAAACATAAATACGAACAGCATGATGGGCGGAATTTTACAAAAATGGTTTGGTAGACTACTGAACGATGCAGGCGTCTATAAGGATACCGGTCGAAAGACAAGCATGTTTGCTGGACGAGAGTCAGCATGGGACATTCGTATGGAGTTGCCACCACTCGAAATAGTATTCTAGGTATACCATAATGATATAGAAAGGGCAGAAAAGAACCGCTGTTGCTATCCAGATATCATCCTATTTTAGTTTACCGTATCTCAACCACAGTCATATCCCGTCTCACTGCAAACTTCCGACTTCTCCATTTCACCACTGATTTCCCACACATTGCTACAATCCAGATCGGTAAACATGTCGCTTCTCTAATGAACCAACAAACCATCCATGTTCCCAACCGTTTTGGACTCCAAAATCGATCTCCCCTTGCAAATCCAGGCGTATCATCATTCGGCAACAAATCCACCGCAAAATTACTATGCAAAGTATGAAATTGAATCAAATCCATCGCGAGCCAAAGTAAAACATGCAAAAAATATATCTTTTGCACTGGAAATCCAAAAAGCGTGTGAAGCGCAAATGAACCAACCAGTCCACTTAAAAAACATTCCGAAAAGGGTTCCACCAAGGTCGCTGAAGTGACCATGTACTTTCTCACCCGTATCCATCGAATTCTTCGCTCAAAATACGTCGCCAAGGTTTCGAGTTGTACGGGCTGTCTTGCGGCATCCACGGTCATCGCGTGGTTTGGACCTGGATTGGGGGTCTGATACCATAATGTGTCGGCTATGAGATGATCTTCTGCGATGAAGTGTGCGAATTTTGCGAGGCCCTGGGATCCGGTCGCGCGATCTAGCGAGGATTTATGGAAGAGGTTGGATTTTCCCATGACGCAGGGAGCGATTCCGAAACGATTGATGCTGACATAGAATTTCGCATGGGACGTTGACAGGTATATTTCTTCGAGAAGAGCGCCCCAGTTCGTTGGATCTTGAGGGTGGGAGATAACGCAGAGGGGCAGATGATGAATCAATTGTACGGGGCGGCCATTGTGAGATGATTCTTGAAATGCTTCGACCGAATGACGCAGAGTATTGGGAGGAACATGGGTATTCGAATCAAGTATCCATATTATATCATACTTTGCAGCCGCGTATGACCGTATTAAATTATTGATTTTAGGATTCGGTCCAATTTCCTCGGCTCCTAACATCAGCGCAATACGAGCGGTCGTCTACCGATTATGAGCCGGGAAGGGACGTTGGGGTATCTTGAGATGACATCTTTCGCAACTCGAGTGGCAGCATCATCCTCATCGGCCACACTGAGAATAATTTCGAACAGAGGATAATTCTGTCGGAAAGCACTCTCGAGACACTCCTCTAACCGCGGATCGAGTCCCTTGAGCGGTCGAAGAATCGACACGCCCGGAAGCGGCGGAAAGGACGGTAACGGCGCCTCTTCTCTCCCTCGGGACTTTGAATAACGCGTATAAACCGTAAAGCTGCCGACCAACGCGACAGTGCAAATAACGAGGTACAGTATGAAGAATGCGAGGGACAGTAGAAAGCGCACTAGCGAAACCGACTCCATCTCAAAAAATGGCGTCGACAAAGTATATCATAAAGAACAAGACATGCTGCAGCGAATGGCCGGTAATTCTCCGGAGTTTTTGCAATCGAGGGAAGCAATCGAGAGTCGAGAAGCTTCTGTGTTGCAATTGAATTTGCCGAAGGAAAGGGGGTCAAAAAAATGCAAATCAATTCGGATTCCGGAACGGAAGCGTCCCTGGCAGGTTGATTACGTCACACCGGCTTTAGGCTGCATACCCGAAACTCCGGCCTTCGACCGCAAGTTGAATTCTTCCTGAGAGATTAGATCTGTATGATAGTCTAATCTGCTGTACGTCGACGTCCGATCAATCAGTTCATAGCGTTCTAAGCCGACGTATCGTTAAGCTCGGCTAGCAATAAAGTCTCGTGATCTGCTGTGTGCTTACGTGTCGGATGATTAATGAGCTAAGCATTGCCCGATGCGGACAGGTTACGTCGTCACACCACACAAATAAGGACCACACACTCAGTCAGCCCACCCAACGCTCTCCACACAAAACCGGCGTCCGGCGTCAGTCAACCTTGCTTGCCTGCACACCACACATAACAAACTCAGCCGTCAACACTCCGCGCTCCGACACTTGTCACTCTCATTTCGCCTTGTTCTCACGTCTCGCCCCAGCAGCACAGCCTTTTCGTAGTCCGTCGTTGCGTCGACCTCTTCAAGCATGAAACTCTCCGCGGCGTTGATCGCTTCGGCAGTCTGTCTGTCCGGCCTAGCGGACGCCAAGGTCCATAAAGTCGGCCTCAAGAAGATTCCCCAGGAGGACTTTTCGATCGTACTTTCCCTGGCTGCTTAATACCATGGACAGCCGCTGATGACAGGAACGTATGCATGGTGCCACAGAGCATCTGAAACAGAAGTACATGGGCCTAGGTCGTCAGGCACATGAACACAACTACAACGAGGAGACTCAGGTCCACATCGACGACACAGGCAAAGCAGGCCACGGTCTCCCCTTAACAAACTTCCTCAACGCCCAATGTACTTGTCCCTCTCCGGACGTGGACTAACGTGCCAGATTATGCCGAAGTACAGCTTGGAACTCCACCCCAAAGTTTCAAGGTTGTCCTCGATACCGGAAGTTCCAATCTCTGGGTTCCTTCCTCGCAGTGCACTTCCATCGCATGCTTCCTCCATGCCAAGTACGATTCCAGCGCCTCTTCAACGTACCAGAAGAATGGCTCCAGCTTCGAGATCCGATACGGCAGTGGCGCTCTATCCGGATTCATCAGCTCCGAGACCTTGAATTTCGCCGGACTGAAGATCAAGGATCAACTCTTCGCGGAAGCTACTGAGGAGCCTGGTCTTGCCTTTGCCTTTGGCAGATTCGATGGTATCCTCGGAATGGGATATGACACCATCTCCGTCAACCACATCACTCCTCCATTCTATGAACTCATCAACCAGAAGGTTCACTCACTTCCCCGTGGGATATGGCTCACTGGTAGTTGATTGATGACAAAGTATTTGCGTTCTATCTCGGCGATACGAACAAAAACTCTGACGATGGTGGAGAAGCCGTGTTTGGTGGATACGACGAGGATCATTATACCGGCAAAATCACTTGGCTCCCTGTCCGACGCCGTGGATACTGGGAAGTCGGTCTTGACAGCTTCTCCTTCGGTCAAGAAACTCTTGAATTAGAGAACACCGGCGCCGCAATCGACACCGGCACCTCTCTCATCGCTCTCCCCTCTGACATCGCTGAAGTACCTCCCACCCCCCAGATATGCATGGCTAACAAGTAGCTCCTAAACAAAGAAATCGGCGCCAAAAAGTCCTGGAACGGAGCCTACACCGTAGACTGCGACA
>Ga0302325_10010696_pt1 | contig 19841 bp, 10 predicted proteins | sample Palsa_T0_2_FD_201948 | JGI IMG/M metagenome (GOLD analysis project Ga0302325, IMG submission 201948) | Peat permafrost microbial communities from Stordalen Mire near Abisko, Sweden - Palsa_T0_2 | ecosystem: Environmental > Terrestrial > Soil > Palsa > Peat permafrost | place: Sweden: Abisko...
CCGCGCTGTCAATCTTGGCGACCAGTCGGCTGGTGCTGATCAGGCCGGTGACATTCATACCGGTGCGCTCGCCCATGTCGTTCAATTCTGCCGGCGTGCGCCGCGAGTGCGTACCCCGGCCGCCGCAGACAAAAACACCTAATTCATCCTGAACCGGCGCCAGCCCGCGTTTGAGCGCGCCGATGACGCTGGTTGTGATGCCGGAGGAGTGCCAATCCATACCCATGACCGCGCCGAACGATTGAAACCAGAATGGATCGGCCAGTCTATGCAGCAGTTCACGGCGATCGTAGTGCTGAACGATGGCTTCCACGATAATGCGGCCGAGCGCAGCCATGCGCACGGCCAGCCATGCTGGAACCCTGCCGCCGTGGAGAGGGAGATTCGCGCTACCGGAGCGTTGCATTAGGGAGCCATCATAGCCGCAATGCGAACGGCGAATTGAGCTAGCATCCGTGCTCGCCGTATCAAGCGTTGTCAAAGCAAGACGGAGTAAGCCTGCCGATGATCGCCAAATTGATTGCCTTCGCGTCGCTCGCGGCCATCTCAGCAGCACCGCTGCTGGCCGCCACGACCGTGATCCATGCGGGCCACTTGATTGCTGAGCCTGGCAAGCCGGCGTCCTCCAACCAGTCGATCATCATCGAGAACGGCAAGGTCGTTGCCATCAAGGAAGGCTTCGTGAGCGGCGACACCATCATAGATCTTCAGGATTCGTGGGTGATGCCGGGTCTGATCGACATGCATACCCATGTCAGTGGGATCGAAAAGCTCGACGAGCCTGTCGGAGGACAAATCGCACTCTTCTATATGTCGCGTCCCGCAGAGGCCGTGCTCAATACTTTGCCGCGCGCCAACGCGCTCTTGATGAATGGCTTCACCACCATTAGGAATGTGGGCGACCCGACTTATACGACCTACGCTTTGCGCGACGCGATCAACAAGGGCATCGTGCCGGGCCCGCGCATGTTCGTCGCTGAAGCGCAGATATCGGTGGCCGGCGGCGATTTCGATGCCTCGAGTTGGGATGTGCGCAGCGACGTGGAAAAATTTGTCACCAACCGCGGCAATTGCTCCGGTGTGGTCGAGTGCATCAAGGTCGTTCGCGAAGAGGTTCACCGCGGCGCCGACGTCGTCAAATTTCGGCAAGCGGGCCTGCCGGCGGAGGATCCCAAGGTTGCGATGGTCGAATCGCCTGAAGAAATCAAGGCGGTCATCGATACGGCGCATCAGCTCAATCGCAGAGTCGCCGCGCATGTGGACGGCACGCCCGTCTACCTTCACGCGGTTATCGAAGCAGGCGCCGATACCATCGAGCACGGACCGCTGGATGATGTGGCGATCGCCATGATGAAAAAACGCGGCACCGCCTATACGCCGACTCTGCTCGCCGGCAAGCTGATCGATTACCGCTTCCAAGAAGGTCTTGAAGGGGTCGGTAAGGCCTATCGCGCCGGCGTGCCGATCATTTTCGGCACGGATTTAGGGATATTCGGGCCGGAGCGCAGTCACGAGGAATTTGCGCTTCTCGCCTCGGCCGGCATGCCGCCTGCACAGGTGCTGCGCAGCGCGACGGTCAACGCCGCCGCCGCGCTCGGCGGTTTGGGCTTGGGTCTAGGTTCCCTCGCAGCCGGCAAAACGGCTGACGTGATTGCCATGAAAGTGGATCCGCTGACCCATATCGACCAATTGGGGGAGCCTGGCAAAGTTTCTTTCGTGATGAAAGAAGGCAAAGTATTCAAGGACGAGCGCTGAGCCCCGCCGGTGATCTTGGCATGATGGTCCACTTAATCGACGGCACCTACGAACTGTTTCGGCATTTCTACGGCCTGCGCCGTTTCACGAAAGGCAAAGATCGGCCGATGGGCGCAGTTGTGGGCGTACTCAACGGCGTGCTGCAGATGATCGAGGAAGGGGCGAGCTACTTGGGTGTCGCCACCGATCATGTGATTGAATCTTTCCGCAATGAGTTGTGGGACGGCTACAAGACAGGTGAAGGCATCGAACCCGCACTGCGCGCGCAATTTCAGCCGCTCGAGGATGCGCTGACGGCCTTGGGCGTGACTGTCTGGCCGATGGTGGAACTAGAAGCGGACGATGCCTTGGCCTCCGCGGCGGCGTTAGCCGCGAAGGATCCCGACGTTCAAAAAATTTGCATTTGGACGCCGGATAAAGATCTTGCGCAATGCGTGCGCGGCGATCGCATCGTTCAGGTCGATCGAAAAAGTCATGCAATTCGAAATGCCGCTGGCGTTCATGCGAAATTCGGCGTCGTCCCGGAGAGAATCCCCGACTATCTGGCGCTGGTCGGCGATGCGTCGGACGGCTATCCCGGCATCTCTGGCATTGGCCACAAAGGCGCCGCAGGTCTGATCGATCGATTCGGTCGAATTGAGGATTTCCCGACAGAGATCTTGGGAGAACGTCAATCGCTCGCACTTCTGTTCAAGAGATTGGCAACCCTGCGGGATGATGCACCGTTGTTTTCGGACGTCGGCACGCTCGAGTGGCAGGGTGCACGCAAAGATTTTGCGGCAATAGCCACGAAGCTGGACGATCCTCGTATAGCTCTGCGCGCCGACAAGGCGTTGCACTCGCCCAAGGCGTTGGAATCCCACTCGCCAACGGCGATTGCACTCAAGAAGAAATCGGCCAAAGCTTACAAGCAACCTCGGAATCGATCGTAGAAATCGGCGTTTGTCGCTTCTTCAGCAAGTGCTCCGCTTCTGGTGGATACCACTTCGCACTCAAATTGCGGGCCCATGCAGATAGTGATGGTCCTATGCGGAAAAATTATATTGACAATTCTCTCCGCGGGCTTAGTCTGTGTTTATTCACGACGTCCACTGTGCGGAGGTAACGGACCTACCTACGGATCCGGACCTCGTACTGCTGCTGCACAAAATAATTGGGGATCTCGAATGAAATATTTTCTGAGCGCTTTGCTCCTGGCCGGAGCTTGTCTGTTGGTTCGACCCTCCTTCGCGCAAAGTCCCGGAGTGAATGCTTCATCGGAAGCGCTGGCGGAAATTGTTGTCACCGCCACCAAGCGTACCGAGCGTCTGCAAGACGTACCGGTGAGCATTACCGCCGAGACGGGCGTGGAGCTCGAACATCGCGGCGCGACGCAGCTGCAGGACATCATTAATACGACGCCGGGTCTGAATAACCCTGGCTCGGGCGGCGGGAATTCCACCAATCTCACCATCCGCGGTGTGACAACCGGAACCGACCTAGGTCTCAAGCAATCGACCGTCGCGCTGCTGTACGACGACATGCCGATCGATCCGGTCGGCCAGGGCGGCGGCGCCAGCAACTTGCGCGTCGTCGACATCGAGCGAGTCGAAGTGCTGCGCGGTCCGCAGGGCACCCTGTTCGGCTCGGGTTCGCTCGCGGGCGCAATACGTTACATCACCAACAAGCCGGACCTCTCGCAGTTCAGCGGATCGGTCGAGATGACGGGGGCGCAAACCGAAACCGGTGCCGCCTCGTTCTCCGGTTACGCGGTGCTCAATGCCCCGATCATCGAGAACCAACTCGGCGTGCGTTTGGTCGCCTACGACTATGACGATGGCGGTTGGATCGCCGATTTGCGCAGCGGCCAGGCGAACGCAAACCCCACCAAGACGGACGGCGCGCGTTTTTCGATCGCCGCCAAACCGAATGATCAGTTCTCCGCCAACCTCACGCTGACTTACCAAGATTCGAAAGACTACAACGGCACGGATAACGGTAGCTTGGCGGTCAAGCCGCCCGGCACCGGCTTTTCCGGGCAGGTCTCGGACGGCATCAACGAATATCTCATTGAACTGAAGAGCACGATCGCGGCCCTGACGCTGCAGTACGATTGGGATTCCCTCACGTTCACCTCGGTTTCCACTTATCACGATCGCAAATCAAACCTCACCGGTACGGATACCTATTTCGTGCCCTTGACCGCGCTGATCGCCGGCTCCCCGACCCTCGTGCAGGGTGTCAACATCGACACTTCCGGTATTGACGGCAACATCTACACGCAGGAGCTGCGTCTGGCCTCGAAGGGCGATGGCAACTTCAAATGGACCGCGGGTGGCTTTTTTCTGCATGCCAGCCAGGGCGGCGGGCAAGAGGCCGATTCCGATGCCATCATTCCGGTCATCGGCAGCGATAACATCGTCGACCTGATTTATCATTTCGGTCAGCAGGAAATCGCCGCATTCGGCGAGGCGACCTACACCTTTGCCGATAAGTGGGACCTGACCGGCGGCGCCCGAGTGTCGCATTACATGGTTTCTGCGCAGATCAACACCGGTGGCTACGTTCCGGTCTACAGCATCCTGCCCTCCGCTTACACGCACACCGACTTTCATGACTTGGGAACGCCGGTCGATCCCCGCGTTTCGCTGGCCTTTCGTCTCGATCCGGATCTGACCTTGTATACGCAAGTTGCTCGCGGATACCGCGTCGGCGGCGTGAACCTCACCTCCGACGTCGGTGGCCGCAACACCCCGTCGACCTACGCACCCGACAGTTTGTGGAACTATGAGATCGGCGCCAAGGGTAGGGCGTTCGACGGCCGGCTGACCTACAGCACGGACTTCTACTACATCGACTGGAAGAACATCCAGGTCGCGCTGCAGAACCAACTGGGCAACTACACCGGCAATGCGAGCGAAGCGAGAAACTACGGCATCGAATTCCAAGTCGATGCCAAGCCGATTTCCTGGCTGCTGGTGGGCGCGGCTTTCCAAGTGAGCAAGAACGAGATCTCCAAGGACGATCCGACCATCAGCCGGCCCGCAACGGGTCTCGTGGGTGTGGTCAACGGCGATGTACTGCCCGCGGCTCCCGAAGGGCAGGCATCGACGTACGCCGAGGTCGACTTTCCCGTGGCCAATTACCAGGGCTATGTGCGTGCCACTGCCTCGTATCTGGGCGATGAGTGGACCGACTTCGAGCACAACGGCACCAAGTTTGGCGGCTTTGCCACCGAGGGCATCCGCGGCGGCGTCAACTTCGGTTCTTACGAGGTCGTGGCCTTCATCAACAATTTGAGCAATTCCCAGGGCGCGACCGGCGCATTGGACCCCGAAACCGCGGGACCGGTGATCATCAACAACCAAGAGTTGTTTCGCATTCGACCGCGTACCGTGGGACTGACGCTGCGGGCGAAGTTCTAAGCACAGGCGGGGAGAAACCAATGAATTTCAAGTCACGGCTGGCGTCGTACGGCTGCGTTTCGTTGTTGGCGCTGGCGAGTTCGTTGCAGGCGGCGCCCGTACTCAAAGGGCCGCCCGCACGCGCGCTCACCGATCCAAAAAGCTTGAGTTCGCCAGTGCTCGAGGGCTCAGGTCCAGTGCCGATTGCGGATCTTTTCTACGTGCGCAACAGTCTCGATGCCGCGTGGAGCCGCGACTCCAAGTCGTTCATCGTCTCGACCAACCTCACCGGGCGATTCAATCTGTGGAGTGTCTCGGCGGGTGGGGCTTTCCCGACGCAGTTGACGCAGTCCGACGACCGGCAGATGGGAATCGCGACCTCGCCGGATGGCAAGTGGGTGGTATTCCAGTCCGATCGCGGCGGCGCTGAAATTTTCGACCTGTTCGCGGTTTCCGCGACCGGCGGTGCCGTCGTCAATCTCACGCACACCGACGATGCGTCCGAAACCGGGGCGGTGTTTTCGCAAGACAGCCGCTTGCTTGCCTTTGATCACCGCTTGAAAACCGGGGCGTCGGCCAATGTTGCGGTAATGGACTTCGCCACTCGCACCGTGCGTGTGCTCACCCACGAAGCTCTGCCCACGATGCAGTGGAGCGTCGTTGCGTTTTCACCCGACGGCCGCTTTATCATTGCCAATCGCTCGAATGTCGAAAGAACGCGTGGCGCGATCTGGCGGATCGATATTGCGACCGGAGCCGCGACTCCGGCGCTCGCCTCGGGCGAGTCGGGTCTGAATACCGCCAGCGATATCTCGCCCGATGGGCGATGGCTGGCGCTGACCACGGAGACCGCGGCGGGCGCGCTGCAGGCCGCGGTGTATGATACCACGGCGCAAAAACTGATTTTGGTCAAACCCGACGAATGGGAACAGAAGTCGGGCAGCTTCGCTCCAGACGGCCACTCGCTGATCATGATCAGCAATGTCGACGGCCGCGACGTGATCTATTCGTACGACCCGGGCAGCGGCCGCAGCGAGGCGTTGCCGTTGCCCGCCGGCGTCAATTCCGACTACAGCGGCAACATGCCCGCATTCTCGCCCGACGGCACCCGCATCCTGTTTCCGCATCAAGCAGGCAACACACCGCTCGATTATTGGATTTTGGATCGGGCGAGCGGCCGGTCAGCGCCAGTTACACGCTTCGCGCTGGCTAGCGTCGACCCGCAAAAGCTGCCGAAGACACAGATCGTCCACTATCGCAGCGCCGACGGCACCGTCATCAGCGCCTTCGTTTGGCTGCCCTACAACTTGTCGCGCGACGGCCATGCGCCCGCCGTGGCGCTGCCGCATGGCGGTCCCACCGGGCAGACCATGGACCGCTTTGATCCGGACGCCGTGGCGCTCGCCTCGCGTGGCTACGTCGTGTTCGCGGCGAACCCGCGCGGTTCGACCGGCTATGGCCGCGCCTTCACGGCCGCCAACCATCGCGATCTGGGCGGCGGCGATCTCACCGACTACGTGGCGGGGGTCAAGTTTTTGGTGGACACGGGCTACGTCGATGCGCGGCGAGTCGGCATCACCGGAGTTTCCTACGGCGGCTACATGACCATGATGGCCATATCCAAGACGCCGGAAGTATGGGCGGCGGGTGTCGAGGTCTGCGGCATCACTGATTGGTTCTCGATGTACGAGCGCGGTTCGCCGGTGCTTAGGCAATATCAGATGGGACTGCTCGGCGACCCGGTCAAGGACAAGGCGGTGTACGAGGCGTCCAGCCCACTCACCTTTTTAGGACAGGTCAAAGCGCCCCTGCTCGCGCTCGCTGGAGCCAATGACATCCGCGTGCCGCCCTACGAGGCGGAGAAAGTCGCGGAGGTGTTATCGAAAGCCGGCAAAACGGTCGATATCAAAGTGTACCCAGGCGAAGGCCACGGATTTTTCAAGCGCGAAGATCAAATTGACGCGCTGGAACGCACGGTCGCCTGGTTCGATCGCTATATGGGTGCCGACAGCAGCTCGAGCAAGTAGCTTCGTGCGAATTCGCGCGATCCGCTGCTGTTTGCTTGGCGTCGGTCTGCTGCTCGCGGCCGTGAGCCAGTCCGCGACCGCGACCAAGATCATCATTCATGCCGGGCATCTCATTGCCGATCCCGGCAAGCCCTCGCTCGACAAGCAGTCGATCATTGTCGAGAACGGCAAGATCACCGCCATCGTCGACGGATTTGTCGATGGCGGGCGAATAATCGATCTCTCGCAAGCGTGGGTGATGCCTGGGCTGATCGACATGCACACTCATGTGACTGTCACGATGGATTTGGATTCCGAGACGCCCACGTCGGACTTCATGCCCGCTTTTATCGGGCGCCCCGCGGCGCGCGTGCTGGCGAGCGAAGGCCGCGCGAATAGCATCATGCATAACGGCTTCACCACCATCCGTAATCTCGGCGATCCGGCCAGCGTGACCTACGATTTGCGCGACGCCATCAACGCCGGGGTGATCGACGGACCGCGCATCATTGCCTCCGAACCCATGTTCGGCGTGCCAGGAGGCGACTACGATGCGCACAATTTCGGCGAGCGCGAGGACCTGGAGCCGTTGTTCAAGAGCCGTGGCAGCTGTTCTGGGGCGACGGATTGCGAGCGCGTGGTCCGCGAGGAAGTCAGGCGCGGCGCGGGCGTGATCAAACTGCGGCTGGCGGCGCAAACGTTGATCGACCCGAAGAGCGGGCCTATGGAAACCCCGGCGGAGATTTCCGCCATCGTCTCAACCGCGCATCGCTTGAATCGTCGCGTGGCGACGCATTCGGCGGGATCGGGGCCCGCCAACCAGATGGCGATCGAGGCGGGAACCGACACCATCGAACATGGCCCGCTGAGCGATTTGAACATCGCAACCATGGCTAAGCGCGGCACTGGATACGTTCCAACCTTGCTGACTGCAAAACTGGCAACGCAAAATCCCAAGATCGGCGTGCCGGTCGAGTATTACCTGGCCGCGAAAGCGAGTGTTACCAAAGCCTACAAGGCGCACGTACCAATCCTGTTCGGCACGGATTTGCCCGTCACGCCGATCGCACGCGAGTGGGAGGAGTTTCTTGCGCTGCAAGACGCCGGGCTCAGCACTGCCGATGCGCTCAAAAGCGCGACCCTCAATGCCGCCGCCGCGTTAGGCATGGCCGATTCCCTCGGTAGCATCGAGGCCGGCAAGTTCGCCGATCTGATTGCCGTTGCGCATGACCCGCGCGTCGATTTGCACGAGATGGGCAAAGTCATTTTTGTGATGAAAGGCGGCAAGACTGTGCGGGATGATCTGCACGACGATCGCAACTGAGACGATCTATAGCGGCTCGGGGGAGCTCAACGCCGATCCCGCCCCCGCGCTTCAGTCAGCGCTGTGCCTTGCGAGAATCCGAAACCACCGTAGGCTTGAGCCAGCGCACGAACCAGTCGAGATTGCGGAGCATGTACTCGCGCTCGAGCGGCGGCTCGAAGTTGACGTGGCCGCCGCGTGGATAGATGTCGAACTCCACGGTCTTGTGCAGTGTTTTCATCGCTTTGTAGAGTTCGCGTGCCTGGCTTAAGGGTACCCGGTTGTCGTTTTCCCCGTGCTGGATGAGGAGCGGCGTCGTGATGTTGCGCACGTGCGTGATCGGCGAGTGCGCGACCAGCGAGGCCGCGCTCTCCCAGGGGTAACCGAAGTACTCGGCGACGAAGTCGCCACCCTCGGAGAAGTAGTAGAGATTGGCGAGGTCGCTGACGCTCGCCGCCGTCGATGCGGCCTTGAAGCGCGGCGTCTGGGTAACGATCCAGTTGGTCATGTAACCGCCATAGGAGGCGCCCATGACGCCGAGACGATCCGCATCAGCGATGCCCTGCGCAACCATGGCGTCGACACCGGCCATGATGTCCTTATAATCGTCCTCGCCCCAGCTATTAACGATTGCGCGAAAGCCTTCGACGCCGTAGCCCGAGCCACCGCGCGGCATGGGAAAGAGGATCGCCATGCCGGCGGCGGCCATGGCCTCGACCGGGTACGGGTCGACCTGTCCCGGAATGTGTGCGAACTGCGGAAAGATTCCATAGGTGTAGCCGCCGATCGGGCCGCCGTGGCAGTAGACGACCAGGGCCAAGCGTTGCCCACGACTGTAACCGGGTGGCGTCAGCAGCAGGCCCCAAATAGTCTTGCCATCGAACGACTTCCAGCTGACGGGCGCGAGATCGCCAAGGCGCAGCTCGCGAAGCTGCGGATTGGTGTCCGTGAGGCGACGTGCATGTCCGTCCGCGAGGTTCATGAGAAAGACATCGCCCATCGTGCGACTCTCGACCGAGCGATAGGCCATGGTCTTGCCGTCGGCGGACAGGCTGAGCGAGTAGTTGACGACGCGCCCCGGGGTAAGGAGCTGGAAATGCTCGCCGTCCAAAGAGACGCGAAAGATGCCTTGCTCGAACATGTGCTCGCCGGTGCCGTTGGTCTGTTCGTCCGAGATGTAGTAGAGCGCGCGACCGTCCGGCGCCCAGGCGAATGAGTTGATCCACAATTCCCGCGCAGTCGTGAGCCCGCGAGGCGCGCCGCGTCCGTCTGCGGCGACGACATAAAGATCGATCGCATCGATCATGCCCGGTCGGCCACCTGTGGAAATGAATGCGATCGACCGGCCGTCCGGCGAATACTGCGGCATGCGGTTGGTGCCGGGCCGATGGACAATCGAGCGCGGCTGACCGCCGCCTACCGAGACGGTGTAGACGCTCGAGCTGTAGGGAGCTTGGAACCCAAGCTGCTCCGAGGCTCCGTAGGCGAGGCTCCGGCCGTCGGGCGCCCAGTGAAAGTCTAGTATTGTCTGGACAGCCGGCGTCAGCGCACGCGCCGCGCCGCCGGCGATCGACTGCAGCCATAACCGCGGCGGCCGCTCGCCGTGATCCACATGCTCGACGTAGCTTTTGTTTTTCATCCGCAGTGCGTCGTCCGGCGGCACCGGATCCGAGGCCAGGAACGCGATCTGCTGCCCATCGGGGGACCACTCGTAGCGAGTGACCCCGCCGTCGATGGCGGTGATCGCCCGCGGCTCGCCGCCCGTGGGAGCCATCGCCATCACTTGCGGCACGGTACCCACGAAGGCGACGAATGAGATCAATGAACCATCGGGGGACCAGCGCAACCACGGCGATGGCAAAGGCTTGTTGAAGATCCGCGTCCCATAGGTCAGGCGCACAGGAGCGCCTCCTGTTGCCGGGACGCGAAAGAGAGCCGCCTCGTGCGCCGCCGTCTCGAACGAGGGCGTCGACACTACGTACGCAATCTGCTTGCCGTCGGGCGAGAGGCGCACGTCGGAGATCGTGGACAGTCTCATAAGATCGTCAACCGTGACCGGTCCCGCCTGCACGCTCGCCGGCGCGATCAGGACCACTGCCACGAGCCAACCTTTGACCTTGCCCTTACTGCTCATCCGTCTCTCCTCGCCCCCCAAGCTGTCGCGTCGAGCTATCGGATCAGGTGCCACTCTGTCTGACGCCCCGCCAGGTAGTGCACGCCCTTCCCGTCGAACAGCGCGCCCTGCTCCAGCATGATCTGCACGCGTTGCCCGCCCCACTCCTGAAGCGACACCGCAACGTTGCCTTCAATCGCATAGACCGTGTCCCGATGCAGCGGATACTCGCCGGTTCCCGGCGTCGGCCCCTGGTTGTCCCACATGCCGATCGTCGGCCCCAGGGAGTGGCCAAAGAATCCCAGTGGATGGCTATACGTGCTGCAAGCAAGACCTACTGCCGCGCAACCTTTAATCGTTGCTGCAAGGATCTCGTTGCCGGAACGCCCTTCCTGGAACGACGCTGTCAGAATGTCCTGCCAGCGATTGCCGCTGGCGAGCGCTGCCTTCAGACCCGGCGGCACGTCCTCTTCGTATGCCTTGAGCATGTAGGCCATTTCCTGGGTGTCGGTGCATAGCTTCAAGTAACAAAACCCGACATCCGTGTGCAGAATATCGCCCGCTTCAATCCGCCCTTCATCGCCGCAGTGCCCGCCCGAGCCTCCGACCGGACAAGGCTGGCCGGCCCGCTGACGATCAACCGTCGGCATAAACCACGGACGCAGTCCCAGCGACTCGAAGCGCTCGCGGATATACCAGGCAACGTCGTCGGTGGTCGTGACTCCGGACGTGATTACGCGACCACTAAATGCCTCGGAGATGACACCGCGCGCGATGCTGTTGATGTGCGGGTACACGGCCTGCTCGGCCGGCGTGCGTGTTTCGATCCAGCGAATGATCAGCGCTTCCGCGGAGACGAGCCGATCGGCATATCCGGGCGGCAACGCCTCGACCAGTCGTTCGTGCAACGCGTGGGTCAGGCCGTCCGCGGCTGCCCAGCTGCGGGACACATTGATCCCGATTCGCTTGGGCTCGCGGCTCGCGATCAGGGCACCGAGCGCCTTCCACTGCGCGTCGAGATCGCCACCCGACCACGCCGACTTGTAGGGACCACCGAGCGGATAGCGATTAACCGCAAGGCGCTCCACGGTACCGTCTGCCGCGCGACTGAACACCAGCATTGTCGTGCGCCGCGCTGCGAAACTCGGCTGCGGCACAAGCGTGAAATACACCGGGTCCTCGGCATATTCACGATTGACAACGACCCACATATCCAGCCCCGCCTCGGTCATCAGCTTGGGCAACAGTTGATCCAGGCGCTCTGTCAGGATGCGGTTCTCCGGCTCGACGCGCTCGTGCGGCGGCAGCACCGCATAGTCGGCCGCGGTGTCAACGCGCCGCCCCTGCGCAGGCTCGGGCGCTGGCGTCGCCGCAACGGCGGCGGTCGCGAACAATAGCGCACCCAGCGTCGCGCTACTGAACGCGAAGAGTACGCGCAAATATCTCGCCAGAATCATCATGTTCGATCCCCATTAGGTTTATTTGTTTGCCTAGTATAGATGCCGGCGATTTTTACGAGCAGGATGCCGCATGCGTGGCTTTCGGCCACGAGAAATCATAGGACTGCCATAACATGCCTCTCGGAACTGTCAGGCTGCTATTTTGTAAGCAACGTCAGGCTAGTTCCGGCCCGACAATACCGAGATGACGCGCTTCTCGCCCGGCGTCACATAGGTGTTCTCTCGATAGGCGACGGTGTCGCCCACTCTTACTTCCAGGATGTGTGTGCCCGGTGCGACTTCTATTTCTTGAGGCCGGTTGGCGACTTCTTTGGCTTGGCCGGCTTGCACGCCGTCGACGAATACAACGGAACCCACGGGCGCACCGGAGACAATCAACTCGGTCGGATCGGGTGCGTGGGGCTTGCGATGAAACCAGCTACAGCCCGAGACGCAAAGCAGCAAGATAATAAAGAATGCTTTCAATGGAGTACCTTGGCTCAGCGAAAACGAAGAGCGTATCACGGCGCGCAGTTCTGGGATTCGAACAATGGGGTTACGGCAAGGATAGCCTCCAATGTCGGCCTTAAGTTTAGGCCCTCGGAGACGATAACTCGTTATGGGACTTGGGGGGTTTTGCGAACTGATTGAGATTCGTGAACAAATCGTGGGCGGTCCCAATCAGTTTGTGCCCCGTTTAAGTCTCGGAGTAGTGATGTCGAGGATTGGCAACCACCGGGAGCAGCCAACAATGCTCCTGATCTCGCGAGCGTTGCGCGTTCATGTCGCAATGCTGCTGATTATGGTGAGTCTCTCGGCGCAGGCCTTGGATCCCACGTTGAAACTGAGCCAGTACGTCCTCGACAACTGGCAAATCCCGCAAGGATTGCCTCAGAGTTCCGCGCAGGCCATTGCCCGCACTCCCGATGGCTACTTGTGGGTGGGCACTCAGGAAGGTCTTGCGCGATTCGACGGTGTCCGCTTCACCGTATTCGATCATGGCAATGAATCGGCCATCCCCGATAAACATATCTCCGTGCTGTATGTCGATACGACCGGTCGGCTGTGGATCGGCACCCGCGCAGGCATTGCGGAATACGAGCACGGTCACTTCAAGGCCTTGAGTGTCATGCCCACCCTGGCGCACGCCTATGTGCGCGCCATCGCCCAGGGTAAGCAGGGCCGAATATGGGTTGGCACCGAGAGCGGGTTGTTCGGTATCGGCGATGGAACTGCCGTGTCATTCGATTCGACCAGTGGATTACCCGATAACCGGATTCGAGCGCTATTGGAAGATCGTGACGGCGTTCTGTGGGTCGGCACGGCGGAAGGTTCGCTGCGATTCGATGGCAACCGCTTCGAATATCTGATCTTCGGCGGTACGGCCGCCGAACAGATTACCGCCTTGCATCAGGATATGCAGGGTACGGTGTGGCTGGGAACCGATAACGGTTCGCTTTACCGCTACACGGAAGGCCGCTTCAGCCTGGTCGCTGGCGCGGGCCGCTTGGGTTCCATCGTCCGAGACTTGACGACCGATCGAGATGGAAACTTGTGGATCGCGACTCACGGGGCCGGCCTCGTGCGTTGGCGCGATGGAAACTTCAGCGTGCTGAGCACCGGTCAGTTCGCCGCGACCGAGTTGAGTGCGCTGCTCGAGGATGACGAAGGAAGTCTGTGGATCGGCAGCCGCGGCGAAGGCTTGCTGCGACTTCGAGACGGCAAATTCGTTTCCGCGGGCGAGCCCGAAGGACTGCAGGGCAATTTGACTTGGACCATTACGCCGCGCAGCGATGGCGGCGTGTGGGTGGGGTCGGACCGTGGGCTCAGCAGTTACGTAGATGGATCGTTTCAGCACATCGCCGCCCCCAATGGTCAGGACAATGTTCGGGTGCGCGCGATTGTCGAGGATCACGCACATGCCCTCTGGGTCGGCACCCAAGGCGCCGGCGCATATCGAATTGATAAATACGGAACCACCGTATTCGATAACTCGCGCGGACTCGCAGGAAACACGGTTATCGCCATGTTCGAGGATCGGCAGGGACGCATCTGGGTCGGCAGCAATCAGGGGCTCGATCTCATTGATCATGGAGTTGTCAGCTCGCAGCAGTCGTTGCTGCCGGATTCAAACCGAAGCGCCGTGCACCTGATTTATGAAGATCTGCGGGGCCGGCTCTGGGTCGGCACTGAAACACGCGGTTTGTTCGTCATCGGTCCTGGCGGGACGCAGCATTTCGGCGCGGCGGATGGCTTGCCCAGCGATTACGTTATTGCCATTCGCGAAGATGAACGCGGCACCATTTGGCTCGGCACAACGGATGGGTTGGCCGTGTGGCGCGGCGGCAAGATCGTCTCGCTGGCGCAGGTAGGGAGTCCGCTGCGCGAAACCATTCTGCAAATCTTGGAAGACAAGTCGCACCGATTTTGGCTGACGACCAACAGGGGACTGATGTCCGTGCCGCGCGCCGATCTCGATGCGCTGACAGACGGCGCGAAGAAAAGCCCGGAATTTACCATCTACGGGCTGGCAGACGGCCTGCGCAGCGCGGAGTTCGCCGGCGGCAACACGTCGGCAGGCTGCCAAACGCCGGACGGCATGCTCTGGTTCCCGAGCATTCGCGGGATTGTGAGAGTTGATCCCGAACATATTCGATTCAATGCCGTGCCGCCCGTCGTGCAAATTGAACGGGTTTCGGTCGATGGCGTGCCCTTGAACTTGGGCGGCGAGATCGATGTAAAGCCAGGCCAGGAGAAGTGGGAATTTCAGTACACCGCCTCGAGTTTGCTCGTGCCCGAACGTACCAGCTTCAAGTACCGCCTCGTTGGATTCGACAAAGGTTGGATTGACGCCGGCATTCGGAGAACCGCGTACTACACGCATCTGCCGCACGGCAGTTACACCTTTGAAGTCACGGCCGCGAACAATGATGGCGTCGTCAGTACCCACGGTGCCGAGCTTCGCTTCAGGCTGGAGCCGCGCTTTTTTCAAACCTGGTGGTTTCGGCTGCTGGCAACCTTGGGCATTCTCGCCGCGGCCGCGGCGCTCTATCGGCTCCGCGTCGGACATTTGAGGCGGTTGGCCGTGGAGCTGGCGCAGCAAGTCGCGCACCGAACCCGGGACCTTGAACAGGCTAACGCGGACCTGCTTCAGGCGAAAGATCGGGCGGAGCTCGCGGTGGTGGCGAAGTCGCAGTTTCTCGCCAACATGAGCCACGAAATTCGCACGCCGATGAACGGCGTGATCGGGATGTCCGAGCTGCTGCTGGATACGCGCCTTGATCGAACTCAGCGCGATTACACCGAAACCATCCGCGCCAGCGCCGGCGGCCTCTTGACCATCATCAACGATATCCTCGACTTCTCCAAGATCGAAGCGGGCAAGGTCGATCTGGAGCAAATCGATATGGATTTGTGCGCCACCGTCGATGATGTTGCGCATTTGCTTTCCGTCCAGGCGCACGCCAAGAAGCTCGAGCTGATTACGAACATCGATCCTCTGCTTCCCGCTTACGTGATCGGAGATCCGGGCAGGCTGCGGCAGATATTGCTCAATCTCGGCGCAAACGCAATTAAATTCACCGCCAGCGGCGAGATCTCGATCAGCCTGCGGCTGGCAGGCAGCGACGCACAAGGAAGCGTCATACGCTGCGAAGTGACCGATAGCGGAATCGGCATCCCCGCCCATCGGGTAAGTGCCCTATTTCAGCCGTTCTCGCAAATCGATGCATCTACGACTCGACACTTCGGCGGAACGGGCCTCGGACTTTCGATCGTGCGCCGGCTGGTTGAACTAATGCAGGGAGAAGTGGGAGTCGACAGCAAGGACGGCGCAGGTTCGACATTCTGGTTTACCGCCCGATTCGGCAAGTCCGCCCGCCAGAGGGTGACCTCACAACTCAATTCAGAAGTCCTCAACAACCGCCGCGCGATCATCGTCGATGACAATGCCACGAATCGAAAAGTACTGCGCTTACAGCTTGCGCGGCTCGGCATCGAAACGCGCTGCGTCGATTCCGCCAAAGCGGCGCTCGAGGTACTGATGGACGCGTTCGATCGACACCAAGGATTCGATCTCGCAGTGCTGGACTACATGATGCCGGACTGCGACGGCTTGGAGTTGGCGCGTCAAATCGCCGCCGATGGCCGCTTCCATGCGATGCGCCTGGTGCTGCTCACCTCGGCCCAAGCGGTTCGAGCTGGTGGAGACATCGCGGCCCTGGGGTTTTCCGCCTATTTATTGAAGCCCGTGTCCAATCGAGAACTGCACGAAACCCTGCATCGTGTCATGTCCGCGCAATCACATGAATGGCAAGGCAGCACGCAGAGCATTGTGGTTGCTGCGCCAAAGGCGAATTCGCTGACCTTGGGACATGTGCTGTTGGCGGACGACAACCGCGTCAACCAGAAGGTGGCCCTCGGTGCATTGCAAAGGATGGGCCTCAAAGTGGACATCGCAAATAACGGCGAAGAGGCGGTGGCGGCCTGGGCCGTCAAGGATTTCGACCTGATACTGATGGATTGCCAAATGCCGGTCATGGATGGCTACCAAGCTGCGCGCGAGATTCGCTCGCGCGAGAGCGGCGCGAATCGAATTCCGATCATTGCGCTAACCGCCGACGCCATGAAGGGAACGGAACAGCTATGCCGCGAATCCGGCATGGACGACTATTTGACCAAGCCGATTGATCGCGACCGCTTGAGCGAAGTGGTCAACCGCTATCTGTCGGTTTCTAAAGAACTCGAGCCCGATTTAAGCGGGCCCTCGATTGCGCCCGTCGATTGGGAGCGCCTCATGCTTACCGCAGACAATGATCGCGATTTTGCGGGTGAGCTCGTTCAGCTCTTCATTGAATCGGGTGATTCGGTGCTCCAGGATATCCGCGACGCGCTAGAGCGCGGCGATATGGCGGCTCTTGGCCGTGCCGCACACTCGCTGAAGGGATCGAGTGCGAATATGTGTGCAAGCCTCGCCAGTGAGGCCGCCGCCCGACTCGAGTCCGCGGCGCGCGCAGGCGTCGCTGAAGAGGTCGCCAAACTTGAAATCCAATTGCGTGCGGAGACTCTCAGGGCAATGGAGTATCTGCGGGCTCGCCAAGGATAGACACCCTCTCGGCCTACGACCTGTCAGTGCGTCGAGGATGGTGACGGCGCGGTCTTCACATATTTGTCGAACCAACGAATCATCTCATAGATGAGCTGCTCGTTCGATTCCATGGCCGTGTACCAGTGCGGCTCGTGAGGCAGCATGACCAGGCGCGCGGTGCCCCCATTGCCTCGAATCGCTTCGTATAGCTTGCTTGCCTGTATGGGAGTTGTACCCGGGTTCGCATCCTCGGCTCCGTGCACGATGAGCAGGGGCGTTTTCAGTCTGTCGGCAAAGAAGAATGGCGAAACCTTCAAATACACATCCTGTGCCGCCCATACCGAGCGCCGCTCACTCTGGAAACCGAACGGCGTCAGCGTCTTGTTGTACGAGCCGCTCGTTGCGACCCCCGCACGGAACAAATCTGTATGCGCCACCAGGTTCGCAGTCATCAGCGCACCATGGCTGTGTCCGGTAACGCCCATGCGGGCAGGATCGGCAACCCCAAGCCGCACCGCCTCATCGACCGCGGCTTTTGCATCCGCGACAAGTTGCTCCAGATAAGTATCGTAGGCGCTCTTCGGGTCACCGACTATCGGGAAGGAGGCGTCGTCGATAATTGCGTAGCCCGCCAGAAGCAGCAGCCTGTATTGGCGCAGTCGTGTAAAGGTTTGCTGCGAGCCTACGACCTGCGCGGCCTTCGAGGCGTCAGCATAGTCCAGAGGATAGGCATCGAGAATCGTGGCGACGCGCGTGCCCTCCTTGTAGCCCGGCGGAGTGTAAAGCGTGAATGACAAGTCAAGCCCGTCGGCGCGCTTGTACTTCACCAGGCGCTTTTTGATCTCTCTGACTACCGGTGTCGGATCGGCAATGTGTGTAAGGGCCGAGCTGGTCGAAGCAACGCTTGCCTCCCCGGCGGTCGCATCGACACGTTCTCCTAGAGTGCGTACGTACGCATTTGGCGGAGCATTGGCCGATTGGTGCCATGTGAGAAACGTTCGATCGCCCGGCCCCAAGAACGAGAGAAATTGCTCGAAACTGCTCTTATCACTGCGAAACAGGCGCTCCGACTTGCGAGAAGTCAGATTGAGGCGATCGAGGAACGGTCGATCGCCATCGGGCGATGCGCCAAACCCTGCAAGGTAGATGAAGTCGCCATCTTGGCGGATCACCGAGGCGCCGTTGGCAAGCACGCGGCGCACTGGACGCCCGGGGTTCGCATACTCCTCATCGGTAGAAAGACTGAACAGCACACTCGGCCTACTCTGGGCATCGTCAACGTTGATGAGGGACACTCGCACCCAGTGCCGATTCTCGTCATGCTCACGCATGAGGGCGACATTGGGATTCTCGCTCCAGTCGAATCCGACAAAGCGCTGCTCGGTCCGCGCGATCTCAACAGGGGACGCGTTAAAGGACGCTTTCAGCATCATGATCTTGTCTCGCGCGGGAACCTCAACGTTCCAATCGCCGGCGTCGAGCGCTTCTGCCCATGTCAGCGTGGCAGGCTCAGTGGCGCGCCAGCCAAATTCTCGCGGCCCGAGAGGAACGCCTTGGATTGGAACGCGATCGGCCAAAGGAAGGGACGCGATCTGATGGGCCACTATTCCAGAACGTGTTGAAACGTCCCACACGGAAACATCCTGCGGAAACCGATCATAAGTTGTGATGTATGAATAGGGTTTGTGAATGCTGCTGACTAGCAGGTGTCGTCCACTCGGAGCTGCTGTCAGCAATTCATACAGGCCCGGCTTTCCCAGCGGCGTAATTGCGCCGGAGGCCGCATCGACGATCGCAAGCTGCGAGGCGGCATAGAAAGCAAACAGGTCCTCATCGTGCTTGCCGGCGAGAGTGTCGCGGTTTTCGTAGGTACTGCTCTGTCCTGTTTCGCCGCCGGTTTCCTGGATGGTCGGTCCGCTGGACGCCGCTGAGATAGCAGGTGGCGGCCCCATCCCGTTGGGCACGAGTTTTACCAAAAGCTCTTTCTGATTGGGCATCCACTGCAGCTCGTCTCCGAACATCGGGTTCAGACGCGCTGCCGGCACCTGACGCACCCTGCCGGTCAGCGCATCGCCAATCCAGAGCTGAACCGCTTCGGGCGCGATATTTTCAAAGGCGAATTGTTTCCCATCAGCGCTCCACACCGGGGAGTTGGGGCAGGCGCCCGCGGGAAGCGCAACATGAATTTGCGCGCCGTTGGAGATGCGTACGAGCTCGAGGTCCCTGACGCAGGGCGTTATCCCATAACCGCCCGGGGTATCGTGCTTGCTGTGATTCCGCGGCTCTATTCGTACACCGGCAAGCCGCAAGAAGGGCGTCGCCACCCGATCGATTGGCGGATAGTCCTGCCAGGACACGAGAAGAATCGCGTCCTTTGTCGGGCTCACACTGGGAACGGGTAGCGAAGGCGCATGCATCACTTCCAGAACGTTTTCGGGCGGTTGGTTGTACCCGGAATCCCGGCGCGCCGTTGCCGACACGGAGGTATTCTCCGGCGCGGCTGACACCGGCACCGTGCTGTCGGCGAGCGTCGCGAGCAGGATACATAGCAAAGCGTTTTTGATTGTCATACGTCGCCGCCTCTCTACCGAACTCCGGGCTCGGTGAGTGACCCCGAGATGTTCGAACCCTAATATATATTGTCTATATTCAGGGAGACATAGATGCCGATAATAGCCCCCCTTGGTGAACGCGACCTGCCGGAGGCCGAGCGCGTTCTTCGCTTGGCGTTTGGCACGTTTCTCGGCGTGCCCGAG